>Ga0209121_10004067_pt1 | contig 13804 bp, 13 predicted proteins | sample Cruoilmetagenom3_FD_187292 | JGI IMG/M metagenome (GOLD analysis project Ga0209121, IMG submission 187292) | Oil polluted marine microbial communities from Coal Oil Point, Santa Barbara, California, USA - Sample 3 (SPAdes) (version 2) | ecosystem: Environmental > Aquatic > Marine > Oil seeps ...
AATTATTGAGATTTATAGAGATTGATGGAGATTAATTGCTACTTAATCTCTACTTAATCACAATCTGTAAATCTCTCTATACTCCGAATATAAGCCAAGTGTACCACATGATTATCATTTAGACAAATTATCAGGGTAAGATAATGGCTACCCACATATCCCTTCCTGCCCATAATGTCAAACGGAAAAGGCAACTATAAGTGGCTACACTCTCACGGAAAATTGAAGCTATTTGAACTTGGTTTCGGCTGGAAGATCCGTTGTAGGGTCGGGGCTTGTCCCCGACCGAGGTATGTGGCGTGAATATTGGCAAAAATTTGTACAGGCATTTTAATTAGCCTTCAGTTAACTGCTGACTGTTGACTACTCTTTTCTACATGGACACTCCGCCATCTATGGCGATGACTTGCCCTGTGATATAGCTAGCTCTCTCGCTGGCTAAGAAAGCCACCAATTCAGCCACCTCTTCTGGCTCGCCGAAGCGTTTCAATGACATCATAGATAAAATAGCTTGCCTATTCTCTTCAGGCAATTTTTCGGTCATCTTAGTTTTAATGAAACCAGGCGCCACTGCGTTTGCAGTTATATTCCGCGAGCCTACCTCTCGAGCTACGCTCTTGGTAAAGGCGATTAACCCTGCCTTAGACGCAGCGTAGTTAGTTTGTCCCGCATTGCCTATCAATCCAGCAATAGAGGCAATGCTAATGATGCGACCCCATCCCTGTCTTATCATAGACCGTAGGGCAAATTTGGTGCACAGATAAGCCCCTCGCAAATTTGTATTGATTACATCATCCCATGCCTTGTCGGACATTCTTAACAGAAGGGTATCTCGGGTGATTCCAGCATTATTTACTAAGATATCTATCTTGCCCCACTTATCAGTCACCTGCTCTATCATAGCCTTCACTGCTTCCCCATCCCTGATATCAGCTTCAACAGACATAGCTTCCCCACCACACTTCGTTATAGTTTCGACTACACTATCAGCATCAGCCTTATTATCAGCCTCGATTGCCACATAGTTAATCGCCACTTTGGCGCCAAGGCTGGAAAGCTTTAAAGCAATAGCCCTGCCCATGCCTCGAGAGGCACCAGTTACCAAAGATACTTTGCCTTCCAATTCCATTTTGCCCTCCTGAGCTTTCAGCTAACTAGCGTGTAGGGAAAAGCGTATAGCGTGTAGAAACTACCCGCTACCCACTACCCGCTACCCGCTACCCACTACCCGCTAAAGGCTGACTGCCGACTGCTCCTCAACCGCTAAATCTTTTTCAGCACCAGACAACAATTCTCCCCACCCAAGCCAAAACCATTCTTTAAACAAACATTCACTTGTGCTGGTCGAGCTACGTTGGGAACGTAATCCAAGTCACACTCTGGGTCAGGAGTCTCATAATTCATAGTGGGGTGAATAATGCCTTTATTCATAATCAATATAGAGGCGATGGTTTCTATGGCGCCGGCAGCGGTTATTACATGCCCAATCATAGACTTGGTGGAGCTTATAGGGATTTTATGAGCGTGGTCTCCAAAAACCATCTTGATAGCTTTAGTTTCACACGCATCGTTTAGCTTGGTGCTGGTGCCATGGGCGTTGATATAATCAACTTCTTTCGGTTTTACTCCGGCATTTTCCAGGGCAATCCTCATAGCATAAGCCTCTGTTTCAGGGGTTGGGGCGGTAGTATCATAGGCATCAAAGGACCAGGCGGCACCAGCAAGTTCGGCTAATATGGGTGCACCGCGCTTTTGGGCATGTTCATAACTTTCCAAAACAACTAGCCCAGCACCTTCGCCATAGATAAAGCCATTGCGGTTAAGGTCGAAGGGACGGCAAGCCTTAGTCGGGTCAGATTCGCGCGAAAGGGCTCCTAAAATATTTATTCCGGCTACGCTGACTGGCTCGAGGCTGGCATCAGAGCCCCCGGCTATCATCACATCAGCATAGCCCAATCTTATGAAATTTAAAGCCGCGCCTATGGCATCAGCGCCACTGGCACAAAGGCTATTTACCGAGGAGTTAGGACCCTTAGCTCCCATCATCATCCCCACTTGCATAGAGGCAGCGCTGGGAGTTGATTTAGTGATGAAGAGTGGGTCAGCTCTTCTAGGTCCTCGTTTTTGAAATAGCTCACTCCCTCTAACAATATAGCCCTGCTCTATCATAGTAGCAATGATAATGCCTACTCTCTCAGGATTTTCCCGAGTCATATCTATGCCGGCAGACTGCATTGCCTCTTTGGCAGCAGCAATGGCGAAATGAATGGTCTTTGAGGTGCGGTCAACTACCTTTAAATCCATATATTTTGTGGGATCGAAACCCTTTACCTCGGCAGCTACCTTCACGGGAAAGTTGCTGACATCAAAGCAAGTAATGGAGCCAATTCCTGATTTCCCAGCGACTAATCCTTGCCAGAATTCCTCCGCACTTAAACCTAAAGGATTGATAGTGCCCATTCCAGTAACCACGACTCGCGGCATGTCCATCGGTCTTCCTCCTTACTACTGAAAATTAAAAGTCAAAGAGAAAAAATCAAAATGACAAATCAAAATGTAAAAATTTTTACCTTTGCTCTGTATTTTTGCCTTTTGCATTTTAATCTTTTATTTACCTTATTGGGTCTCCTTTGGTATAGTGAAAGGCGCTATGGATGTTCCTCCATCAACGATAATCGTCTGCCCTCTTATCATAGAGGCTTCCTCGCTGCAAAGGAAAGCCACCGCATTGGCTACATCTTCAGGGGTCACCATTCTTCCCGCTGGCGTTGCCTGGCGGGTGTCAGGCATTAACTGTTCTTTGATATAAAATTTCAATGCTTCTGTCTCCACAGCGGAGGCAGCCACAGCGTTAACACAAATATTTTTGGGGGCTAGCTCTATAGCTAGGTAACGGGTTAAAGCTATCAGGGCAGCTTTAGATATGCCAACAATGGCATATGTAGGTAATACGAGGGATGAACCTAAGCTGGAGATACTAACTATCTTACCACCCCTGCCCTCCATCAGCTTGGTCGCGTGCTGGGCACAGAGTAAAGCAGCTTTGGCATTGATATCCATAGTCCAATCCCATGCCTTGATATCTACATCCATTGCAGAACGTCCCACTCCTGAAGCAGCATTGTTAATCAAGATATCCAGATACCCAAAGTCGCTGCTGATTGTGTCAAATATCTCGTCGATCTTCGCAGGGTTCCCCACATTGGCTCTGATAACTTGGGCTTTCACCCCCAGAGCTTCAATCTCCCTGGCTGTTTCCTCTGCAGCCTCGCGGTGACGAAAGAAATTGACGATGATATCAGCCCCTTGGGAAGCAAGCTTTAAAGCAATGGCTTTACCAATGCCTCGTCCGCTACCCGTCACCAGCGCCAGTTTACCTTGGAGAAACATGATTAATCCTTTCCTTTCTGCGTCTGATTTTCCACATAGGAAACAAGATCGCCGAAGTTCTGAAATTTCTGCGCTTCTTCATCGGGAATTTCAATATCAAAGGCTTCTTCCACTGCTACCAATGACTGCACTATGTCTAGGGAATCCGCTTTCATATCCTTAAAGGTACTACCAAGAGTAATAATATTTTTGTCAACATGCACAATCTTAGCCACGATATCCTTTGTTTGCTCTTCAATAGTCATTTGGTACCTCCTTAAAATTTCTTCGAAATTTTAATTCTTGAATTTCCTTTCACATTTTTCATCTTCACTTTAAATTTCCCCGGGGAAATTTAAAACTTGCCTTCCTTTTTGAATTTGGCTAATTCTGACCTTAGACAGCCGACAATGTCAGCTTTTACTGCAATTCTGGCACCTGCTATGGCATGAGCTATCTGCGGTGCCCGACTGCTGCCATGCGCTATGTGAACAATACCATTAACCCCCCATAGAATGCCACCGCCTTCCTCCTCGCCATCACAGGCTATTTTAGCTACCGGGAATAATCTATTAAACAACAATTTAGCCATGCCCCTCAAGGGGGGATACCTTCTCAGCTTTTGCTGTGTATAGTTCATAGCCTGGTCTCCCATGCTTTCGTAAAACTTTAAAACCACATTCCCCACAAATCCATCACAGACGATGACATTGGCTTTCCCTCTTAGGATATCGCTGCCCTCTACATTGCCGATAAAATTCAAGCCGCTGTTCTTAAGGAGAGGGTAAGTCTCATGCACAAGCTCATTGCCTTTGTTTTCCTCAGGTCCGGTGCTTAACAGGCCTATTGTAGGATTAGCAATGTGGAGTAAGCTCTTGGCGAAGACAGAGCCGGCGATGGCGAAAGTTAAAAGGTGATATGGTTTGCAATCAACATTGGCTCCGAAATCCATCAGCACTATATTAGGGGCAAAGCTGCCAAGGGTCCCACCAATCGCGGGGCGCTCCATTCCTTCAGCCATACCCAAATGCTGGATGGCACTAACAGCCACTGCTCCCGAAGACCCAGCACCAACCAGAGCATCTGCCTTACCCGATTTCACCAGCCTTGTTGCCACAGCTATGGAGCAATTACGCTTGCGGCGAACTGCTAAAGTCGGCGGCTCATCTTCGTGAATAACTTCTTTGGCATCAACACAGCGAATGGGCAAGTTATTAGAGAATTTATACTTCGCCAGTTCCTTTTCTACTATATTTGTAGAGCCAACCAAGGTAATTTCCACATCATCCTTTTGAGCGGCAAGAATCGCCCCTTTGATTATTTCATCGGGAGCGTAATCACCACCCATAGCATCAACTGCTACCCTCACTTTGTTATTCTGAGCCATTTTCTTCCTTACCTGCAAGTTTCACTGATGCCTCACCTATAACTATTGCCCCATCCCTTTGATTATGGCACTCAAGGCTGCAATTGGCATATGATATACCATTTTTGTCTTCAATGGAATCAATTTTCCCGGTTGCAGTGACAATATCTCCAGGGCGCGCCGGCGCCTTGAACCTTATAGAGAGCTTGCCTCCAGAAAGCCAACTTTGACCAAAAGCCAGCGTCATTAGCTCTGATACATAAGCCAGAATGAGCATGCCGTGGGCGATAGTGCCGCCAAGAGGTGTTTGGGCGGCAAAAGATTCGTTCACATGAATAGGGTTAAAATCACCTGATGCCTCAGCATAAAGGTTAATCTTCTCCTGATTAATATGCTTTATTACCGGAGGAATAGTTTTCCCCTTACGAATTTCTGCGAGCATTTTTCCTAGGCGGGCAGCATTATAGTTGCCTTTCCTGATTGTACCCTTTCCTTGCTTTGGTCAAAAACATTTAGTTCCAGTACTAGCATGCGTAACCTGCCTCGAGTTAACTTTCGAGCCACCTTAGTTTGGCAATCTATTGTGGCACCGATAGGTAGTAATTTAAAGAAATCCAACTCCTGTGAGGCATGTATAGCACCAGGTGGTAGGGAAAGAGACCCTGCCATAGCAGTCATAGCATATGCTGCTATAGCCAAAGGAGGAACGAACTCCCCGAGGGTCTTAATTTCCTCCGGGCTATCTACAGCCTTTAGATATTTGGAGATAAGTGAGCTGCTCAGTTCATAGCTGGCTGGAGGAAACTCATAGCCAGGCACTAATTCCTCATAGCTTTTGCAGCTTTGCTGCAAATTATTTGAATTGTTCATTATTACTTCCCTTATCCTTCCGTTTTGCGGCTCTGCCGCAAATGTTTATCTTGCATTTAACAAATTCCCATTATTTCAAATTAACTATCCAGGTATAATACATCGCTTTACTATGCACTATGTAATAAAATTAACACTAATCCTCATGGCTGTCAATAGGGAATTGTGTGGTGACTGTGCTTCCCCGCCCATAGTAAACACAACCTTGTCTCCTGATTTAACTAGCTGTGCTGCTTCTTCTGCAGGGACGAGTTTTCTTTGGTATTCCTCTCGCTAATCTGCCACTCTTCCCTCTCTTTAAATTTAACTCAGCCAAAGTCTTGCTTCTTCAGAGTTTCCTTGGCTTAAGATATTTATTCTCCAGTGTAACTCTTGAAGTATTTAGTCTTATTAAGAGCCTCTTCAGTCGTTTCATGAAGTTTGTGGAAAGCCTCTCTCTCCCCCATCTTCTCTCTATCCCTGATAAAAAGAGCCTCCTTTTCATCAGGTCTGTAGGTTAAATTGGTGCCTAAGGTATGATATGTTATGCCACCTTTCAGGCTGTTTAATCCTATTGCATCATAAGCGTGTTTCCTGGCCATCTTGCCTAAAGCGATAGCATCCATTGGTAACAGACATATCGCCTTCGCTAAACCATAGGCCTCTTGTTCCAAATCCTCTGGTGGAACGGCTTTAGTTATTATCCCAATCTCTTCTGCTTCTTTTCCTCTTATTGTCCTTGCTGTGATGAGGAGTTCTGTTAGCTTCTTGGTATGCCCTGAAAGCAATTCAAGTGGCATGAGAGGTATCCCTCCGAAAGCGAGCCTTTGTCCCCTGTGGCAAATCTTACTATTATTGGCAGCTATGGCTATATCGCAACATTCCGCTATCCACAGACCAGCTTCAATGCACCAGCCTTTCACTTGAGCTATGGTTACCTTCTTACAATTAAGGATGGCTCTTGGATAACCGAACAGTTGCTCTTCATCTACACGAAGCCTTACATTTTGGTGAGGATGTACTCCAGGTTTCCCTCCATATACACGGTATACTTCGGATAGGTCGAAACCTCCGGAGAAATTCTTGCCCGCGCCCCTAAAAATAACCACCTTTACCTCATCGTCCAGGTCTGCTCTCCTGACTGCATCCTGCAGTTCTCCCGTCATTTCTTCGGGACCTATGCTTATGGCATTGGTTTTCTCCGGCCTATTCAATGTTATATATGCGATATGTGGCACATCCCTGTCTTTCTCATATAAAATCGTATTGTATTTAACCTGTTCCATATCTTTACGCCTCCTTATTTTTTTGATAGTATTATATAACCGTTTATTTAATATTGACAATGAGGCGTAGATGAAAAAGACAAGGCTTTGCCAGCTATTGGGTATCGATTATCCCATAATTCAAGGGCCGATGGCATGGATTACTGGTGCTGAACTGGTGGCAGCGGTTTCTAATGCTGGGGGACTGGGCACTCTTGGTCCTGAAGCTGGGGCGAGGAAGCAGGAGGAAGCCAAGGACCTGGATACTGTGGAAAGGTGCTTAAGGGAGCAAATTCGCAAAGTGAAAGCTCTTACTGATAAACCATTTGCTGTTAACTTCCCTATCGGCTGGGGAAAACAAAAGATATTTAATGAGCGGCGAATTACTGCCGCCATTGACGAAGGAATACCCATAGCTATCGTTTCTATGGGCTCGCCGGAACTATTCACCCGGCAGCTGCATGATGCTGGAATTAAAGTTATCCATATTGTAATTTCAGTAGAACAAGCTCGAAAGGCTGACGAAGCTGGGGTGGATGCAGTTGTTTGCATTGGATATGAAGCAGGCGGGCATATTGGTGCCGACGAGCTACCAACCTTTGTTCTGGTCCCCCAGGTTGTGGATGCAGTAAAAATACCAGTGATTGCTGCTGGAGGCATCGCTGATGCCCGAAGTTTTGTCGCCGCTCTAGCACTGGGGGCAGAAGGGGTCTATATGGGGACTCGTTTCTTGGCTACTCACGAGTGTAATGCTCACCCCAAGATGAAACAAGCTGTGATAGAGGCAAATGATGCTAGCACCGTGGTATTTGGCCGTCGCACTGGTATATCAAGATGTCTCAAGAATGTTTACACCACTCGTCATATGGAGATGGAAGCTAGTGGCGCTTCCTTTGACGAGCTACGGGACTATGAACGCTCGGGTGACGATCTAAAAGGGTGGCGTCGAGTACCAGCGGCAGTCATGGATGGTAATGTCACCTATGGCTCAGCAGCTTGCGGTGCTGTTGCCGGAACCATAGACGAGATTATTCCCGCTGGAGAAGTAATTCGCCGCATGGTAGGCGGCTATCAAGCTGTAATAGCAAGTTTAGGATAATTGATTTGCTAAGGTTGCGGGCAAGGCTGTGAACCCTGAAGGAGGAACCATCACCTGGCTTCTCTCTTAAAGGGGGAGAGGGATAAAGTGAGGGTGACAAATAAACGATTATGTGGTATACTGTTGTATAACCTGTGAGAGGAGGTATTATGAAATTATCTTGCCTTCAAGAAAATTTGAGCATGGGGTTAGGCATAGTTGGTAGAGCTGTAGCTGCTAGATCCACATTGCCTATTACTCAAAATATCCTCTTAGCTACTGAGCAGTCACGTCTCAAGCTAGCAGCCACTAATTTGGAAATGGCTACCACATGTTGGATTGGTGCTAAAATAGAACAGGAGGGAAGTATAACTATTCCGGCTCGGTTGCTCATCGACTTTGTTAACTCCTTACCCAATGAGTTAATTGAAGTCACACTACCACCAAATAGCCACACTCTAGAGCTTGAAAGTGGTCGCTTCCAAGCTCACATTAATGGTATTGATGCCGAGGATTTCCCGCCTATCCCTAAAGTAGGTGATGGCATAACTACCAGTATTGAGGCAGATGCTCTCAAAGAAGGAATCGCACACGTTGCTTTTGCTGCTGCCACTGAGGAATCTCGTCCAGTGTTAACCGGAGTTAACACTGAGTTTGATGGTGAACAATTTAACATGGCAGCTGCTGATGGCTTCAGGTTAGCTGTCCACAAAATGACTCTTGCCTCGCCAATCAGCGAGAAAACTACGGTGATCATTCCAGCTAAAGCCCTCAATGAGTTAAATCGCCTTCTGAGTGATCAAGAAGAGCCGGTGGAGATCACTATAAACCAGCAGAAAAGTCAAGTCCTCTTCCGCCTCAAAAATGCTGAGATGGTTTCTCAGCTCATTCAGCGCTCCTTTCCCGATTATTCTCAGGTTATCCCCCAAAGTTATACTACAAGAGCTGTGGTAGACATTGACGAATTGATGCGGGTGACTAAAATGTCTTCCATATTTGCCCGCGATGCTAGTGGCATCGTCCGCTTGGTCATCACTCCGGGTGCCGAACTAACTCCGGGAAAAGTAACTGTTACTGCTCAGGCTGAGGAAGTTGGAGGCAATGTTAGCGAAATTGATGCTCTGGTTGATGGCGAGGAAGCTAAAATCGCTTTCAATGTAAAATATCTTTCTGATGTTTTAAGTGTCCTGCACCAATCTCAAGTTGCTTTAGAGGTTACCACCCCATCGAGCCCCGGGGTTGTTCGTCCTATAGGTGTGGATAACTATGTTCATGTGGTTATGCCCATGTTTGTTCAATGGTAAGGGAACTGATGTATCCCGAGCAAGTTCTTACAAACTTCCTCTCTCTTGAGATGTTTCACCCTCCAAATTAAATCCTAAACTCTAACCTCTAAACAAATCCTAACAAATATCAAAAATCAAAGATAAAAAATTGAAATTACAATTCAAAATGTAAAAAGGCTTCAAAAAGTGATTTTTAACTTTTGCTCTGTCATTTTGCATCTTGATTTTTGCCTTTTGATTTTCCTTTAGCATTTAGTATTTCTACTCAATTGGGCAACTACATTTCTAATCAGCCTCTATATTAACTTCCAGGCTGCGGGCTGAAATAGTAGTCCGCTAAGATTTATTGTCTAGATTTCCGCAGAGCGATTGACAGAATATTTCCCCCTTTTTATAATGCATCGGACTGCGATGCATTGCTTTATAACATATTATCCTTACTAGCGATACGGAGGTTAGTGTGAATAAGGTAGCTATCATGACTGATTCAGTGGCTGCGGTGCCGCGGGAAATAGCGAAGCAGTATGGCATAGCAGTAATTCCGTTCCATGTCATCATGGATGGCAAAAGTTATATTGAAACAGAGCTAGATGAAGACCAATTTTATGCCCGACTTAGAGGAAAGGAAAGCCTGCCCACAACTTCAGCCCCTTCTGCAGGGGAGTTCTTGCAAGCCTATGAGGAGCTGAGCCAAAGAGCGGAATCTATTTTATACATCTCTATGACTTCAAGTTTTACTATGGCATATGGCACAGCCATACAAGCTAAAGAAATAGCTTGTAAAGAACTGCCAAAAACAACGATTGAGGTAATCGATTCCCAAACTGTTACAAGCTCTGAGATGCTCATCGTTCTAGAAGCAGCAAGGGCAGCAGCAGAGGGGAAGAACCTCAGTGAAGTAATGCAACTCGTTAACAGTATGGTACCAAAAATGAATCATCTTTCAACTCGAGATACCCTTTTCTATTTAGACAAAGGAGGGCGAGTATTTGAGGCTAAATCTTGGGCAGAAGCTGAGTTGCTAAACAGCTTCAGAGCTATTGTAGAGATTGATGCCTCCACAAGAGGGATAACAATGCCTGTAGCCAGGGCTAAAACCAAAACGCAGATAATGAAGAAGATGGTTGATATAGCCAGAGAAAGAGCAGGAGGCAAAAAGTTGCACGCTGCTATAGCTCACGTTAATGCTCCTGAGGGGGCAGAACAGCTAAAACAGATGGTTTTAGCCCAATTTCGGTGCAATGAATTTTATGTTGTTGATGCCTCGCCAGTGGTAGCGACTCATAATGGCGAGGGGCTTATCGAGTTTGGATTTTACAGCAGCGACTGATTAAGTCACTTAGTAATCATATCCATATGTGGTAGCAGGGAGCAAGGGAGGAAGGTCTTTTTATTTCCCCTTTTTCTTGTAATCGGGGCACCAAGTAGCATTGGGACGCTCAGGGTGGTGACAAGCACTTCGCCAGTTCCATTTACAACTGTCACATAGCAAAATATTCATGCCTAAAGCTTCTTTCATTTTGAGTTTAATTTTATATATCCAGCTTGGTCCTTGGGTGCTCATTTTTTTATGTAGCTTTTGATAAAGTAGCCAAAAACTCGGCGTTGTTTTTTGTTTTAGCCAGCCTGTCGAGAATCCGCTCGGTAGCCTCGTTGGGGTCAGGGGAATCACTGGCTATCATATTAACTACGCGCCTGAGCAGCCATACTTGCTTCAGGGTATTTTCATCTAGCAAAAGCTCTTCCCTTCTGGTGCCGCTGGGTGTAATGTTTATAGCGGGGAAAATCCTCTTCTCAGCCAATTTTCTGTTCAGATGAAGCTCCATATTGCCTGTTCCCTTAAATTCTTCATATATAAGGTCATCCATCCGACTCCCAGTGTCCACCAGACAGGTGGCAATGATAGTTAGGCTGCCCCCTTCATCACTATTACGGGCGGCCCCAAAGAAGCGCTTAGGGGGATATAAAGCTCCTGAATCAACGCCGCCTGATAGCGTACGCCCGCTGGTAGGCATGGCTAAGTTGTAAGCTCGGGTGAGTCTAGTAATACCATCGAGGAGAATGACTACGTCTTTGCCTAGTTCTACCAGCCTTTTAGCTCTCTCTAGGGCTAATTCAGCGACCCGGGTTTGATTTTCTACAGGCTCATCAAAGGTGGCAGCTATAACCTCAACATTCACTGATCTTTTCATATCGGTAACTTCCTCAGGTCTCTCTCCGATGAGGCAAATCATAAGATGAATGTCGTTGTAGTTTGTAGTAATGGAATTGGCGATTTTCTTAAGAAGGATGGTTTTGCCTGCCTTAGGTGGAGATACGATAAGCCCCCTTTGCCCCCTGCCTATAGGTGACACCATGTTAATGAGGCGGGTGGACAAATCATTTGATGATGTTTCCAAATTGATGAGCTTATCGGGGAAGGTAGGTGTCAGCGAGGCAAAATTACGCCGCGTTCTTGCTAGCTCAGGGTCGGACTCGTTAACACTTTCTATTCGAAGCAAGCCATAGTATTTCTCACTCTCCTTTGGGGGTCTAGCCTGTCCCCGAATACAATCGCCGTCTCTTAAATTGAATCGGCGAATCTGGGAATTCGACACATAGACGTCACTGGCGCCGCGCAGAAAGCTATCCTGTCGCAGAAAACCGTAGCCTTCATTCATGGTCTCCAAGATGCCGTTTATGAACAAATTTCCTTGATGTTCTGCTTGCAATTTTAGAATACGGAGGACAAGCTCTGCCTTCTTTAAGGCTGAGTAGCCAGTGATGCCGTGCTCTTTAGCTAATGCCTCAAGCTCATCACGAGTTTTGCTTTCTAATTGCACCATATTTATCATAATTCACCCTTACCTAACCTCTCCCTTTATGGGGAGGGATTTTATACGGATCCCATTACCTTGTTCCAATCATCTACAAAACGCTTAATGCCAATATCTGTCAAAGGATGTTGTATCATTTGTAGCAACACTTTATATGGTATGGTAGCAATATGGGCCCCAACCTTAGTTGCTGTGAGACAATGTTGGGGGTGTCTGATGCTAGCAGCTATAACTTGAGTGGGTAGTTGATAGTAGTCCAGGTATTCCACGATGTCAGCTACCACTCTCATGCCATCTTCACCTACGTCGTCAAGCCTGCCTACAAAAGGACTGACGAAGGTAGCTCCTGCTGCCGCCCCCAATAAAGCTTGGTTCAGGGAGAAGCACAAGGTAAAGTTCACCTTTATGTTTTCTTTAGCCAACTGCGCGGTAGCTTCTACGCCATCAAGGCTAGCAGGTATCTTGACCACGATATTCTCTGCCCACTTAGCTATTTCTCTAGCCTCAGCTACCATCCCTTGGGCATCTTGGCTTAATACCTCAGTGGATACGGGACCAGGAACAATAGAGCAGATTTCCTTGACTAATTTTTGATAATCAATTCTGCCTTTGGCAGAAGAATGTGAATTATTAAATTTTTCCTTCTGGTTTTGCCTTTGGCAAACTTCTCGGGATATAATGCTGGGATTTGTGGTCACCCCAGTAATTACTCCCAACCTCACCCCATGACGGATATGCTCTATATTGGCGGTATCTAAAAATAATTTCATCACACTCCTCGCAGTGACACATTTAAAGGTAAGCTTGTCTGAGCGCCTTCAACAAGCGTTTTCTTCGCTGCCCCGATAAAGTCCACGAATAAGGGGTGGGGAGAATTGGGGCGAGATTTAAACTCAGGGTGAAATTGACACGCAAGCATCCAGGGATGGTCTCTAAATTCAGCAATCTCTACCAAATTGCCATTCGGTGACACCCCGCTAGGTATGAGTCCAGCTTCCTCTAATGGTTGGCGGAAAGCATTGTTGAATTCAAAACGGTGGCGGTGTCGCTCGTAAGCAACTTCGCTGCCATAAGCACGAGCAGCTTTTGTCCCTGATACTAGCTTACAGGGATAAGTTCCTAGCCTCATAGTTCCTCCCTTTTGGCTTATGCCACGCTGTTCGGGGAGAAGGTCAATCACAGGGTAAGCAGTGTTTGTATCAAATTCGGTAGAATTTACATTTTCGGTGTGGAAAACATGACGGCCAAATTCAATAACCATAGTCTGCATTCCCAAACATAAGCCAAAGAAGGGGATTTCCTTTTCCCTGGCAAACTTGGCTGCCTTTACCATGCCTTCAACTCCTCGATGGCCAAAACCGCCAGGGACGATTATGCCCTGGATTTGCCTCAGCTTGTCACTATTGCCGCACTCTAATTCCTCTGAGTCGAGCCATTCCAGCTTCGCCTCAAGGTTATGAGCTAATGCTGCATGACATAATGCTTCACGCACGGAGTAATAAGCATCTTGAAGTTCCACATATTTGCCTACCAGCCCAATTATTACCGGCTCCTTAGGGGCTTTCAGTCTGTTCACCATCTCACGCCAATTATCTAAATTGCTCTCCTTCGCTTCCAATCCCAGGCGCTTAGTTATGAAATCTCCCAGTCCGGCATCCTCTAACAGCAAGGGCACTTCGTAGATGGTTTCGCTTGTAACTAGAGGGATAACTGCTTCCTTATCGACATCACAAAACAGCGATATTTTATCTTTTATCCCCTCGGATATTTCCCTA
>Ga0209121_10004070_pt1 | contig 13801 bp, 12 predicted proteins | sample Cruoilmetagenom3_FD_187292 | JGI IMG/M metagenome (GOLD analysis project Ga0209121, IMG submission 187292) | Oil polluted marine microbial communities from Coal Oil Point, Santa Barbara, California, USA - Sample 3 (SPAdes) (version 2) | ecosystem: Environmental > Aquatic > Marine > Oil seeps ...
CGCCTAGTCTCGACCGTGGCTTTGGGCCGTTCTTTGCGCTGCATTTTGATGCTTGCGTGGTGTGCGCGAGCGAACCTGGCTTCTATTCAGCGATCAGCCGTAGGACGCCCAGGATACCGAGTCCCAGCTTGACCGCCGCACCGGGCCCCGGTGCTTCGAGCGCTTCCGCACCTTCCGCATCAATCTCAACGTTCGAGTTGTAGTAGATCCAGCCGGCAACCGCCCCCATCACAGCACCGAGAACACCGCCGATCAGCAATGCCCGTGTCCGATGATTATCCATCTGTACCTTCCCTCCTCGTCAATCTCTGTACGATCGTGGTCACTTGACGCACGCTTGAGTTCACCTTGATGAAGGGTGCTGCAATCGCAGCAGATGCCTTCTCGACGTAATCATACGCCAACTGCGCATACACCTGCGCCTTGCGGAGATAGACCCGCGCGAAACCTGTCAGCCGGTACACGCCATACGCCAACCCAGAGATGATGAGCATGGGTACCAAGGCCACAATCAGCGCCTCCAGGCTGAGAAAGATCAGCGCAATGTCGCGTGCACTCCCCATAGTGGCTCCTCCTTCGGTGACAACCTGGCTTCAGTATACCCACAACTTTCATTTCCGCCAAGCTGCGGTAACATAGCGTCCGTGAGTGCTCAGACCAAGACGCTACGCTGGTGGACGGCCATCGTCGTCCTCCTGATTCTCGCCTTCGGGACACGAGTCTGGAATCTGTCCTCGGCGCCGCCTGGACTTACCCACGATGAAGCCAGCAACGGCCACGACAGTGCCGCAATCCTGGAGGGCGAGCACCGCATCTACTTTCCCGTGGGTTACGGCCACGAGCCGCTCTACAACTACAGCGTCGCCCTGACCACGTTGCTGCTTGGGCAGTCCATCTTCACCCTGCGGATCACCACAGTGGCGTGGGCCCTCGCCCAATGCCTCCTCACAGCCGCACTGGCCCGGCGTTGGTGGGGTCGGCAGGCAGTGATTGTCGTGCTGGCCACCTATGGTGCCAGCTTCTGGGCCCTGATGCTGTCCCGCGTTGGGCTGCGCGCGCCCACCCTTCCAGCCCTGCTGGTCGGATCGGTGCTGGCTTATGACCGCGCGATCCGCTCGCGGGCGATTCGCCCGCGAGCGGCCCGGGAAATCTGGCCCTGGTACGCCCTCTCCGGCCTGTTGCTGGGCGCCAGCCTCTACACGTACATGGCCGCACGCGGCATGCCGCTCCTGTATGTCATCTTCCTCATCGTCCTGGCAATCACCGACCGAGCCGAGCTGCGCCGCGTCTGGGCGGGCACCCTGGCGCTGCTCGTGATCGCCCTGGTGGCCAGCGCGCCGCTCTTGCTCTATCTCCACGCCAACCCTGAACTGGAGCAGCGCATCGGCCAGCTCGGCGCCGCAGTCACAGCGCTCGGGCAGGGGCAGTGCCGGCCTATCTGGGCCAACATCCGCGACAGCCTGCCGATGCTCTTCACTTCTGCGGATCCCCAGTGGCTCTACAACGTCGCCGGCCGTCCGGGCCTGGAGCCGCTGCTCGCCATCCTCTTCCTCGTCGGCCTGTGCCGCATCCTCTCAGATTTGCGAAAAGGCTCCCCAGTCGCACACCACACAGACACAAGAACCGGCCTGCGTGCAGAGGCCCCAAAGCGCAATCGTTCGGCTGCGTCGCAGGTGTCCAGCTCAGCCCCCCGACCCGAAGAAGGGCATCCCCAAGGTAAGTCCTATGCACTATCGCACGTCATACAGACAGAAAGACAGAACGCGAACACAGCCGCAAGGCCTCGGCCGAGCGGACTCGGCACGAAAGCCCTCAGTCCCAGAGCTGCGAGCGCAAGGGGTCAAGCTCCAGCGAGATCTCTTGTCTCTCGCACGGCGCACCAACGCAGCATCCTGCTGCTGACGTGGCTCGCCGGGGGCCTGGCGCCGGCCCTGTTGGCACCGGTGGACTACAACCTGCTGCACGCCGTCGCGGCGATGCCGGTCGTCATACTCACGGTGGCTGCGGGGGCCACCGGCATCAGCGACTGGTTGGCAGCGCGCCTGAATCAGCACCACCGGTGGCTCAGAGGCGTCGTGGCAACCGTCGCCTTTGTGGCCTTTGCGGCGACCGTCGCCGAGACAACCCACGCCTACTTCGTGACCTGGACGGAGAACCGCAACGTGCATGTCGCCTACCACCAACACGTCGTCGTCTTGGGTCGATACCTGGATGCACAGAGCGACAGACGACCCGTGGTGGTGACCACCCTTTACCCCGGAGAGGTCCACGACCCGTACACGATGGAGGTCGCACTGCGTCGCCGGGATCTGTCCTTGCGCTGGGCAGACGGGCGATATGCCCTCTTTGTGCCATCCGGGGAGGCCCGCCTTGTCGTGGAGGAGCAGACGCAGCCGCCGGCGGAGCTCTGGACGTGGCTCAGCCCTGACCTGACGGCTCTGGTGAGCCTGCGTTTCCGTGAGGATGACATCCCATCCGTCGTGCAGGGCTATAGCTGGGACGCTCCGGCAAGTTGGGAGCGCCTGACCAGCAGCCTCTCGCGGGAGGTGAGCGTGCAGGCCGGGGATCCCCCGCCTTCAGTGACACACGTGCCGGCCCAGGCGCCGGTGGGCTTCGCCAGCACAGTGACCCTGACCGGCTACCAATGGAGTATCGCCACCGTGGGGCCCGCCGCCACACTGGACCTGCTCACAGCCTGGGAGGTCGACGCGGCCACGGATCTGGATCTGGTCATCTTCGCCCACCTACTGGCCGAGGACGGCACTTTGGTCTCCCAGGACGACCGGATGGCGGCGCCCTCATGGCAATGGCAACCGGGCGATCGCTTCGTCCACGTGCACCGACTGGCGTTACCGGCGGACCTTGCGCCGGGCAGTTACGTCATCGAGCTGGGTCTCTACGACCGAGCCACTCTGACGCGGTTACCCATAGAGACCGAACCGTGTTGTATCGATCCGCAAGCGACGCGGCTGCTGCTGCCGCTGGAGGTTCCGGAGAGATGAGACCGCTATCACGCCTGGAGCGCATCTGTGTCCTGGCCCTTGTCTTGCTGGCATGGACCGTCCGCTGGACGGCACTCATGGAAGTCCCTGCCGGATGGCGGGATGACGATCTGATCGAGCTCTACACCTTCTCGGGCAGGATCGCCGAGGAGGGCCCGGAGCTCTATTTTCCCGGAGCGTCTGGCCAAGCACCGCTCTACCACACGCTGCGCGCACCACTCGTGGCCTTGGGCGGCATCAACCAGGCATCAGCGCGCGTGATGTCGGCGGGAGCCGGCACGCTGGCCGTGCTGCTCACGTGGGCCGTCGGCCGGCGCCTGCTGGGCCCACTCCCCGCACTTCTGGCGGGGACGACGGTCGCGCTCTCGTTCTGGGGACTGATGTACAGCCGGTTCGCGGTGCGCCATATTGGGACCGTCCCCTGGATGCTGCTGGCGATCTATTGGGGATGGCGCGCCCTGCGTGATCCCGCGCCCACTCAACGTGCACTGGTCGGTATGGCCGCCAGCATCGCGGTGGGCACCGCCGGCTCCCTGCTCACCTACTATGCAGGCCGGCTGATGCCGGTCTTCCTGGTCGCGTTATACCCCCTCGCCGCTCCCCGCAGACGCCGGTGGCAGGCCTATTTCGCGGGCGTGGCGATCGGTCTCCTGGTGACAGTGCCGACGTTCTGGACGGCCGCCCACATCCCCGGCGGCGATGCTCGCGTCAGCGAGGTGGCCATCCCGCTACTGGCACTCAAGGACGGGGATGTCAAGCCACTGCTGCAGACCGCCTGGACGACGCTGGGTATGGCGCACGCCAAGGGCGACCCCGAGTGGCTCTACAACACCAGCGAACGGCCGATCTTCGGCCCACTGGGCGCAGCTCTCTTCTATGGCGGTCTGTCACTCGCTTTGCTGCGCTGGCGACGCCCCGAGGCGCGGATGTTGCTCCTCTGGCTCGCCGCCGGCATCGGCCCGGCGCTGATCAGCCTGCCCCCCTCCAGCTACGGGCACACGATCCTGGCGCTCCCGGCCGTCTATCTCCTATTGGCCTACCCGGTCGCCGGCATCATCGACCGGACCAGCGGCGGCAAAGGCGGGGTTGCCGGCAGACGCGGCCTGGCCGCCGCCATCGCTCTCTCTGTGACCATCACCGGCATCGTGGCCCTGAGGGACCTGCCGGATTACTTCGTCGATTGGGGAGAACACTCCATGGTCCGCTTCCTCTATCGAGCAGACTACCGCGCATTGGCAGAAACCATGTGTGCCGACGCGACCGTCACAGATATCGCTGTGGGCAGCATGCTTTTCGGGACGTGGGATAAAGTCGCCGTGCAGACCGACTGCCCCCGCGAGAGCCTGCACATACGCTGGCTGGACCCATCGCGGGCCTTGGTCTTCGCGGATGGCGCTGCAACCACGCTCTACCTCCAGGACGAGGGCTCACGGCATCCTGAGATCGAACGAGTGCTCGCGGACTCACAGAGTGTCTCGGCGCCCCACGGCATGCAGGGCTATAGCGTCGAGCCCGTCGCCCCCTCTGCACGCGCCAGCCGCCGCGATGTCGACGGCCTGCCGGCAATCGATCAGCCCTTTGGGGATGCGCTGGCGCTGATCGCGGTTGAAACGGTGCCGTCCTCAGACGCCGCCGCTCGCGCCATCCAAATCGCCACGTGGTGGCGCGTCGAGGCAGACCTACCGTTGCCGCCGGAGGAACTACTCCCCTACCCGCCCGCGCCCGGCGTCTACACCGGCCCGCGGCTCAAAGTCTTCACGCACCTCTGGGATGGCGAGTCACTGGTCGCCATCGATGACGGACTATGGGTCGACCCGCACAGTGTGGAACCGGGAGACATCATTCTACAATACCATCGTTTCGACCTGCCTGGTGCGGCAGAGAACGAAGGACTGACGCTGGAGATAGGTCTGTACGACCCCAAGACGGAGGTTCGCTGGACGACGCCGGCAGGAGACGACCATCTGGTGCTCCCCTTGGCGCCGTAGCCGTCAAATAGTCTTGGTGCTATGCGAGGCCCAGCTTTGCCAGCAGCGGCGGGCCAAGGATCAACACTCCTACCACGACGGAGACGAGGGCAGCAATCAGCACAGCGCCGGCCGTAAGGTCCTTCACCCGCATGGCAACCGGGTGGTAGGCGGGGCTAACCAGGTCAACAAGGGATTCAGCTGCAGTATTGAGGATCTCAGTCACCAACACACTGCCGACCGTAAGAGTTAGGATCGCCCAGGGCAGCACAGGGAGACGCAACCACAGACCGACCAATCCTACCGCGGTCGCTACCAGCAGGTGAACACGGAAGTTGCGCTGCGAGTGGAAGACGTACACCAATCCCGCCGCCGCGAACCGGAAGCCCTTGAAAAAGCTTCTTCGGTAGGGGAGCTTCACTTCGGCAGCGTGATATCGACGTCCAGCAGCCGTAGGATTTCGCTCTGGATGGCCCACATCTGCTCCTTTTCTCGCTCATCTGCGTGATCGTACCCTAGAAGATGCAGTACACCGTGCACTGCCAACAACTGGAGTTCGTCGATCAGCGCCCCGCCCGCTGCATCAGCCTGCTCACGCGCACGATCCAGAGAAATCACGACGTCCCCCAGATACCGTGGGAAGCCCGCCGTCCCAATAGAGTACGGCCCACGGGTCTGGTTCTCGAAGGAGAGCACATCAGTAGGCTGTGCGACCCCGCGGAACCGCCGGTTCAGCTCCTCCAGGGCGTCATCGTCCGAGATAACGATGACCACCTCACTCGCCTCCTCCACACTCTGGTGCAGTAGTGTCAGTCGAACGGCGTCGTCGATCAACTGCGTATCCACCGGGCCGACGTGGTCTTCGACCTGAATTCCGATATAGTATTTCTCGCTCATCTGGTTCCAACTTCCTCATCTACTTCCAAGAACACGCTCTACGACTCGCTCTGCGGACCGCGGGCATTCTGATGCCCGGCATCTTGCCCGCTCTGCTCTTCGCGCTGCACTCCCGCCCTATGTGATGTGCACCGGCGAACATGACGTCTGCTTCGAAAATAGCTTCTGTTCCCGGGCCTAAAGGCTTGGCTGCAGGCTTTAGGGCCTTCTTTGCGTCACATTCTTATGCTTGCGTGGTGTGCAATAGCACATGTCGTCTGCTGCGAAAACAACCCGCAGAGCCCTGACCCCGCGCGCTGGGAAACGCGTCACCCTCCCCTGAAACGGGGATCTCATCCCCTAGATCGGGGACTTCACCTCCGCAGCCGGAGGTGGGAGAGGGGACCGGAAATGTCGCTCCGAGAACGACTCGCTGTCCGCTGCCCCTCTGCTGAAAGGTCAACACGAAGACGAGCGCAGTGAGATACTGACCCGAGCAGAACGGAACCTGCGCTTTCGTCCCGCGTAGTGTGCGCCAGCCAAAATGGCGTCTATTCAGCTGCCGACACCGACTCTTGCGGCTCAGCCGGACGCTCCACCGCCACAGCCTCGGGCCCTGCGTCGGCGCCATCATCCCCAGGTCGCCCGATCTCCTCAGTCTCCTCGGTCTCCTCAGCCTGGTCAACAACGGATCCCACCGTGGCGCCGGTCCCGGTGACACGGGTCGTCGGAACACCCGCGACGTTGGGCTGCGCCTGCGCCGGGTATTGCACTCGCGGATGGAAAGCCCCACGAAGGAGGTCCACATACGCCGCCTTCACAGTCGCGAGCTCCGGCATCGTGATCGGGCAGTCATCCATCTGCCCATCCTTCATACGCTGATCGAAGATGCTGTCGATGAGATCAGCCAACTCCGCCGGCGTCGAGGGCCGGCGCGCACGCGTCGCGGCCTCCGAGCTGTCAGCCAACATCACCAGCAGGGTCTCCCGGCTCTGCGGCTTGGGACCCGGATAGCGGAACTGGGACTCATCCACCAAGTCAGCCTCGCCGCCGGCGGCCTCAACAGCCTTGCGGTAGAGGAAGCTCACCCGCATTGTGCCATGGTGCGCAGGAATAAACGCACGCACGGCAGCGGGCAGATGGTACTGCCTGGCCATCTTGAGCCCGTCACGGACGTGGCCCGCCAGGACCTCCAGACTCGCGTAAGGGTCCAGTCGGTCGTGGGGATTGCTCAGCCCCTGCTGATTCTCTGCAAAGAAATAGGGGCGCGCGAGCTTGCCGATGTCGTGATAGTAGGCCCCTACGCGCGTCAACAACGCGTTCGCGCCAATGCGCTCAGCTGCCTGTTCGGCCAGGCTCGCAACCATCATCACGTGGTTGAACGTCCCGGGCGCCTCCCGCAGCAGCCGCTGCAGCAAAGGGTGGTTGGGGCGGCTGAGCTCGGTCAGCCTGAACGTCGTGGTAAGGTCAAATAGCGGGGTCAGCAGGAATAACCCGCCCACGGTCAGCGCACCGGCGATCAGACCTCCAATGACGCAGACCCCCAGCTTGAGCGCAAGCCCCAAGGGCGCCACCGCCAGCTGGTCGACCGAGAAGACAAGGACCACCAGTGCCTGGACGACGCCGTCGACGAGACCCGATCGGAAAAGAGGGCCGGTCTGCTCGTAGCGCGGCAGAGTCAGCACCGCGTAAAGCCCCCCCAACAGGATCATGGCGGAAAAACTCAGGGATTGATCGGAGAGCCACCCAGCAACTGCGCTCAATAACAGAGTCACGGCGACCGCGGGACCTTTCCCCACCGTGGTGGCGATCAGCATCGCCGCCGCCGCGGCCGGGAACAGGTACGGCACCAAATCGCCTGACCGCACCAACAGCCAGGCCAGGGCCAGGAAGAGCGTCAGGACGAGCGCAATCAGCAGCTCCTGCTTGGCACCATCCAGAGCCTGGGAATCAAAATGATGGATCAGCAACCCCATCCCGAGGGTCAGGAGTGCCGCGAAGAGCACCGCCGTGCTCCGATCACGCTTGTTCTCTGTGGACGCAGTCAGGCCCAACTCAGCCAGAGCCTCGGCGTCCAACTCGGAGATCAGGGCGCCCTCCCGCACGACCACCTCAGCGCTCCGGAACTGCCGCACTGCCGGCCCGACGGCATCCCGAGCCGCATCTTTGGCCGCGTTCGTGGTCGCTTCGTCGTAGAACACATTGGGTCGCAGGAACTGCACGACCAATGCCTCGATCACCTCAGCCTCGTCCTGGGGTAGATCCAAAGGCACCATGGCGGCAAGGCGGCGCTGAATCAACGCCAGGTCGCTCTCCCGCATCTCTTCCTGCCGCATCACCTGGTCCAGGAGATCCAGGAACTCCAGCTGCACGCGGCTCCAGCTTGAGTCCGGCAATGTCAGGATGGCGCGGACGGCGGCCTCAGGCATATCGGCCAACTCCTGCACAGCCCAGATAGCCGCCATCCGCTGCACCTCAGTGCCGTATGTATCGGCTCGCACTGCGCGCAGAAAGGCCAGGACATCGCGGGCGCGATTATACTGCTCTCGGGCAATGGTGGAATCGGGGGAGGTGTAGATAGGCATCACCTTGCGAGCGGCGTCGTCACGTGCCTGCTGGCTCAAGATCTCGCTGATGAAGGTGACATCCCGGGGCCCGGAGATGTTCTGCGGTGCGACATCGCCGGCAGCCAGGTCATACTCTCCCGGCACCGAGAAGAACATGACCAGCGCGGCAGCGGCCGTGATCCAGAGCCAGAAAAGCACCTGGCGCAGAAGCCACACACGTCTGGCTTTGCGGGCGTCCGATCCTTCACGCGATTGTGACATCCGCCTCACCTATCTGGAATGGCAAGAGGGGCCCCACAGGAGCCCCTCCTCATATCCAACAAGATCAGACTCGGGGTCAGCCGGAGAGCAAACGGCGCACAACCTGATTGACCATCTTGCCATCGGCCTTGCCTTTCACCAGCGGCATCACGGTTCCCATGACGCGGCCCAACTCCCTCATCGAGCCCACACCAAGCTCGTCAATCTTCTGCTTGACCAGTTCGGTGATGGCCTCCTCTGACATCAAGGCCGGTAGATAGGCCTTGAGCAGGTCCAATTCCACAACCTCGCCGGGAACCAGCTCCTCACGACCTGCTTCTCTCATCATCTCGACAGCTTCTTCACGGCGCTTGACCTCTTGGCGGATCAGCACGATAACTTCGGCATCCCCAAGAGGCTCGGATGTTTCCACTTGGGCCAGCTGAATAGCGGCTATCACCATCCGCACTGCTGACTTGCGAGGCGCGTCTTGGGCACGCATCGCATCTCTCAAATCCTGATGAAGCCGGTCTTGAAGACTCATTGGCCCTTCCTAGGTCTGTCGCCGTCGATCCTTCAATGAAGTCCGACGGCTCTTGCGAAGCTTGGCAGCTCGCTTTCGCTTGCGGATGATGCTCGGCTGCTCGAAATAACGACGCTTGCGAATCTCAGAGAGAACGCGATCCCGCTGCACCTTCTTCTTGAACCGTCGCAGTAAGGAGTCAAATGATTCGTGGTCGCCTGCATGTACAAACGTCACACTCATCCCCCCTTTCCGTGCTCTCGATGCTCACGTTCGGCTTCAAGCAAACAATCGGCCAGGAGTCGCAACCCTACAGGGGCTTGCCGCAATATTATAGCGTCGGCTGTGAGTGTGTCAAGCGAAATGGCCGGCATCACTCATACCCCTCCCAATCATATACAAGCATCAACAGCCGCCCATCGGGGCTTCGCAGTTCAGTCTCACGCCCCCCGGGATGGATCCCGCGCACCGTCACCAGCTCACGGGCGCGCTCGGGGACGAAGGCAAAGCGCGCAGGGCCGTCGGCTACCGGGAAGTCTCCCTGAGGCACCTCCTCCCCAGGAAAATCACGCAGCATAAAGGCCAGCGCGCCGAAGTTCCAGGTCAGCCGCGGGGGCCCGATGAAGTAGATCCGGCCCAGACACGCCGCGGCATCACCCGCAGCAGGACAGACCGGCTCAGGATGCTCCAGGGTGTATCGCGCAAAGGCAGTAGCGATCTCGGCAGTAGGATTGCCGTAGATGCGGCGCGGCGTATACTCGCCGAAGTAGAAGGTCAGGTTGGCCACCGCGATGGCCACGACGATGACCGCTACAACCACCACCTCCGGCACATGGACAGCAGGTTGACGACGCCGCGCACCGGACACCATCTGCGATGCCAGTAGCTCCAGTCCCCAACTTGCCAGGATGGCGACCGCGGGCATCATCAGCAGCCCACGCTGACTGCTGGGTGGACTCTCGTTCAGACCCCAGGCCATCACGAGCGTCGAGCCGAACCAGAGCAGGCACAGCGCCCGGGAAGGCCACCGGAGCTTGAGCACCGCCTCGACCAAGCCGACCAGCAGCAGCGCTCCAGTGATGGCATCCAGCAGGGGCCGGTCCGGAAAGTACCAGAAGGTCCGGTCCGGCGTGAGATGGAAAGCCGTCACCGCCCGCCAGGCCTGGTCCAGCAACAGGACCCAGGAAGGCTTACCTGTGATCCCGACCTCACGCGCCAGCCATCCCGAGGCGAAGATGTTGACGACGTTCACGCGCTCGGTAAGCGGCGAGGGAGTGATCGAATACCACCCGAACAGCGGCAACACAACCATCAGCCAGCCCGCGGCAAGGAGCAGCAGGCCCTGCCAGTGACGCCGTATAAGAGAAGGTGTCGCGAGCGCCCGCCACCCGACCACAAGCACCACCAGGAAGGTGACCCAGCGGGCGCCGAAGTAGGCATACCAACCGAGACCGGCGACCACACCGGCCAATCCCAACATCAACGTCCCCGGAAGGGCGCCGCCTCGTGGTTGCCGGCCATCTGGGACGGCCTGCAATCCCGACCACACCAACCACAACACCACGGTGCCCACCAAAGGATCGGCGATCTGGTTCGAGGCGAGCCGGCTGAAGTGGATGTGATAGGCCGAGAAGGCCAGAATCGCGGCCGAAAACCACCCAACGCGGCGGCCGCCGAGCGTGCGCCCCAGCAGGAAAGTCGTCAGCACCGTGAGGGTCCCAGCGATCGCGGAGAGCGCACGTCCCCCCGCCACGGTGGCGCCAAACAGGCGCATCGCGACCCCGTAGGCCAGGAACGACATCGTGGGCACCGAATACCATCCGGTTGCGAAGGGATTGTCCATCGGCCGCGCCATCAGCGTGAGTGCCGCCACCAGCTGCGTGCCCTCATCGCCACCCAGATTGGCGGGGATATGGCCGAGCCGCACACCGCGCACTAATCCTGCGCAGAGCAAGAGCACAACGAGCAGCCAACGCTCCGTCGTCGAGAGCTTGGGAGAAAGGGAGCGCTCACGAAACAGCGGGAGCGCGGCAGAGACCACAAAAGCAGCCAGAGCCACGAACCAGATGAGGGCGAGATCGCCAAAATCCCGATCCAGCGGCCGCGTTCGCACAACAGCCGCGACACCCACAGAGACCACGAGCGCGCCAATCCTGACCCATCCGCCGGACCGCCGCGGCACGATCTGCTGCAGATAGGCACCCAAGTATCCACGACGAGGACGGTCTCTCAGAGCTCGCGCAGCAAGGTAGGTGAGCGAGACGAAGACGAGCAGCCCGGCGTCCCAAACGTAGAGGCGTCTGGACAACAGATAGGTGCCGGTCAGCAGCAGCAAGATGGCGAGCCCAGTGAAGAAACCCACGTGTGATTACCTAGCTCCTGCGGACACACAATCGATGATCTGGACCCGCCCGCCACCGGCGACAGCTAGCTGGCGACGCACAGCGCGGCAATCCTCTCGGCGGTAGCGCGCGCGGCCAGGCGCAGCAGGCCCAGCGTTGCATCGCCGCTCACAGTCACAGCCAAAATGGCGTCGTGCACACTCAACGCGTAGAGTATATAGCTGCCGCCGGCGATGCTCTGCTCGAAGCGCAGCTGCTCCCGGCCCAGAATCCGCGCGACTTCGGCCGAAGTCTGAACGCCCTGGATCACGGCAGCGGAGATCAACTCTATCTCAGCCTCATCCAGGAACCCTGTCGAGGTCAGCAGACCCTGGCCTGAGGTCAACAAGACACCGTCGGCGCCGATGTCGGCGACGAGTTCGCGCATCAGCGTCTCAATGCGTCCCTGGTTCATACGGAACGCGCGGCGGGAGATACCCACATTCCCATCAGGTCTGTCATCCGACTCAAGGTTCGCAGCAGAGGCCCCGGCCGCAGCGGTCGCAGGCTCCACGGCCTCGGCGGCAGCAGGCTCCACGGCCTCGGCAGCCGCAGATACCGGGTCGGCGGCCGCCGGGACGGCCGCGGCGAAGGCCACATTGTCACGAAGCTCGTCCAGCCAATCCGGCGATCCCGCATCCCAGGCCTCTTTAGCCTCCCCCTCGGCGAATACCTGGTCCACGTCGCCCTCGGCCACACCAGCAGTGCCATTGCGTCCCGTCAGACCAGCCAGTATGCCGGTCGGCGGCTGGAGGTCGGCAGACGCCGTCAGGCCATGACCGAAGAGCGGAGCCTTCCGCGCCGCCTCGATGATGTTCGAGAGTTCCGGCAGGAAGAACGGCTTGGTGAGCGTGCCCTGGATGGAAAGATCGTCATCGCTCAGCACGGGGTCATCGCCAATCATCGGGATCAGCATCAACCGCACGCCAGCATCCAACTCGCGGAGCTGCCGTCCCAGATCCAGCGCGTCGGGTCCCTCCAGCGCCATATCCAGCACGGCGAGCTCGGGCATATCCCGGCGTGCCAGTGATAGAGCCTCCCCCCCGGAGGTACACGTCACAACCCGGTGCCCCAGCCGCACGAGCTCCTGTTCCAGCAGCCTCGCGAACGCGGTATTCGGATCGACAACCATAAAGACCATCACGGCTCCTTGGCGGCACTGATCTCAGGCTCCCCAATTCTAGAACGGTGGTTCAAAAACGCAAGAGCTGGTAGAATAGCAGCAAGAGCTGAGTTAAGGAGTCGTCTATGAAGCGCGAAACACCAACAAGCCGCAGCCTGTGGGCTCTGGTCTCCGTCGTGATCAGCATCACGCTCACCTTGACCTTCACCCTCGCCGTCACACGCCCAACACCGATTGATGCAGCAGTGGCCACTGTGGTTGCATCAACCGACGACGTCACCCCCTTGCCCGATGTCACCGAGACCGGCGGCACAATGGGCACCTGCTATGCCTTCGACACGATCGACGACCAGGAGCTGCCAGAAATGGCGGCCGCCGCGGGCTCACGCTGGGACCGCTTTGACTTCCGTTGGAACGTGATTGAAGACCCGCAGTCATCGTTCGACTTCAGACCTCACGACGAGATTGTGAACCGTGACATCGCATACGGCATCGACATCATTGGCATCCTGGGATCCACAGCCGATTGGGCCGCCCCCAGCTGTCCAGTGATGGCCAACGCAGTATCCCAGCAGGTGGGCTCGGAGGACGCTCCGCTCTTTCCGATGGCTGCAGACGATGCCTACCCGTGGCGTCCCTGTCCACCGGACGGGCTCGACGCTCCCTGGGACGATCCCGCCAACGTGTGGGGCAACTACGTCTACGAGACGGTCAACCACTTCAAGAAACGGGTCCACGTGTGGGAGATCTGGAACGAGCCGGATCTGGGCCAGCGCTTCTGGTCCGGCACGCCTGCCCAGTACGCGCAACTGCTAAAGGTAGGATACCAGGCCGTGAAGGCGGCCGACCCCAATGCCAAAGTGCTCTTCGCCGGCCTGGCCTACTGGTCCAACCCATCCTACTACGTCAGCGTCCTTGACGAGCTCAAAACGCTGGACGGCGGCGCCGGCAACAACTACTACTTCGATGCCATGTCGCTCCATCTGTACAGTAACGTCACCCAAATCCGCACCGTCGCCACCGAGATCCAGGCCAATATGGCAAGCAGAGTCGGCCCGCACCCGATATGGCTGACCGAGACCGGCGTGCCACTGTGGGATGAATGGCCCGCCGGCACACCCG
>Ga0209121_10004071_pt1 | contig 13801 bp, 9 predicted proteins | sample Cruoilmetagenom3_FD_187292 | JGI IMG/M metagenome (GOLD analysis project Ga0209121, IMG submission 187292) | Oil polluted marine microbial communities from Coal Oil Point, Santa Barbara, California, USA - Sample 3 (SPAdes) (version 2) | ecosystem: Environmental > Aquatic > Marine > Oil seeps ...
AGTTGAAAACAAAAATCGGAAAATTGAAAATTTTTTTTATTCCATGCCCCATAAGTACTTACGTCAAAAACACTGTCTACAATTTTGTAGATTTTCGCATCAAACGAGCAGATAGCTCCAATTATGGGGGGCGGGTTTTTTTCGGCCGGGAGCGGCAAACGACGATCCCGGCTGAATATTAAACGGCGATTAGCTATGAAAACAAAAATCGACAAAATCGAGGAACTGCTGGAAATCGGGATCGGAATGGGGTCCGGAAAACGCTATATACTTGTCTATGAGGGTGAGTTGGCGATTACCAATCGTGTCGGCCTGGCCAACTGGCCGCCGGGCAGGCGTGAGATAGTGGCCCAGTTCGACGCGACCGACTGCCTCCACGGGCCGAACTCGCGGAAGTGGAATGAAATCTTCGAGAAGCTCCTGGCAATTGAGGACCGAAAAGCAAACAACGCTGAGCACATCGACGCAACTGGCCTATCTTCTCTGTTCAGAGTGAAGGAGGCCTGTTTGCCCTCGACGCCGAGTAAATCTGCAAGTGGAATATTAGGGTTTTAGATGGGAAAAAATAGGAAAAACCTCTTGACAATTCACTTGAAATTTCCGATAATGCTACTTGCAAATTGGTGTAAGGAAGGTTTCGTTTGTGGGAGTTTCTTCCTGAACAATCGGGGCGGTATGACGTAGTTGATGTGTAAGTCTTTTTGCTTTAGGTTTTTATGACGGGGATAGTTGCTTTTTTATCGGGCACTAGTTTCTGCTTTTTATAGGGATCCTTGTTTTTCATTTTTTTGAGGCTTGAAAGTTAGATTACAATGAAAGGTGGCCAATAGATGGCGAAAGAAGATGGAAAAAATTTAATCAGCGGACCGTGGTCCTGGACAGATAATGATATCGCATTACTCAAGAAGCTTTACCCGCGAGGCAATACGAAGAAGATAGCCGAGAGGCTGTGCCGGCCTTTGACAGCGGTAAGGCAAAAAGCATACGATATGGGGATGAAGACGGATGTTTACAGCTATTGGACTGAGGATGATTTGAAATTGCTGGCGAGACTCTATCCGAATACGGTAACGGACGATCTGGCCAGGCGGTTTGGCCGGTCGTCAGGATCGGTAAAGACCAAAGCACGCCAATTGGGGTTGAAAAAAAGCGATGGTTATCTCAAAGCCATCAAATCGCGCCCCCGAAAGAAACGCAAGAAAAGAGCCTGATTGCCACTCTCGGCATTCAGTATCTATATTAGTATTTTAACCCAGTTTCACTGGGATTAGTTGCACTTCGTTCGTATATAGTTCACTGGCGGTAAATCCCGCCGCAGACGTTTTGCATTTCAAGCCGGAAATTTGATTAGGCTAATTGGAGGGTTCAGCCATGGCAAAAGCAAAAGCATTGAGCGCCAAACAGCTCGACGTGATTGATGATTTATTCGAAGGAAAGCTTCAAGAGCGGGGGATTCTGAAAAAACACAATCTCAGCCGAAAGCTCTACGACAAATGGCTCGCCGACGAGGCCTTCAACACCCGGCTCGATTGGCGCATCCAATGGGAATACCGCAAGAGTGCATTCAAGCTTGCCCGTAACGCCCCGGCTGCCGTGTCCGAACTCATGGAGCTTACAGGATCCGAACAATCGGAAACCGCCCGCAAGGCCTGTCTCGATATAATCACAATGCGAGCCAATCTTGTAGCCGGAACACCTTCGACACCGGGCGGCAATAACACATTACCTCCCGAATCCCCGCAGCTTTCGCCCGAAACCGCCGGCAAAGTCTTAGCCATGCTGGCAGAGCAGCAACAAAAAAGCCCGGACACACTGCCCTGAAAGGCCGGTTTTCCCTTGACTTGGGACAACGCGGCTAATAGAATAAAGTTGAGGCTTAGGTCAATTCTGTTCTGTTTTTATGGAGGCAAGGAAAGATGAAACGGCAAATTCTGGTTTTAGCGGCTTTATTGCCATTTCTTTGGCCGGCCTGCGTGCAGGCGACAATCATCTACGAGGTCATCGACTTGGGCGCACTTGGGGGCTATGAAAGCACTGCCTGCTCGGTCAACGACGCCGGCCGGATCGTGGGAGAGGCTCAGGACGGCCGAGGTGTGCAGCTTGCAACTCTTTTCGATCATACCGGTGCAGGTGGCAATATCAACCTGGGCGCACTTGGCGGCGTAGAAAGCAGGGCAAACTTCATCAATAACACAGGCCTGATTGTAGGATTGGCGCAATACAGTCAATTACAACTGCCTGTGCGCAGTCATGCCGCTTTGTTTGACCCTGCAGGTGCCGGCAATAATATCGACCTGGGCACGCTTGGCGGCCGGTCCAGTTACGCACGCTCTATTAATGACGCCGGTCAGATCGTGGGATGGGCGTCCAACAGCCGGGGCAATAGTCATGCCGTTTTATTTGACTCCACCGGTGTCGGCGACAATATCGATCTGGGCACGCTGGGAGGCGGATACAGCGACGCCTTCTCAATAAACAACGCCGGCCAGATTGTTGGATTGGCTGAAAACGAACAGTGGTGGGATATAGCTGCATTGTTTGATCCCACCGGGGCCGGCAACAATATCGAGCTGGGCACACTCGGCGGCTATAATAGTGCCGCATGGTGCATCAACGACGCCGGACAGATAGTAGGAGCGGCGGATAATGCTCGGGGCTGGGAGCGTGCTACTCTGTTTGACCCGACCGGTGACGGTTACAATCTGGACTTGGGCACGCTCGGTGGCTATGAGAGCCTGGCTATCTCGATCAGCAATGCCGGTCGGATCGTAGGAGCGGCGGAAAACAGCCGGGGCGAATGGTGTGCCACTTTGTTTGATCCTACAGGGGCGGGCAATAACATCGACCTCAATAGCCTCATCGACCCTGCCGGCGGCTGGACCCTGGAGTTCGCATCCGGCATAAATGCTTCCGGCTGGATAGTCGGACAGGGAATCAACCCGCAAGGCCAGCGCCACGCATTTCTCTTAGTTCCCGAGCCCGCAACAATAGCCCTGCTCGGTCTGGGAATACTCCTGCTGAGAAAACGAACCCGACGTTTTTAGCTTGCCTTATTATACTTTTCGAGCCTAAAGTATAATAAGAATTCGATTATTAAACGAAAGTATAATGTAAGTTTAAGTCTTTGTATATATTGTAGATAGATGTATTTTTTTAGGTTCGCCACTGGATTTTCTACCAATATTACTTGATTTATTATACTTTTGGGCTAAAAAGTATAATGAGATTTCGGTAAATAAACGAAAGTATAATTAAGGTATGAAAGATTCCAATATCACAGACAACAGTTTTGGACGATTTGTTCCAACAATCGGCGGGCAAATGGCATTTGCGCCGAATGATTTGCCGCCGCAATTGGAATGGGCCCCGGAGCTTATTAAAGCTTTATCGGACGCAAGCCATGCCATAGGCCAATTGCATGGTATAGGGCTCAATTTGCCTAATCCAAATCTGCTGATAACCCCTTTCATCCGGCGGGAAGCGGAATTATCCAGCCGTATCGAAGGCACGCAAGCTGAATTGCGTGATATATATCTGTTCGAAATGCACGAACCTGCGGCCAGACCGGACATTACGGATGTTAGGGAAGTAGCCAATTATGTCCTTGCGTTGGAGCATGGATTAAAGCGGTGTAATGAGCTGCCTGTGTGCCTGCGTATGATAAAGGAGCTTCATAAGATTCTGCTCGAAGGCGTGCGCGGCGAGAGTGACAGACCGGGCAACTTTCGGACCGCCCAGAACTGGATCGGATCGAAAGGTTGCCCTATTGAGCAAGCCAGTTACATTCCTCCGCCGCCTGAACATATAATGATGTGCCTCGATGCCCTGGAGAAATTTCTTAATGTACCGATAGGAAATATCCCTATGCTGGCCTGGTTGGCAATGATCCATTATCAGTTTGAGGCGATACATCCCTTCCGCGATGGAAATGGCCGTATTGGTCGGTTGTTAATCGTGTTGTTGTTATGTGCTCACAAAGTGCTGGATAAACCACTTTTATATCTTAGTGCATACTTTGAACGCAACCGGCAGGAATACTATAATCGCTTGCTGCGGGTTAGCACCCATGGCGAGTGGGTGTCGTGGTTCATGTTTTTCCTGAGAGGGATTACTGAGCAGTCAACGGATGCATTCCGGAGATCCAGAGAACTGCTTCAACTCCAAAGCAAGTATCACAGCATGATAAAATCAAAAAGATCAGCCCTTCAAATCAAGATTGTCGATCTGCTTATGGAGCGCCCAGTCCTGACTATTCCCTATGTGGGCAGACATTTCAACGTTACGTATGTTACGGCAAGAAACAACATCGTCAAACTTGTGAAAGCAGGAATTTTGAAAGAAGCCATAGGTTCCAAACGATGTAAGGTATATTTAGCCGAAGAAGTGTTAGAGATTATAAACAGGCCTTTCTTTATGGGCTGAAGATGTAACGAATAGAAGATATCAATACTTTGTTTTTTTATTTTGATCCCAGGAAGGAAAGTAACGGCATATGAGTCAATGTGATTATACACGGCGGGGGTTTTTGAAGGCGATGGGGGCTGAGGTGGTGGTTCTGGCTTCGGCGGGCAATCTAATAGCGAGAGAGCGAAAGGCTGCGGGCAAGCCAAATATTTTGATGATTCTGGTTGATGATCTGGGGTATGGGGATTTGTCGAGCTATGGAGCGACGGATTTGAAGACGCCGCATATCGACGGGCTCGTTTCGGCCGGGATGCGGTTCGATAATTTCTATGCCAACTGCCCGGTCTGCTCGCCGACAAGGGCGGCGCTGTTGAGCGGGCGCTATCCCGATATGGCCGGTGTGCCGGGAGTGGTTCGCACGCATATCACCAATAGCTGGGGCCACTTGGCACCGCACGTAGAGCTGCTGCCGAAGCTGCTGAAGCCGGCCGGCTACCACACCGCCATCGTCGGTAAGTGGCATCTCGGCCTGGACTCACCCAATACGCCGAACGAGCGTGGCTTCGACCACTTCGGCGGCTTTCTCGGCGATATGATGGACAACTACTATAACCACCGCCGGCACGGCAATAATTATATGCGTCTGAACGGCAAAGAAATAGATCCCAAAGGCCATGCTACTGACCTGTTCACGCAGTGGGCCGTCGACTACATCCGAAATTGTGTCGAGGGCGTCCCGCCCTCGAATCACGGGCAAGATGCCCGCGACACGAAGCCCTTCTTTTTGTACCTGGCCTACAACGCTCCGCACACGCCGATCCAGCCGCCCGCCAACTGGCTGGAGCGAGTGAAGAAACGCCAACCCGGCATCGATGACAAGCGAGCCAAGCTCGTAGCCCTTATCGAGCATCTCGACGACGGCATAGGCAAAGTCATCACGGCGTTAAAAGCCGCCGGAGTCAGCGACAACACGCTCGTTATATTCACATCCGACAACGGCGGACAACTTAATGTCGGAGCCAACAACGGCCCCCTGCGTGCGGGCAAGCAGGACATGTACGAGGGCGGGATACGCGTGCCGATGTGCGCTGTCTGGCCGGGCAAGATTCAGCCGGGCACGAGCAGCGATCGCATCGCGCTTACGATGGACCTGTACCCGACCATTTGCGAAGCGGCCGGGGCGAAAATCGCTCAGAAGATCGATGGGCGAAGCATCCTGCCGATGCTGCTGGGTAAATCGCAGCCGGCCGAGGATCGCTTTTTGTTCTGGGTACGTCGCGAGGGCGGCGGCTACGGCGGGCGGGCATATTACGCTGCACGTTACGGCGACTACAAGCTCGTGCAGAACAATCCTTTCGAGCCGATGGAGCTTTACAATCTCAAGGACGACCCGAAGGAGCAGAAGCCTCTGGACAAGAGAAACAAAATGTACCAGAAGCTATTTACTGCTCTTCGCAATCATATAATCGAAGCCGGAGCCGTGCCCTGGGAGAAATACCCCGTTCCACCGCTGGCGGCGGAAAAATCGGGCTCGTAATTTTTTACATTTTTTTTACAACCAAAAACATGCGACGGTCGTCATAATATATGCAGAAGCAGTACGGCTTTCCTGTTTAAACGAATTCAGACTGAGTTCCGTTCGGAAAGGGCTTTGCGATGATAAGAGTTACTATTTCGTTAGCAATTCCGGCGTTAGTAATTGTATCTTTGCTGTTGGTGCCTACGTTGGGTGATGAAAAGCCGGGTGAGTCGGTACGCATGACGGATAGCCAGGTCAGGGAATTGGCCGAAAAAGCCCTGGCCGGCAGAGAATTAATTGTTCGTATCTACAACGACTGGCAAATCGATCCCCGGGCGTACATACTAATCAGCGTGCCGTTAAGCGGCCTTTCGGTCAGCTTCGATGCTGTCAGGGAAGCTTTTCCCGGCATAAAAGATTCGGCCGCTGTCGTTGTAACCGGTCGGCAGCAGAAAGATGAAGCGGTGGCGGCGATAATGGCCGGTTCGGTCTGCGCCGAACGATACGAAAAGGGTAAACGGTTCTCTATCTGGCCCCCACGCTTTGGTACAAAGGGCTCGGCGGAGTGGACCATCTCCGATGCTCTGGAGGCTCCGTTTCCAAACGCATCCGTTGACATCTTCGTAAAAAGAGCCTCGAACGAGGACCCGCACATCTATCTGCACACGGTAACTACTGACGAATTAGGCCGGTTGGAAATCCCTGATATGACCGGGTCATTAAAATATTTTTCTTTTATTATTTCAGATCCGAATTACGGCGTATCTCTGGTCGACCGTTATCTACGTGACCAGACCAACCTGGTCGTGCCCCTGGTACACAGAGCCACGGAGGCCTACGAGCGTTCCATTCACGGGATTGTTGCGGACTCGGAAGGCATTCCGGTCAGCGGAGCGGTAATTGAGTGCTACCACATACGCACGCTCGGAGAGGGCCTGATCAACGCTCTTCACGGCTGGTCATACAAATCCCTTACCGATGAACAAGGCGCTTTCAGCCTGTACCTTCCGAATGAAAACATCCGCGATGACAGGGGATATCTGGTCCCTCCGAAATCGCAATATAATGTGCGGATCGAAGCACCGAAAGAGCTTGGCCTTTTGCCGTACGTTAAGCCGATAGAAAACGGCCGGGAAGCCTTGATTTTTTTGGAAAGCGGCGGTTATTTCAGAACTTTTATATTCGAAGATGCCAACGGGCCTATCGCTGACCCGAAGAAACTGCAGTATATCAGTCTGACTATTAATAGACCCGATGGGAGCCGGGTGTCCTTGAGATACAAAGACTTCAAGGACGGAGGGATTTTTCCGCCGGGAGAATATCACGCCGTTCGGCGGGGAATGGATGAATTTAATTTCGAGCCTCTGACGGTAAATGAGCAGAGCCCTGATGAATTAATATTCAGGCTGCCGGAAGGCATTCTGTATTACGGACAGGTCGTTCACGGCCTGACCGGCGAGCCGATGCCCGAAGCGTTTGTTATCGGCTTCAGCAGCAAGGCTAAGGGCAACCTTTCGATGATAACGGAGGGCCAGTGGAAGGCCCTCTATGTTTTGCCGGACGATCTTGATCTTAATAACCCGGCGGTAAAACCGGTATGCGACATTTATGGTGTCAAAAAAATCGTGCGGACTGATGATCAGGGGTGTTTTCAGATGAGCTTTCGGCCCGGCGAGATTTATGGCTTCATCGCTTTTCAAGAGAATTATCTCGGCCTGATGCATCGCCGGCACGCTTTGGTACCCGATAAAAACAGACAAGCCGAAATCCCCGTGATGAAGCTGTACCCGGCCGCTACTGTTGTGATGGAGGCGTGTACTGAAGCGAAACGTATTTCTATCTGGCCGCGTTGGATTATCGATGAAAACGAAAATCCTGTTTGGGTGCGGGAATTTTTGGCCACCGACGACAGAAAGGAGAGTCTGTTTATCTACGATGGGTGGATAGAACAAAACAAAGTGCAGAGTTTCCATGTTCCCGCCGGGCTGAACCTGCGCGTCAAATTGGATACTCCGTACGACAGGCAGTTCTGTCCCATCGAAATACCCCGGCTCATACACCTCGCACAGGGCCAGGTGCTGGATTTGGGACGGCACGAGTTTAAGACCGCCCTTGAGGTTTTTGTGCAGGTTACCAATTCGCAGGGCCGGGCGATAGAAGGTGTACCGGTCAGGATGCTGCGCAACAGCAACACATGGGGTGTGTCGCACAATACCGATGAATCCGGCATAGCCCGGTTTAATGTGGTTCCCAATTCCCAGGGCCAATTCGGCGTGAGCTACCATGGAGAAGGCGGGGTATCCCTGAAAGAAACAATTCCTTACACAATAGGCAGTGACAAGGATTCCGGCCGGCTATTTACACTTCAGCTCTCGGATGAAATCCTTGAGCTCCTGTTCAAATCGGATGGTCGCTAACGATTAAAACCTTGACATCGGCAGCCGTTTGCGGATACAACAAGGCTGACAATTACAGACAAGGCCGACTGCAAACACATGAGAATTCTGGAGGCAACGCTGAAATGAAAAAGAAAATCCAAAGCGCGTTAGTATTTGTATTTTTGCTGCCGGTGCTGGTTTCTTCCGCCGGCGCACAGACGGTTCTGGTGGAGGCCGAGAGCTTCGCGAACCGTGGCGGCTGGGTCGTCGACCAGCAGTTTATGGACCAGATGGGCTCGCCGTTCCTGCTGGCTCACGGTTTGGGCAATCCGGTAGGGGACGCCGCGACCGCCATTTCATTCCCGACAACGGGTACTTACCGGGTCTGGGTTCGGACGCGAGACTGGGTCGCGCCCTGGAAGGCGCCTGGAGCGCCCGGCAGGTTCCAGCTCATAATCGACAATGAGCTGCTCGATACCGTGTTCGGCACCGAAGGCGCCGAGTGGCACTGGCAAAGGGGCGGGACGGTCCGGATTATGAAGAATCAGGTCGTACTCAAGCTGCACGATCTGACCGGCTTCGACGGCAGGTGTGATGCGGTTATCTTTTCGGCCGATGCCGATTTTATCCCGCCGAACCAAAGAGAATCTATTGCGGCTTTTCGCAGAAGGTCACTCGGCCTGTCCGATACTCCTCAGGATGCGGGCAGTTTCGATCTGGTTGTGGTCGGAGGCGGGATTGCCGGTACCTGCACGGCTCTCTCGGCGGCGAGGCTCGGCCTGCAGGTGGCGCTGATACAGAACCGTCCCGTACTGGGCGGCAACAATAGCACGGAGGTCCGCGTCCACCTGAACGGCGAGGTGGATTTGCCGCCGTATCCGGAGCTGGGCGGCGTGGTCAACGAACTGGACACCGGTCTTCGCGGCAATGCCCAGCCGGCCGAGCATTACAATGACCAGCGAAAGCTTGATGTAGTCCGGGCGGAGAAGAACATCCATTTGTTCCTGAACATGCACGCCTTCAAGGTCGAAAAGCAGGGCGACAGGATTGTCGCTGTCGTCGCCCAACATATTCAAAAAGGCACCATATCGAGATTTACCGCCCCGCTGTTTGCCGATTGCACCGGCGACGGAACGCTCGGATACCTGGCCGGCGCCGATTTCCGGATGGGACGTGAAAGCAAAGACCAGACCGGCGAATCTCTGGCACCGGAAACGGCCGACAAGATGACGATGGGCGCTTCGGTCCAGTGGTACTCAACTGCAGGTGACAAACCTTCGAGGTTTCCTGATTGTCCCTGGGCATTGCAGTTTAACGAACAAAGCTGTCACTACCTGATCCGGGGAGACTGGGACTGGGAGACGGGAATGAACCGCGACCAGATAACCGAGTTCGAGTCGATTCGCGATCATGCTTTTCGTGCCGTCTACGGCAACTGGGCCTATCTTAAGAACAGTGGCCGTAACAGGGTAAAATATGCAAAAAGGCAGCTCGAATGGGTGGCGTATATCGCCGGCAAGCGCGAATCACGCCGGTTGCTCGGCGACGTAATCCTGCAGCAGCAGGACATTCAGCGACGCAAGAGATTCCCCGATTCGTTTGTAACAACCACCTGGTCCATCGACCTGCACTATCCGGATCCGAAAAACTCGAAATACTTTCCCGGCGAGGAATTCCGTTCGATTGCCAAGTATGCCCGGATAAAGCCGTATCCGATTCCCTATCGGTGCCTCTATTCCCGCAACATCAGCAACCTGCTGATGGCGGGACGCTGCATCAGTGTCACCCACGTGGCGCTGGGAACCGTCCGCGTGATGCGGACCGGCGGGATGATAGGCGAGCTTATCGGAATGGCAGCGTCACTGTGCAACAAGCACAATACCACACCTCGCGGCGTCTATGAGAAACATCTGGCCAGGTTGAAACAGCTTGCCCGAAACGGTATCGGAAAACCCGCCAGGATTGACGAAGACGCCTTTCAACAGGCCGTAGAGAACGGCCGTCTCGCAAATGAAGGTTTCATTCACTGCCGGGATTTTGTCAATGGCTGGCTTCGATATGCCGATCCGAAAACCGGACTGATCCCCAGAAATATCAAACGTGACAAAGACATCTGGAACGCCCAGGACAGTGCCGCGGATAATTATCCGTTTATGGTGCTTACTGCGGCCATAATAGACCGGCAGCTTTTCGACGGCAGGATGCGAAATATACTGCGGGCCGAAACTCGGCTTACATCCCGTGTAGGACACTTGCCCGATACGTACTCTTTTTCCAAACGGGACTTCCATGAATCGAGAGTAAATATGGGTCGGATAATCTTCGGCTCATCGGAATACATCAAAGACGGCCTGCTGCCGCTGACCGAATGGCTCGGGCCGAGCCCATGGTCCGAACGCATGATAGACATTCTTGACGATTTGTGGGAGCGGGCATCTTATAAAACGAAATATGGCAATATCGTCTCGGAAAACCAGGAGATCAACGGCGAAATGCTACAGACGTTGTCCCGTGTTTACTGGATGACCGGCGATAGGAAATATTTGGATTGGGCCGTTCGTCTCGGCGATTACTATCTGCTCGGCGAACATCACCCCACGCGCGACGAAGAAGCTCTCCGGCTTCGCGACCACGGCTGTGAAATCGTCTCGGGCCTATGCGAGCTGTACGCGACCGTTAATTACGCTATGCCGGGCAAAAAAGCTGTGTATCGAACGCCCATTCACAAAATGCTCGATACCATTCTCGAATTCGGCCGCAACGAGCACGGTCTTTTCTACAACATCATCAATAACAGAACCGGACGGAACGATAAATCTCTGGCCGATACGTGGGGCTATAATCTCAACGGTTTTTATACTGTGTATCTGATAGACAAAACCGAAGCTTATCGCCAGGCCGTTCAGAAAACGCTAAGCAACCTGAACGACTACTATAAAAACTATCAGTGGGAGGGCAGCAGCGCCGATGGTTACGCCGATTCTATCGAGGGCGCGATCAACCTCTACAATCGAGAGCCCGATGATTCTGCGGCGAAATGGATAGACAGCGAAATCAAGGTGATGTGGGACAAGCAGCAGGCCAACGGCATTATCGAAGGATGGCACGGCGATGGAAACTTCGCACGCACCACAATCATGTACTGTCTCTGGAAAACCAATGGCCTGACCATCCGGCCGTGGCGCGATGATGTCATCTTTGGAGCCGTCCAGGAAGGTGACGTTCTCAGAATAAGCATAAGCTCCAATAGAAGGTGGCAGGGAAAGCTGCTCTTCGATACGCAGCGTCATAAGACTATTATGAAGCTGCCGCTTGACTGGCCGCGTATCAACCAGTTCCCCGAATGGTTCACGGTCGAGCAGAATAAACAGTACATGGTCCAGGACCTGACTTCCAATACCAGAAAATCTTATACACCGCAGCAACTGGCCGAAGGCATAACGATCAGCGTCCAGTCTGGCGTTCCGGAGTATTTGATTGTGCAGTGATTGAGTCGCCACTACAGAAAATTTCTCAAACCGAAGGCGAAATTCTCCGTCTTCGACTCAGAATGACATTCAAATCAGGGGGTATAATAATGACACAACTAACTTTTCCGGTATGTAGTGATATTGAAAGAGCGGCCGGCGTTTATGCCGAGCTGCGACGGATTCGGCCGCAGACGAGGCGGGACCTGAAGAATTATGTTAAGGTCTTTCTCGGGATCAATGTGCCGGACAGGAGAATCTGTCCGGAACACCAAAGCCCGATGGATTACCTCTGGTATGCTTTTTGTGAATCGAAGAACGAACTACGTGCTGTGAATCAAGACTTGATCGTTTGGGCGAATCGTGCCGGGGGCAAGACCGAGCTTGCTGCCGTAGCGACACTTCTGGATTGTCTTTTTAAGCCGGACTGCCAGGTCCGTATCCTTGGCGGTTCGGGCGAGCAGGCAGGCAGGATGTACGAGTATCTGACCGGCTTTCTGCGTAACGGCTACGAGCAATTTCTCGCCGGGCCCGTCCGCAAGAATAAATGTCACTTTGTCAATGGCTCGGCGGTGGAGGTCCTGACGCAATCGGCCACCAGCGTCCGCGGCCAGCATGTTCAGAAGCTCCGCTGCGATGAGCTGGAGCTTTTCAACGATGATGTGTTCGCCGCCGCAAAGTTCACAACGCAGAGCACACAGGAAGTTACCGCCGGCATAGAGCTGATCAGCACGATGCACCGGCCTTACGGCCTGATGCAAAAGGTTGTGACGTCGGCGCCGCAGTTCGGTACACCGGTTTTCAAATGGTGCGTGTGGGAGACGATAGAGAAGTGCGTAGACAGAAACTGCTCACAATGTCCCTTGTCGGAAGATTGCCGGGGTAAAGCGAAAGCGGCATCCGGTTATCTGAAAATCGACGACTGCATTACCCAGATGCGCCGGGCCAGCAGGGTGGGCTGGGAGGCTGAGATGCTCTGCACGCGGCCGTCACGGCAGAATGTCGTCTTCGATAAGTTCGACCCGGCCGTGCATGTTCAACGGATCGACTACGATCCTAATCTTCCGCTGTATCGGGCACTTGATTTCGGATTTGTCAATCCGTTTGTGTGCCTGTGGATTCAAGTTGATGATGCCGGTGTCGTGCGTGTGATCGATGAGTACGTTCGCAGCAGGGCGACAATCGACGTACACGCGGCTGAAATGAAGAGCCGCACGCCGGTTGCGGAAGAAAAAGTGACGGCGACGTTTTGTGACCCGGCGGGCAAGAGCGTCAACGATGTCACCGGCACCAGTGCCGTTCGCGAGCTGCGGGCTCTGGGAATAGCGGTGCGATTCAAACGCAGCGGGATCTTGGAAGGAATCGAGCTAATCCGCCGGGCAATCCGTTCCGGCGATGGTAAAAGCCGCCTGCTCGTCTCGCCGAGATGCCCCCGCCTGATCGAGGCGATGCAGTGCTACCATTACTCCGAATCCGCCACTCCCGGCGAACTACCGCAAAAAGACGGCCTATACGACCACCCCATCGACGCTTTGCGGTATTTCTTCATAAACCAAACCCACTCTTCCAAAACCACCACCCGACGATATTAAACGTGCAAGTAGAGGTTGAAAACGCAGAAAAAATATTGAAAAAAAGCAAGAAAATATTGGAAAAATATTGGAACAGCGATTAAAAGGGAACTCAGAAGATATTAGAATATCTGAGAGGTTAGGATGAGCGTTTATCTTGAAAGGGGTGTAAGTCTATTGCTGCAAAGCACTTAACCGTTTCGTTGTGGCATTATAAAGTGTTCGATTTAGAATGCCTTGTCAATTGTAAGACTTGTTACTTGAGTTACTCCGCATCAGAATTCTAAGAAGCATAAATATTTAGTGTAGAAAATTGCCCATAAAATTGTTATACTTTATAAAGCAGGGACGTTTAACTCTCCGATTGTAAAGGGCGGAGTAAAATCGCGGCGGGTGGCGGTTTGAAATCGCGGCACCCAAGGCATACCTACACTACGACACCAACAGTGTCAATTACTTTTT
>Ga0209121_10004072_pt1 | contig 13800 bp, 16 predicted proteins | sample Cruoilmetagenom3_FD_187292 | JGI IMG/M metagenome (GOLD analysis project Ga0209121, IMG submission 187292) | Oil polluted marine microbial communities from Coal Oil Point, Santa Barbara, California, USA - Sample 3 (SPAdes) (version 2) | ecosystem: Environmental > Aquatic > Marine > Oil seeps ...
CGGGATCTGGCGCCAGTCATTGGCCGCTTGAGAATCAGCGCCTGATATTCGCCAACGTAGAGGCAGATGAGATTGACGTTAGACTCACCTCTCACCTACTGATGCGGCCCAGTAAGTCGCTATCGTTTCTAATGGGGATCGGCACGGAAATAGAGCAGGCTTCCGCTCCCTTCTCGTGTCAAGGGTGCAAGCGCCTCGATTGCCCTTACCGCTACGAACTGAGTGGAAGCTCACCGCAGAGACGCTGAGAAGGCAGGAGGAGGGGGAGACGCGGGGACAGGGGAGACACGAAGACGCGGGGACAGGGGGACATGGGGAAGCGGAGACGGGCAACGCAGAGGTTCATGGGCTCTCGGCGGTGAAATGGTTGAAACCCAAGGTGGAGCCTGAAAAACCAAAACTGAGTTGCGAAACAGAGTTTAAGCAAGCAGGCTCGTAAAGGAGGAAAGAGTGCAAACCACTTATGAGAACATGACCATCAGTGCTTTCTTGGAAGAACTCTCCTCAGCGGCACCCGCACCAGGGGGAGGGAGTGTCGCTGCCCTCTCCGGGGCGATGGCTGCATCGCTGGTGCTGATGGTCTGCAACCTGACCATCGGCAAGGAAAGCTTCGCTGAAAACGAGCAGGCAATAAAGGCCATTCTGGAAGAAGCACTTAAGCTGCGAGAGGAACTGATGAACGCGGTTGATAAGGATATCCAAGCCTATAATGCAGTGATAGGCTGTTACCGCTTACCCAAGGGCACACAAGAAGAAAAATCCGAGCGAAAGGAGCAACTTCAAGCCGCTCTTAAACGCGCTAACGAGGTTCCCTACCGGACGGCAAAGACGTGCTACCGCGTGCTTGATTTAAACCGCCGTCTACCGCAGATCGCTAACCCCAACGCCATAAGTGACGTGGCCGTTTCCGCTCAGTTGGCAGAAGCCGCTCTGCAATCGGCCCTATATAACGTAGATATCAACTGCAACTACATCAAGGATGAAGGGTATGTAAGCAACTACCGCGAGAAACGTGCCGAGTTGGCTAAACGAGCGGGGAATATGAAGCAGGAGATCATCGACACGGTGCAAACCATGTTGTGCAGTTAAGGTTACTGTTGGTCAGGAGTAGCGCTGTCTTCGTCCTTGGTCTCCTTCCAGATTCGATCTAGAATCCCATTGACGAAGACCTGTGCCCGTTCGGTCCCGTACTTCTTACACAGCTCTACAGATTCGTTGATTGCCACCTCAGGCGGGATAGAGGGAAGGTATAGGAGCTCGAAGACCCCCAGGCGCAGGATGTTGCGGTCGATCAGAGCCAACCGCTCGAAACGCCAGCCCACCGTGTGCTGGCCGATGAGATCATCGATCTCATCCCTGCGCGTGGTGATCCCAATGAAGGCCTGTTCGATATAATCACGTTGATCCCCGGGATCGATCTCGGAGAACATCTCAGAGATCGGTCTCTCGACGAATTCCTGTTGATAGAGAGCACTGAGCAGGAACTCGCGTGCCTCTCTGCGGTGCATCAAGGACGGAAGAGACGCGAGGTGAGCTTTCGCAGCCGTTGCAACACGTACTCTTGCGACTCAAGATAGGCGCCGATCAGATACCCGGCAAGCGCGAACGCGAGGAGGATCAAGACCACTTTCCACCCAGCGAGGACGAAGAGGAGGCCGACCAGAAGGCCGATGACGAGCCCGATCAGCTTAGGAGTCATCACTATCAATGGCATCCTCCTCCTCTCTCTTGACCGGCTCTTCCTCACGCACGCGAATGCTATCCACGAGCACGGAGACCTCTTGCACCTCAACCCCAGTCCGTTCGACAACACGCTGGGAGAGGGTCTCCTGGATTCGCCGTCCTACTGCAGCTACCTGTTCCTGGGGAGAGAGGGCTGTCTGGATACGGATGGAGATCCCTTCCTCCTGGTGCCGCAGCCGGACACGGAAGCGATCGATCCCAACCTCCTCGCGCAGGATCCCGCTGATGAATTCCCGCAATGCATAAGGCGAAAGTTCGATCCTTCCCCACTCCCCCTCCTGCGAGAAGCGCGCCGCCGCTACTTGTCTCCGGTATGCCAACAGGACAAAGTGGATGGCGATCACAAGCAGAACCGCTCCCACAAAGAAGAGAATTCCGATCCCGACCGCCGACACAAAGAAAGGCGACGGTACTGCAAAGGTAATAACTCCCGCCCCAAGGAGGATCGCCACAACCCCTAACCCCACTGTAAACAGGGCGGCGCACAGATAGAGGGCAAGAATAAGTAAGCTCATCCCTCCTCCTTCTCTTCCACGAACGTCTCTTCCGGCTCCACGAGCCGCTGCACATCAACGTCCACGCCGCTGACACGCAGCCCGGTCATCCGCTCGATCTCCGTCTTTACGCGTGTCTGTACCTGCTTGGCCACCTTGTGAATCGGATTTCCATACAGGACAGTGATCCGCACCGTTACCTTGACATTCTCTCCCTCGACCTCGGTGTCAACGTATCGCTTCATCCCCTCGCCACGGCGGAAGGCGCCGTCACCCGATCTCAGGTTGGCGATCCCTTCCACCTCGGAGACCGCGATCCCCGCGATCGCGGTGACCACGTCTTTGGAGATACCGACGTTTCCTTTCTCTCCTTCTGCCATAACGTCCTCCTACTCCTCCTCGATACCGCTTTCAAGGGTCTGCGGCGGAACGACCTTCTTCACGAAGACGTCCACCCCGGTCACCGTCACCCCGGCCAGCTTTTCGATATCCTGCTGCACGTTCCCCTGAATACCCTGTGCCACCTCATGCACCGGGTACCCGTACTCGACCGCGATCCTGAGTTCAATGTGAACCCCGTTCTCTGTGAGTTCGGTCTTGATAGTGGGAGAGAGGTCCTCCCCACCAAAGAAGCTCTTGAGCCCGCCCGAAACGCTGCCAGACGAGTGGGCGATCCCATCGACCTTTCCTGCCGCGATCCGGGCGATCGCTGCGATCACTTCCTCCGATATGGTGATGCGACCGTCTTCATTGCCGATATTCACCTTCTTCTCCACCATAGCTCCTCCTTATATACGTTCCACGTACTTCCCGTTTCGCGTGTCCACCTTCAAAGTATCCCCTTCTTTCACGAAGAGAGGAACATGCACCACCGCCCCGCTCTCCAGCGTCGCTGGTTTCTCCACGTTGGAGACGGTATCCCCACGCACGCCTGGCTCGGTACGAACAACCTTGAGCTCGACAAAGTTAGGGAGATCCACCTTGACCAACACATCGTTGTGGTAGTAACCGATGACGTTGACCCCTTCCACGATGAAATCACCTCGTGAACCGAGTATCTCTGCGGAGATGGGGAATTGATCGAACCGTTCATTGTCCATGAATAAGTAGCTTTCTCCGTCGTTATAAAGGTACTGCAACGACCGGGACTCCAGGAAGACCGACTCTGTATTCTCTACTCCCTTAAACGTGGTTGAGGTCACACGACCGTTCTTGAGGTGGCGAAGGCGCGTCCGCGCGATCGACCCTCCCCTCCCCCGTTTGGAGTGTTCGTACTCGACAATCTCATACAGTTCTCCATTGTAGAAGATAACCATCCCCTTGCGCATCTCAGTTACGGATAAACCCATCGATCGATCACTCCTTTGATTAATAAATGATATTCTCCCTTTTTGGCCGGCGCATGCAAATCGCACCCCTCACCGTTGCAAGAACCTACCTTTTGAGAGAGTCTCCTGATTATCACGGTCTACCGGCCACGATCGTCGAAGTGGGACGATCCATTTGCCAGGGGGTGAAACCATGGGTATGAGTTCGCTGAGAAAGACCGGGTCAAGGGGCCAGCCCAAAGTCGGCGAGACTTGCTGTTTCTGCGGTCGCGGGATCTTGGAGGAGAAGCGCGTGACGGTGGACTTCCGTTGGGGTGATAGGCTGGTGATTATCGAGAGTGTCTTGGCCAAAGTCTGCAATGAATGCGGAGAACGCTACTCTGCTGCCAAGGCCGTGCGGGAGATGGAGCGGATTGCTAAGGAAGAGCACAAGGAAAGGGAGCTTAGCGTTCCGGTCGTGGCATTGGAATAGCCAAATCTCTTATTGAACCGCTCTCTTTCCACCCAAGAAACGCGGCGAATCAGCGGACGTAGATGATGACGGAGAACATGTCGATCGGTTCCTCTTCCCAGGGGCGCTGATAGACGAACTCGAGCCGGGTCGTCCCCGAGGAGATGGCCTTGAACCTGAACTCGGAAGGGCTCGGGCTTCCGACCTGATCGCCACCACAGCTTCCCCCACAACAGCCTCCCTCAGGGAGCGGTTCGAGGATGCTCTCCAGGAGCGTGTCCGTCCTCTGCCATTCGTAGCCGGTGGAGGGGTTTCCGCTTAGCCGTACGAGGATGACAACCCCTACGTCGATCGCTTCGAGCGTTCCGTTATCAGCTTCCGTCAGGATAATGGGGCCGAGACAGCCTGCGAGGAAGAAAACACCGAACAGGAGCAAGAATCCGACTAACTCTTTTCTTAGTTTCATCATCGAACCCCTTTTTAACGTGCTTGAGGATACCATACTGTGAGGAGGAGAGTAGCGCAAGAAAGCCAGGTCTTTGCTGTTCTGAGCAGGTAACTCTTCAAGGCCTCTCCTGTGTAGGGAAGCTCGATCTCGAGTTGACAGCGTAGCAGCAGACAGGGATGATGGTCTGGGGGTGCATAGCCATGATTCCAATGCCGTGGAAGCCGTTGAAGAAGATCTTGAAGATCCTGAAGTCGTCCCTATCTCCAAATCAGATTGCGTTCTCTTTTGCACTTGGGATCTTCGCCGGACTTCCGCCGCTTGGGCTTCACGTGATCCTCCCGATCACACTGGCTCTCCTTGTCCGCTGTAGCTTCCGGGCGTTCCTCCTTTCGATGGGGCTCTTCAAGTTGATCTCGCTCGCCGTGGCTCCGGGGAGTTATGCGATCGGTCGATTCCTCCTCGACGCCAATCGAGGGCTCGACGGGCTGTGGCGGGTCCTCTTTCACCTTCCGATCGCCGCACCGATGGGGTACGGACGCTATCTCCTCTTCGGAAGCCTGATTTTAGCGCTTCTCATGGCGATTCCTGTCTTCTTCCTCGTGCGGTTCTTGGTGATCAAGTACCGATGCTCGTTCACGACATGGGTTGCAGGTTGGCGGATCTCAAAGAAACTCCACGGTCGAAGAGGGATTGGTTTTTTGCGCTTCTTCCTCACCGGGGGCGAGGCAAAGTACGAACACGGCAAGGTCCCATGGGGACCGTTCCGCTACGTGCGGCGAGAGATGATGATCATCCTTCCGATCATCTATGTATTCTGCTACCTTATCGCCGCGGTGGTCGTTCCCTTCTTTGCCGGGCGGATTGCCACCTCGGCGGCCTCGTTCGTTGTGGGGGGCGACGTGGCGGTGGAGGATAGCGCGTTCAGCCTCTTCACCGGAAGGCTCGATCTTGAGGGGTTCTCCGTGCAGGATCCTGGTAAGCCGGAGGAGAACGTCCTTGAGATCCCGTCTCTCACCTTGGACGCGGGGATGCTCCCCCTTATCGAGAAACGAGTGGTCTTCAACAACGTTATAATCGATGAGGTTTTCCTCCACGTAAAACGGGAAGCCGATGGGACGTTGAACATCGATAATTTTACCTCCGGGTGGAACGCGGAAGGGTACATGGACTGGGCGGCGAAATACGCTGATAAGGTTGATTGGTTTGACCTATTAAGGCACTTTATCGAGTACCTTGGAGAGCCTCGCCCGCGAAAGCCGCCAACGGATCTCTCTCGTTATTCCGGGGGGCGCTCCTTCCCTGGGTTTCGGCCGTCGTTTGCCGTCGAGCAAATCGAGATCGGCCGCATCCATCTCACCCTGGATGACGTGCGCGATCCTGGAGAGGGGCTTCCCCCGTTGACGTTGATCGAGGTGGAACTCTCCAACCTGGCGTTCCCCTCTCACCTCAACCGCGATCCGGTGATCATTGCCTTGAAGGGGCGGGTCGGGGACGACCCTGAATCCGCATTCCTCCTCTCGGCGCATCTCGATGCGATGCATTTAGATGACCGCGGAGAGGTTCCCGAACATCGCTATGACTTGGAGCTTCGCAAGATCGACCTCGTACGGATCGCGAAGATCTACGAGACGACGCTTCCGGTCGTGGTCCTCTCCGGGAGAGCGACGTGCACGATGGGGGTAACGATCCGTGGGGATGAGGTTCTAGGAGAAGTCTCGCTCTTGGTGGAGGATCTCAGGCTGGCGGAGCTCCCTGGCCGACCCCTCTTTGGACTATCTGCTGATCTTTCGGCGCGTGTGGTGGAAGGGATCAACCGCTATGCGCGAGACTTGCCGGTTGTGATCGGGTTTGCTATCGACGGAGAGGTGGCGTCTCCACAGGTGCATTGGGAGGAGCCGCTCCTTGAGATCGCCCGCGAGGGGCTATTGATGGAAGGACGTCGCGAACTCCAAGGGGTAATCGACAGGCTCGGTCTCCAGATCGATGCACTGGGTCCGACAGGGGAGGTTCCCTTGCAACCGGGGTACGAGGAACTCCGCCGACAGGCCGAGGAGCGCGCTACGGAGCTGATCCGCGGAGGGGTCGAGGGGCTTTCTCCCCCTGACCTTGTCGATCCGCTGAAGGATCTGTTTGAGGAGCTCTTTCCAGTGAACGAGGAAGAAGGCTCCTAAGGGTCGAACCCTCTTCGGCTGTACAGTAAGCTTAACCTATGATTCGAAAAGGGCACGACGTTGCGGTGATTGGGGGTGGACCAGCGGGGATGACCGCGGCGTACTACGCGGCGCGTGCCGGGTGTCGCGTCCTCCTCCTCGATCGGAACAGACGCCCTGGAGAGAAGATCCTCCTTTCGGGCGGGGGGCGCTGCAACATTCTCCCACGGGAGATGATCGACCCCCGCTTATATACGACCGACTCCTCCAAGAACACCTTAAAGAAGATCCTTCTCTCTTGGCCACTTCCCGAGGTGCGCGCCTTCCTTGAGGGACCGATCGGTTTGCGATTGATCGAACAAAGGAGGACGGGGAAGGTCTATCCTCTCTTTGGTGGGGGAAGAGAGGTGCGTGATCGCCTCCTCGCTGCGGTCAAGCGAAGCGGGGTTACGGTACGCACAGGGGTCAGCGTGGCGGAAGTCGCTCCCTCCGAGCGGCGGCGGATCGTCCTTGAAACAGGGGAGGCGATCGTCGCTGAACGTGTTGTCCTGGCGACCGGAGGACTCTCCTATCCCAGGACAGGGAGCGACGGGACCGGGCATGAGATCGCTCGTGCGCTCGGCCATCATCTCGTTGAATCGTACCCCGCGCTCGTGTCACTGCGCGGGGGGAGCTCGGCACATCACCACCTGGCCGGCCTCTCTCTCCCTGTGACGCTAACAGTCGGTACTGGAAAATCGCGCGTGCGGACACACGGGGATTTCCTCTTCACCCACCGTGGCTATAGCGGACCGGTTGTCCTTAATCTCGGGCATGCGGCGGCGCGGGCAACGCTCTCTGGGAAACATCCAACGATCACCGTCTCCTGGAGCACGTTGAGCGAAGCGGATTGGAAAGAGGTGCTCGTGCCGAGCGGCACGTCGAGTGGGAGGATGGTCCGTGGCGCCTTGAAGGAGATCCTTCCCGATCGGTTGGTCGATATGCTCTTAGCAGAGCTTGACCTTTCCGGGGCGAAGCTTTCTACCCTTCACGGCGGGGAGCGGACCCGCCTGATCGCAGCCCTCACCTCTTACCAGCTTCCCTGGACGGGATGCGGGGGGTGGAACGAGGCCGAGGTGACCGGCGGTGGGGTCAGCCTCGCCGATCTTGATCCGAGCACCTTGGAGAGCCGGGTGACCCCAAACCTATACCTATGTGGGGAGCTCCTTGATGCCTTTGGCCCGATTGGAGGAACGAATTTTCTGTGGGCCTTCGTCACCGGCAAGCTTGCCGGTGAAGGCGCCGCACGGTAGCATAGGAGGCGTATGTGATCATAATAGGTGTGCGCTGTCCCCTTCTTGGGTGTTCTATGGGATTGTTTCTCGCCATGTATAGAGGGTTAATGGAATAGGTAATCGAGATTACACTCGTGACCCAGGTGATGAAAGAGAAGGATAGGGAAGGAGGATTGATCTTAGCGAACGGGGAAATCTTTAAGGTCTTTGCCTCCTTGAACAAGCGGCGGAAACGCTATGCCCTCCTGCGTCTCCGCCGCTGCCTATTTTCGACATCGGAAAATTGGGCTCTTTGTCGTTTCGAGTGGATAACTGAAGAGAAAGGGTGAAGAGCCAAGACTCTCGCAGAGGTTCAGAATTGTTTCACCACGAAGGACACGAAAGGGTCAAAGGCACTACTCATAGGTCGACTCCAACAATCCTGGGTCTAGTTTCCAGTGCACCTCAATCGCATACCCAATCACCCGATTCGACAGCTCATCGAATTCCATTCTTCGTGTCCTTCGCGCTCTTCGTGGTGAACCCTCTTCGACCTCCGGTCTTGCTTCGCAACCGGCATCCGTCCCGTACGACCGAAATTAGAAGTCACTACACAATCGAAACGACAAGGAACCTCTTTTTTCTCTCGCCCGCTCGCTACGCTCACTCAAGTCGCAAAGATCGCCAAGGAATATTGGTTTTCACTCTTCGCGTCTCCGTGTCCCCGAGTCTCCCCCTCCCCGCGTTTGGCTGTGCCGGTACGGCAGACAGGTCCTCTATGCGGTGAGAGCTTCCGTTTCGTATAAAAGGGAAGGGATTTATGCAACAGCCTCAGAAGTACCAATAAGAGAGGATCAGAGCGATCCAGGCTATGAGGAAGAGGATAGGTAGGCAGGCGAGCAACCACCTCGAAATGTTCCTGATAAACCACGAGAGGTGTTCGACTGCAGGATACCACTCTGCACACTTCCAATCGGCTGCTGGAAGGCAGACCTGCTCATTGTGGAGTAGTTTGTAGAAACTCCGATGAAATTCTGCCCCAGCGAACTCTCCCTCCAGGCTCCGCAACAGGCCTTCCCAGTAGAGCATCGCGCGCGCTGCCCGGCGCTCGTTGAAGAACCAACAGAGAGCGATGAAAATACCGATCCCACTGAGAACGTTGCTGTAGAATCTCGCTTCATGAATCGTATGGGTGAGAGCGAGGAAGGCGAGTGCGAGGATGAGGACGCAGTGGGTGAGAAGGAATACTCCCAGTATCGTCCAGTAACTGCGTTCCTTGACTCCGCTCGTTAGAGCAGTTGCCTGATAGATCTTAAGCCATTCTTCCAGTTCCATGAATAATCCCCCTTCTGTGCGCCCTCTTTTCATGTTAGGGGGTGGATACAGCGCGAGGAAGGGGCCTTTTCCTCCGTATTTGGGACAAGTGTCCTAATCTGGGGCGTCCTTGACGAAACGGAAAGAGAGTGTTATGTTATTCGCTGAGAAGGGGAAAAACGGGTAAGGAGATCTTTTGCTGGCTTCCCAGAAGGACTATTCACCAACATCGGAACGCGCTCGCCCGGGGGAGGGTGCGGTACAGCGGATCTTGGATGATGTTGCCAGGGCCGTGATCGCGCAGACGCCGTACCAGCGGGTGGTTGTCTCTCTTTACGATTCTCCATTGGCAGCGTCTCCCCGCTCGGAGACCCGCGTCCTGAAGTACTCCACAAGGGAGCTTTCCCTAGAAGATGAACAAGAGATCCGCCTCTTTGTAACCGGAGGTGGGATCATCCGCGGGGAGAAGTTCAACGCATCCTTTCGTCTAGGTAATTCCTATTATATTCCAGGTGACAGGGTGCCCTATTCTGTGGTTCCACGGATTCCGAGTCATCGACGGTTTCTCGGGCATGGCGGTTGGCGCGCGGATGATCTCCTCCTCATTCCGGTCGAGGTCGAGGGGAGGATCATCGGGCAGATCTCGGTCGATGATCCGTGTGACGGAGTGCTTCCGACGCAAGCGGCGTTGCGTGGGTTGGAAGAGCTGGCCTCGGTCGCTGCAATCGCCTTACGGGAGGCGCGTGTGCTGGAGACATTGAGCGAGCATCACATGCTCTTCCGTTCTCTGACGGAGAACACCCTTCATGGAGCCTTCATTGTACAGGGTGATCGGTTCTGCTACGTCAACGATCGTGGGATGGAGATCTTCGGTTATACGAGACAGGAACTCCTCGTCATGGAACCGTGGTGGCAGGTGATCCATCAAGAGGATCGGCGTACGGTCTTAGATGGAGGCGGTTCCCCTTCCATCGACGGACTTTTTGAAGCGCGCGGCATCTGTAAGAACGGTCGTGTTGTCTGGCTGCAGTGGACTAAGCAAGCGATCGAATATCGCGGAGGGGCGGCTATACTTCTGAACCTTATGGATATCAGTGAACGGATGCGTGCCGAAAAGTTCTTAAAGGAACAAGCCCTTCACGATCCGTTGACCGGCTTGTTCAATCGACTGTACTTTGATGAAACGATCTGCACAGAACTAAAGCGTTCCCAGCGGTACAAGCGACCGTTCACCGTCATGATGACCGACCTTGCTGGGTTTAAGCAGGTGAACGACCGGCTCGGGCACCAGGATGGGGACAAGGTCCTGCGGGAGGTGGCGCGGGTCATTCAACAACAGATTCGTGACAGCGACTGGGCAGTCCGCTACGGTGGGGACGAGTTTCTCATCGTTCTTCCTGAAACAGGGGTTCGGGTCGAGGCCCTCGCTCAACGATTGCACACCGCGGTCGAAGAATGGGGGAGGAGCAGCCTCTCTGATCTTCCCTTGCAGATCGATATCGGGTGGGCCACCTGGAATTCTGACGACAACCAATCAGTCCCCGATTTAATCCGCCTTGCTGACGTTAAGATGTACCAGGCGAAGGCGGCGCGGCGAGGTGCAGAGAAAGAATAAGATCTGCCGCAGAGTGAGGAATGATCTACGACAGACCTTTTGTAGTTCAGCCTTTCTTCTCTTCCCGATTGAGGTACTGAAGGATCGCATCGACGACCAGGTAGTTGATCGAACGATCGCGCTTCTCGCTCAAGCGAATCAGGCGCTCGACTGGCTTTTCTTCCATCTTCTTCTGTGGAATGTAGATGGAAAGCTTATCAAGGATTTCTTTATTAGCCATGGTTTTCACCTCCTCATCAAGAACTTCGTTCCATCGTTTTCTTATTGGTTCTTCACTAAATCGGTGGTACTTACTAAGCCTAGCAAAATTTTCATCCCAGTCCATGCAAGCGAGATGAAAATAACATGGAAAAAACATGGAAATTGCGCCGCGGAGAGAGGCGATCATGACAGCAGAATTTGAAGTCCTTCTCCAGATTGCTAGAATGGGAATATCTCTTTAAGGAAGGAAGTGAGAAGATGACAGCAACCCGCAGTATCGTGCTCTTTTCTATACTGGTGATTTTGGTTGGGATCTTTATAGGCGGTTGTCTGCCTGGAGGTGGGCCACAGGCCATCATCGAGGCAACTCCGCTCTCTGGGGTCGTCCCACTTGTGATTCACTTCGATGGGGCAGGGTCAACTGGGCCCGATGGGATCAGTACTTATACCTGGAATTTCGGCACCGACGATCCCGTGTCGTACGAAGCGAGTGGGACCTACACCTACGCGCACGCAGGGACATTTTCGCTGGTGTTGACCGTGCGCGCGGCCGACGGGTCGACCGATCAGGAAACGGTGACGGTGGAGGTCGAGCCTGCGGTCTGGATCACCGATGAGAACCTGAACCGGATCTATAAGCTCGATATGCAGGGGACTGAGCTCGATTCCTTCCTCCTTCCGTTCACTGAGCCGCGGGGGATCACCGTCGCCGAGGTCGGGGGGGAATCGTGGCTCTTTATCGCCTGCTACAACGGTGGGAACCAGCGTATCGTCCGGATCGATCCTATCACAGGGAACGTCAGCCAGAACTACAGTGCCCCGGCGCAATCGCCGCTTCAGCTCACCTACGGGGCGACCGGGCAAAAGCAGATCTGGCACGTCGATGGGCTGAGCCGGAAGATCTACCGCCTCAACCCGCCCGATCTTCAGGTCTACGATTCCTATGGCCAGTCGTACTTCAAGGCGACTTCCCCTCAGATAGGAAGCCTCCCCTTCCTGTGGAAACCGCAAGGGCTCGATTGGACACCGGAGACGAACGCCGCCGGCCACCTGTGGTACTTCGAAGGGGAGAACCGGCTCCTGTACAAGATCAAGATCATCCCGGGCTACGACATCATGTCGAATACGCAGCTGCAAATCGTTGGAGATCCGGTCAATATCCCGATCTTCTCTGCTTCGGCGATCGACATATACGATGGGATGCTATGGGTGATCGACGTGAACACCCATGCCATAATCGAGGTCGATCCAACAACAGGGATCGTGACTGGGAGCAAGATCACGGGGTTCCCCGGGGCGGCTCCGGCCGGTTTGGAGATCCAGCACTGATCACCACCACGCTGGGATACAGGCCTCAATCCCAAGCGATGCGTGCGGAGAGAGGTCGCTCCCTGCGACCCCGATCGCCAGGTCAATCGGGAGACCGAACAGGGTGAAACCAACTCCAAGGCCGAGCCGGTCGATCCCTCCAGCGAGGAGGATCGCGGTTCCCCAGCGGATCTCTACCACCCAGACCTGCGCCGATCCTCCGATTGCGATCTTCGCTCCGTCTGATGACAGGTCAAGGTCGACGGTGAGCGCGATCCTGGGAATGGTGGTGAGTGCTCCCCCAGCGCGGAGGGAGAGAGGAAGATCCGCACCGAAGATCCCGGCTCCGAGGTGAGAGAGGCTTGCCCCGAATGCCCACTGGGGTCCGCAGTGACGGAATCCTACGTGGAAGGAGATTTCTCCTACGGAGATCCCTCCTGGTGCATCGCTGAATCGGTAGGAGAGGCCGCATCCGAGCCTGGTCTGTGGAAAGAGGGGGAAGGCAAAGGTTCCCAGGATCTCTCCTTCGCCCCCGCTCTGGACCATGTTCCAGATAACGGTCGGGCTGTTCGCGGCGGCGATCGATGCTCCCAACAGGAGGGTAGAGGTACCATTGGGGGAGATGCCGGCGGCGAACGCGCCGTGCACCCCAGGGGCGGCCGTTCCTCCTCCCGGATTCCACAGTGGGGCAAGCGGTCCATCCGCTACAGCGGTGTAGGCCGTTCCTCTCCCCAAGGCGCGAGGGTCAATCTCATAGGCTTGGAAAGCAACGGTGGCCCAAGAGAAGAGGATGACCGAGAGGAAAACGAGAAGGGCAACGCGGGCGGTTCTTACCATGGGAGTACGACGTGGAACGCCTCGATGCAATCGGCTTGGGAATCGAGGGTACGCGAAGAGGCGTTAGTATAGTGAACCTGGACCCCGGGAACGAACGCCTCGATCACCTGGGCTAGCCCTTCCACAAACGCGCGTTTATGGATAGTGCAGATATCCTTGTGCTGCACGCCGCTCTCTTGCTGCGCAGTAGGGGAGGGACAGAAGACGGCATTCTCCGTCTTAAGGAGGACGGTCTCCCCCTCACGGGTGAGTATCGGCTGGTTCCCTCCGCGTCTGGCAAAGAAGGTCGTAAACAGGACAAGGAGGCTCTCCGTCGGATCCTTGCGGATCGCGGCGCAAGAGAGCGTTCCCTCCCTGATGAGGGAGAGGAGAAGGTCGTACCCGCTCTCGAAGCCGCAAGCGTTGTAGTAGTGCCGCACCGCGGGATAGGCCGCGTCGCCAAACTCATCGATCAAGCGCTTGATGTCGTAGTACTCCTCCAAGCGTACCTCACAGTTCAGGTTGTCATCGGTTCGGGCACGTTCTGACATTGAAACCTCCTTCTCAATAACGATACCGCGCACCGCTTCGCGTGACAAATCGTCGATTTTGTGTTGTCCTCGATCGTGTTTCATACTAAGATTCTTGTTAAGGATGTCAGCGAGTAGGGTAGAGACGA
>Ga0209121_10004074_pt1 | contig 13792 bp, 12 predicted proteins | sample Cruoilmetagenom3_FD_187292 | JGI IMG/M metagenome (GOLD analysis project Ga0209121, IMG submission 187292) | Oil polluted marine microbial communities from Coal Oil Point, Santa Barbara, California, USA - Sample 3 (SPAdes) (version 2) | ecosystem: Environmental > Aquatic > Marine > Oil seeps ...
ATTTTAACGGTTCGACTGAGCTCGCCGAAGACCACAGGAATATATTGGATATTTCGAGGATTAAAATTTGAGCCTGACGCAGAAATTGGGCAAAAGGGGGCATTATGCAAAGGTTTCAAAATAGAGTTGACCTTTCGAAATCCATATCTTAGAGTACTTTTTATTTGCCGGAGCTTTGGGACGATTCTCTGTAATCATTGAATCTGTTTTCGACAAAATTCCCGGGAGATCTTTAAATAAATGCTTAATAATTTGTTAGAGTTTTTAAAGAATTTCATCTCCGAGCTGAAAGATCCCTGGATGTGGATTTTTGTTGCCGCTGCCGGTTTATTTATATTTATAATCCTCGCGTCCAGATTCGTGGCACGTGTCGCACCATTCAAAAATCACCAGAAAGTAATATGGGCTATCGATATAGTCTTTATACCTTCTTTTATTCTCTGCATCGAATTTATCCTCAAGAAAATTGTCGGCCCTGAAACAATAACTTTTATCAGAAACATAGAATTGGTCACCGCAAGTATCCTGTGGCTTGCCGGCGCGTGGTTGTTAACACGGGGGCTTAAGCTCTTTCTGTGGGCAACAACCTTCAAAGAAAAAACAGGGGCAGAAACTCCACTTCTAATCCGAAGCCTCGTCGCTGCTGTAATCTATATTTTTGCTTTTTACGGAATATGGACGTCTGTTTTTGATCGCGAAATGACCGGGCTCCTTGTTTCCACGGGTATTATCGCAGCGGTACTGGGTCTTGCCCTGCAAAGTGTATTATCCGACCTTTTTTCAGGCCTGGCTATTACCATTGAAAATCCGTTTAGTGTAGGTGATTGGATAGAACTCAAGGACGGTACAACAGGAAAGGTTGTTGATATTACATGGCGATCGACGCGCTTGCTTTCGTGGAATAACAGCATTTATGTAGTGCCGAATAATGTCGCGGCAAGTAGTATCATACACAATTATGATCGACCGGAAAAACCGTATGCATACTGGATCTATGTTTCCGTCGATGCTGACATCCCATCTGATATAGTAACGCAGTTTCTTCTGGAAGCTGCTCTTACCTGCAAGAGCGTCCTCAGATACCCGTCGCCTGCTGTTCGGCTTGGCGATGCTACGACCCAACCTTTTAAATACATGGTTTATGTCTACTTTCAGGATTATTATTCACACTGGGCAGGAAAAAGTGATCTGTTCTCAAGCATTGCGTTTTATCTGTCCAAAGCCGGTATTTCACCTGCCACCGTAAAATATGAGATTGATACGCGGGAAGCTCCCGTTGAAGAAGTCCGAAAGCTAAATGCCCTGGAACATCTCCGTGAAACTAACATCTTTAAACCTCTATCCGAAGGCGATATAGAAACAATTGCCAATTCCAGCGAAATCAAGACCTTTCATCCTGGTGAAATGGTTATACAAAAAGATGATACGGATAATTCTCTTTACATCATTTCATCCGGTGTAGTTTCGATTTTAGAGAAAGAAAGCGGGGGGCAGCACATGGAACTAGCCCGGCTGGGCACGAATGAATACTTCGGAGAAATGTCACTTCTTACAGGGGAACCACGATCTGCAATGGTTAAAGCCCTTACTTCCGTTGAAATAATTAATGTACCCAAAGAAGCGTTGGAACCGGTATTGAAGGCAAAACCGGAACTAAGCGACAAACTGGCTCAAATCATGGCTGATCGGCGTGCCAGGACTGAGGCATTTATTGATTCCAGAAGAAGAGGTTCCTCTCCAGAAACAACGAAATCTTACGTAACCAGAATCCGATCGTTTTTTGGATTGGACATCTAAAAATAGAGAAAAATAGGGACAGCGCCCTTTTTTTCTTAGAAAAAGGGCGCTGTCCCTATTTTTATTTTTTTGCCATATTGTCTATATCCCTCAGCGGGCTATCGTCTCGTAAATGATCTTTTACCAGATTACTTACTATCTCAATTCTTTTATTAGACCATCGCAGATAGTTTCCCAGGCGTATAACCAATTCATGCCCTAAAATATCATGCTTCGCATAAACACTTCTGTCTTCCTTTTCAACCCGCACAAAGGGCTTCGCCACATCGTGCAAAAGGGCAGCCCATCGTAAATTGATATCAAGTGGCGCCAGGTTAGTAACCCGAACGGTATGTTTCCATAAATCATAGGCATGATACTTACTGTTCTGGTCATAATTCTTCTGCAGAAACAGCTCGGGAATCATATACCGGAACAACCCCGTATCCATGAGATTGTTCAATCCCCGATCCACGTACGGTGATAGAAGCAACCTGTCGAGTTCCATAACCCATCGTTCTTTACTGACCTGTAAAATCTTATAATTTAATTTTGCTGCTGATTTAAAGGTTGTCTCATCGATACTAAATCCTAGTTGAGCAGAAAATCTCGCAGCCCGGAGCATTCTCAGGGGATCTTCCCTGAAACGAGAGGTCGCGTTTCCGACACATCTTATTATCCTTTTCTTGATACCTCCCTGTCCATCAAAGGGATCTATCAGCTTCCCCCCCCTTTTTGCCATTGCATTTATTGTAAAATCTCTCCTGCCGAGATCAGCCATGATGTCATTTACAAATTCCACCTCCGGTTTTCTGTTTCCTCTCTGATAACGTTCGGTCCTGAACGTCGTAATCTCAACTAAATGGCCGCCAATCTTAACTCCAATTGTCCCAAACCTCTTCCCCGTAAGAAATGGTTTTCTTTTTACATCACGAATCTTTTGTTCTATCGCATCAGGATCATGGGGCGTGATAAAATCGTAATCTTTGGGTTCTACCCCCATCAGTTCATCTCTGACAGATCCCCCAACCATGTAAACGGGAGAGATGATCTTTTCTACCTGCTCGTATATCTTATACATTTATATGTCCCTGCTTTGCATTCATAATCATATTTACCACAAACGACAATAAATAGGTAGAATCTAACAACGAACCGCTAACAATAATTTTAGCTCAATAAGCTTGATGGGAGAGGAAATCCGACTTTTTACGAATGCATCAAGCTTAGATGGCAAATAACAGCTTGTTAGGCAGGCTCAAAAATGGCAGTATACGGTCAATTTATGGGGGATCAAATCCAAAATGATATTCGAAAGAGAAATTTCGGCATGACTAAACTCCTGTGTTTTGCCCATCGCGGCGCATCAGGTCACGAGCCGGAGAACACGTTGTCGGCAATCGAAAAAGCCATTTCAATGGGAACAGACTGGATTGAAATCGACGTATATGCCGTGGAGGGAAAACTCATAGTTATTCACGATGAGAGACTTGAACGGACTACGAACGGTTATGGTTATGTTGTGGAAAAGTCACTGGAATACTTAAGATCCCTTGATGCAGGCAAGGGACAACGGATTCCAACACTTACCGAAGTATGTGATCTTGTCGATCGGAAGGCCGGAATAAACGTTGAGCTGAAAGGTCCCGGCATGGCTTACTTAACTGTTTCTTTGATAAATAATTATGCGCGAGAGCGCTTCTGGAGTTACGATCAATTTATTGTATCTTCCTTCAACCATCACAACTTAGTAAAAATAAAAAAGGCCCAACCCCGGATTAAGACAGGAGTTCTTATTAACGACATCTCTACACACTATGCCGAGTTTGCTCAGGAAATTGGTGCATATTCAGTACATTCCCGCATTGATTCTATCAATAAGGCATTCGTTGAGGATGCCCACAAACGCGGGCTCAAGGTGTTTGTCTTTACCGTCAATCATCCGGAGGACCTGGCACGTATGGAAGAGATGGACGTTGATGGAGTTTTCACCAATTACCCCGAGATCGTTTTATCAAAGTACAAGGGCTGCGATTATGCAAAGCTTTTAAAAAATGAAAACGACTGAACAGATGAAAGCAAATTCTATCAAGGGATATCTTTGCGTCATTGCCGCGGCCATCATGTGGGCTTCATCAGGAACCGCCGGCAAGGCCCTCTTTCAAGCAGGAATTACTCCTTTAGAACTTGTTCAGATTCGAGTAACTTTTTCGTCAGCCTTTCTTGCAATTGCCTTTGGAGTATTCAGCAGACACTACTTCCAAATCCGACTTCGGGACCTGTTCTACTTCCTTCTCCTCGGAGGAGTAGCCATGGCCGTTCTTCAGTTATCCTACTTTCTCGCAATCAGCAAAGTCCAGGTAGCAGCGGCTATCCTCCTGGAGTATCTTGCTCCCATACTCGTCGCCTTATACTCAATTTGTTTCTGGAAGGAGCGATTTACCGCACCAAAACTCACAGCCCTGTTCCTGGCAATGGCGGGATGTTACCTGGTAGTGGGAGGATATGATCTTCAACTCCTCCATATGAACCGCCTGGGCATCATGTGGGGTCTTATCGCCGCAGTTTCTTTCGCTTCGTATACACTTCTTGGAGAGCGAGGTATGCACCGCTATCGTCCCTGGACGGTAATCTTTTATGCATTTTTATTCGCGTCCATTTCACTGAATCTTATCTACGAACCTTTCAGTTATCTACGCGCCGGCTACAGTGTAAATCAGTGGGCCTGCCTCCTTTATATCGTTATCATAGGAACGATTCTTCCCTTTGGGCTTTATTTCATTGGAGTCAATCACATTCGATCAACCCGCACAATGATTACTGCCACACTGGAACCAATTTCTGCAGCATTTATGGCCTTCTTCCTCCTTGGAGAAGTGCTGGAACCCCTGCAGATCTTAGGCGGTATCCTGGTGGTGGCCGCTATCGTGCTGCTGCAATTGCAAAAGGAGCAAGATGAATTGGCGCCTGAGTTAATCCGCGCTCGAAAGGAAAAGTAAATATTTGGAGTATTCACGTTAATAATTTCGTGAAGACGCTGATTGCAAAAAGCATATATTCTTACTTTGTCCTTGACACATAACCATCGCTTTTTTATAGTCACCCATCCTGAAGAAAACCATTTTCTATTAAAGGGGGCATTATTTTTTTCCTGACCCCTCATGGAGTTCCATAATACGAAGATTGCTCTCATTAACGTGAAAAATAAGGTTCCAAATAACAATAAAATAAGGAGTGTGGAAAATGAAGATTACGAAGTATCTGGTAATGATTAGTATTCTGTTGTGTGTGTTTATGCCCTTCAATGCCATGGCAGCGCCGAAACCGGTCGTAATTGGACTTCAGGGTCCAATTACGGGACCATGGGCTTATGAAGGTCAAATGGCAAAGCAGTCATGCGAGATAGCAGCCCGGTTGATTAATAAAAAAGGGGGTATCCTCGGAGGACGCATGGTTGAGGTCAGGGTGGTCGATGACGCCGGTGAGCCGAAAACAGGCGCCTTGGCGGCAACGAAACTGGTTGGCCAGAAGGATGTTGTTGCTTCTGTCTCCACGTACGGATCATCCGTCTGTGAACCAGCATCCAATATTTATGAAAAATTTAAAAAGGTCAATATCGGATACGGTGTAACGGCTGTCCGCCTGACACAGAGGGATTTTAAATACTTTTTCCGCACCTGTGGCCGTGACGATTCACAGGGTAAGTTCTTTGCCGATCGTGTTCCACAGAAATTCGGCGCGAAGAGAATTGCCATCACCCACGACAATACAGCCTTTGGTAAAGGCCTTGCCGAGGATACCAGAAGTGCCCTCAAGCCGATGATCGACGCGGGAAAGGTTCAAATTGTTTATTATGATGCTATTACCCCGGGGGAAAAAGATTTTCGTGTTCCGTTAACACAGTTACGTGAGACCAAACCGGATGTCTGGTATTTCACCGGCTACTATGCTGAAGCAGCCCTCCTGGTTAGCCAGGCTCGGGATATTGGGATTACCTGTCCCTTCGTGGGAGGAAACGCGGCCATCAACGACGAATTCGTCAAGATAGCCGGACTGGGAGTAGCAAAAGGCTGTTATATGACAAACGAGCCTCTGCCGGGTGATCTCCCTTACCCTGAAGCCAAAGAATTCCTGAAGGCTTATAAAGATAAATTTGGCGAGATTCCTTCAAGTCCCTGGCCGATTTACGCTGCTGATGCCCTGAATATCATTGCATATGCCGTTGACAAGACCGGTTCTACAGATTCAGATGTTCTTGCCGACTATTTAAGAGATACGGCAAACGGCGCTCCCGGTATAACCGGACCCATCGGATTCACCGGGCAAGGTGATCGGGAGGGAGTACCTTTTTATCTATACGTCGTGGATGATAAGGGAAACATTGTAGTTTCCAAATAATCATACACCACAAAGATTATAAATCAGCCACAGACACACACGAATTTAAAGGCTGATGTAGTATCGATGAACCCGTAAAAAGTCATAACCCTGCCCTCTCCCTTGACGAGAGAGGGTAGGGGTGAGGGTGAATACAAACATTATTTCACTCACTTACATCTCCCTCCCCTTTGTTCCCTCCCGCCCGGGAAGGGGAAATTCGACTTTTTACGAGACTGTCAACATTGAGTTACGCAGATAAAGGAAAATAGTGGAAGTATTTTTAGAGCAATTGATTAACGGTCTGACAATCGGTTCTTTTTACGCCCTCATTGCTCTGGGCTATTCCATGGTCTATGGCATATTGAAGTTGATTAACTTTGCCCACGGGGATTTTTTTACCCTGGGGTCTTATATCGGATATACGGTACTGGTTTTTGGATCTGCTCTTGTAACCTCTCACTTCGGTTTATGGGGCGGCATGATTGCGGCTATGCTGGTGGCCGCAATCTGCCTGGCCTTTGTCGGTGTCATCGTGGAAAGGGTAGCATATCGTCCGATTTATCCTGCAGGTCGTCTTCCCGCGGTTGTTTCCGCCCTCGGAGCCTCTATCTTTTTACAGAATGCTATCATGGTTATCTGGGGACCACGATACCAGGCATATCCGGCATCGTTAATACCTAACATTCATATTCAACTGGGTGGCATCCATATCACGCTCCTTCAAATCGTAATCCTGGTTTTGTCGTTTCTTCTCATGGGCATACTGTACTGGATCATTCAGAAAACAACGTTCGGAGCAGCTATCAGGGCTTCTGCCCTCGATAAAGACACCGCTTCCCTCATGGGAATAAATTTTAACAAGGTAATATTTTTCATATTTACACTGGGACCTGCCCTCGGCGCCATAACGGGTGTTATGGTCGGCATGTATTATCGTCAAATCAGTTTTACCATGGGCTGGAATTACGGTCTCAAGGCATTTACAGCAACCATATTAGGAGGAATCGGAAATCTGCCCGGCGCGATGTTTGGGGGGTTAATCCTGGGTGTTTTGGAAATGCTCGGCGCCGCTTATATATCGGCAGCATGGAAGGATGTTTTTGTTTTCCTGATCCTGATTCTGGTCTTAATCTTTCGTCCCACCGGTCTCTTTGGCGAAAAGATGGCGGAAAAAGTGTAATCGCATGGAGCATACTAAAACCATTGGATATGACCGTTTTTTTGGCCTTAAGCAGAGTACTCTTTTCATCGTATTAGGCGTCTTTTTTATCTATCCCTTTATAGTCAACAATTATTATATAGATGTTGCCTTTTTCTTCGGTATTTACGCTCTTCTGGGCCTTAGCCTCAACATCGTTCTCGGTGAAGTAGGCCTGTTCGACCTGGGACACGCCGGTTTTTATGCCATCGGGGCATATACAACAGCTATCCTCAATACAAAGTTTGGTATTCCAATTCTTGTATTACTTCCGGTGAGCGCCCTCGCAGCCGGGTTTTTCGCCTATATAGTCTGTTCTCCCATTATCCACCTGAGAGGCGATTATCTGTGTATTGTAACGATCGGTATTGGAGAAATCGTAAGAATCGCACTTATTAATAACCCCTTTGATCTCACGGGAGGTCCCAACGGGGTATTCGGTATTGACTTCCCCTCTCTTGGCAGTCTTTTTGTGATTGATTCTTCGATTAAATATTACTTTTTAATCTGGATTGTGGTGGCACTTAGTATTTTCGGACTTATACGATTGCAGCAATCGCGCATAGGCCGTGCATGGAACTGTATACGAGAAGATGAAGTAGCCGCCGGCTCCAGCGGAATTGATGTAAGGTATTACAAACTTCTGGCTTTTGTTCTTGGAGCCGCCCTGGCCGGGATCGCCGGTAATCTTTATGCCAGCAAACTCATGTGCGTGTCACCGGAGAGCTTTACCTTCTGGGAATCGTGTCTCATGTTCTGCATCGTTCTTATAGGAGGGATGGGTTCAATTCCCGGAGTACTCATCGGTGCAGCCTTCATCAGCCTTTTTCCCGAAATTTTCAGACCTTTCGCCATGTATCGAATGCTCGTCTTCGGAACAGTCATGATCCTCATGATGATGTTCCGACCGGGAGGAGTCTGGCCACGGAAAAGAGGTGGGGTGGAATTCAAATCTATTTTAGCCAGGATCGGTAGAAAAGATGGCTGAAGAAAACCGTCGCAATAATAACAAAATAGTCTTGCAAACCCAAAAGCTCACCAAGATCTTTGGCGGTTTAACGGCGGTGAGTAACTTTGACTCACAGGTACATGAGGGGGAAATCTGCAGTCTCATTGGCCCCAACGGGGCAGGAAAGACCACCGTATTCAATGTAGTGACCGGCATTTATAAACCCGAGGAAGGCCACGTTGTTTTCAATGGTGAAGACATTACAGGACGAAAACCTCATCAAATCGTATCTTGCGGAATTGCCCGTACTTTTCAAAATATCCGTCTTTTTCCCAATATGACCTGTCTGGAAAACATTATGGCGGGTCAGCACTGCCGTGGTTCTGCCGGAGTATGGGGAGCAATCTTCAGAACTTCCCACCAGCAAAAAGAAGAACAGCATGTTCGGAAAGAAGCCGAATCGCGAATTCTCCAGGTGGGTTTATGGGAATCCCGGGATGAACTGGCGAAGAATATTGCATACGGAAGTCAGAGAATGCTTGAAATCGCCCGTGCTCTGGCAACTAATCCCCGTTTACTTGTACTGGATGAGCCGAGCAGTGGATTGAATTCACGAGAGACGGAAGACCTTATGGAATTCCTGAAGGGTTTAGTTAAGGAAGAAGATGTGACTATTTTACTGATAGAACATGACATGAACGTCGTCATGGGTATTTCTGACTGGGTTATTGTCATGGACGAAGGAAGAAAGATTGCCGAAGGTCTTCCGGAAGAGATTTACAACAACCACCGGGTCATCGAAGCCTATCTGGGAAGCGATGACGAGGAATCTGAATATGACACCACTTCTTATCGTTGAAGACCTACATATTTCTTACGGTGCGATCGAAGCTCTCAAAGGTATATCGCTGTACCTTGATGAAGGTGAGATTGCCTGTGTTCTCGGAGCTAACGGAGCGGGAAAATCAACACTCCTGCAGGCGATTTCCGGACTGCTTCCCATTAATAAGGGGAAGATATTATTCAGGAACGATGTACTTAATGATATTCCCGCGTTTGAAATTGTCAGGAAGGGTATTTCGCAATCACCGGAAGGACGAAAGGTATTTTCCACGCTCACCGTTGAAGAAAATCTGAATCTGGGTGCATACACGCGGAGAAAGAATATCGGTGAAGTCGCGGAAGCGAAGGAACGTGTCTTTTCCCTTTTTCCCCTTCTCAAGGATCGGAGGCGCCAACTGGCAGGAACATTGTCTGGTGGAGAGCAGCAAATGCTGGCCATCGGGCGTTCGTTGATGAGTTCGCCCCGTGTACTGCTCCTTGATGAACCATCTTTGGGATTGGCGCCCATCCTGGTCAAACAGATCTTTGATATTATTCGGGAGATTAATCACCAGGGCACATCCATTCTTCTTGTAGAGCAGAATGCCCATAAAGCGCTTGGCATCGCCCAAAAAGGATACGTTCTCGAGAACGGCCGTATTTCCATTAGTGGCTCTGCAACGGAACTAAAATCGAATGAGAAGATTCAAGAGGCATATCTCGGCGGAAAGGCACTTAAGGCGGGCACGTAATTTTTCACACCGCTTATCTCAAACCCTAACCAGAACACGCCGGAACCAAAGATTAATTAAGGATTAGAGGATTAAGGATTAAAGGATTATTTTCTTACCCCCTAAGGCAGCAAAGCTGCAAATCCGAAATTCGAAGTACGAAACTCGAAACAATATCAAAACCCTAAATTCGAATGTTCAAAACTGTTTCGAAAATTTGTTATTTGACTTCGACGTGAGCTCAGTCGAACGATATTCGAATTTGTTTCGTATTTCGATATTCGGATTTCGAATTTATTTTCCACCAGCATCTGTGCAAAAAACGCAGTTATTGAGAATAAAGACTCTAAAAACAGCGTCAGACCGCTGCGGCAAGAAAAGTCAACCCCAACACTGTCACAATAAGTGCAGCCGCTACATTGAGAATTCGATCTGCAACGTCAACCATCTTACCTCTTCGCTCCAGCGCACCCAGGAACATATTTTTACCGGTAACTCCGACGACCACGACTGCCGAGATAGTTACGGCCATACCTGAGATCATAATAAAAGCAAGAAGCAGACCTAACCATAAGAGGTGTAAAGACATAGCGAAAAGCATTACCAGAACAACTCCCGGACAGGGTATCATACCCACAACCAGGGCTGTTGCCAACGGACCTCTCTGTTTTTCTATAGTACCCCCTGCATGATCCGATATCCCGGTTTCGGTTCGTTGGTTCCAGGAATAAAGATTTTTGACCAGCAGAGCCATTCCTACCAATGCGATAAGACTGTAGCTTATAATTTGTGTTGTGCGGGTTACACTCTCCAGAGACCCCATAACTGTGCTCTGGAGCACAAAGTGCACGACAAACACCAGAATTATTCCGGATAACCCGTGAAAAAGGGCAATGAAGTTGCCTAACAAAACGCATCCCCTGGGATCACTGTCACGAGAAATCATGTAGGACATGGCTATCGCCTTACCATGTCCCGGCCCTGCCGCGTGCAACACACCGTATGCGAAAGAAATTATAATCAGCAAAAGCAACGGTCTCGGGCTTTTTGTTTCCTTTGCCTGCCTCGTTAGATCCGCCATTTTCTGATTGAGTTGTTGCTGCCAGATAGAAATTTTGGCAAGAAATGGATACGATTGAATGGGCAATGGGGAAACTTTTTCCTGTTTGCTTTTTGAAACGAAGGGGTTTTGCGCATTTGCCGGACTTATACAAGCGAATACAAACAACAATGTCAAAATAATTACAGGTAATCTATTCATCTTTCAGTCTAAACCTCACAATCGTCTCTATGGGATGAACCAGGCCGAAATAGTAGGATATTTTTGGATTTTCAGCAATACGGTAACTGGTTTCAAAACCTGAACCACCCTCCACAATTACGGATTGACCTTCATCCAGAGACATATCGGTATAGTAGGTGGGATCATACTGCGAAATCACAATCTCTTTAAAGCTGGAGGCAGCTTTGATGTGACAGGGTATAAAAAATTCATATATAATCTTGCCTTCTTTCAGTGCCGCCGAAAAATCACGAACATATTTGACCTTAAAGGGTTTTCCGTCAATCCTGATAACAGTGAAGTAATCAAAGTTGGTCAAATTGTTAAAAGCCCCCTTTTTGATTGCGGTGATTTCAGAATTTTCCAATTTGTTGTTGTGATTTCTGTCATAATCGCCGGCTATCATACTGCTGAAAAATTCATCAAAAACCCATTTCACCCGGATCCCCGCAAAACCCTCGTCATCAAAAACTATAGTAAACCTGTTATCAATGAAAGCGTGGGGATGGGAAAAAGATGTTTGCGAAAAGACAAGTAAAAGAAAGGCTGCAAAGACAAGAGATACGCTTAATCTATATTTCATTTTTTCAGGTATGAAAGGCTGCCTGTAAGAATCCTTCGCGCCGGGCAACCAAATGAGACCTTTGCATAACATCCCCTTTTGCCCAATTTCTGCGTCAGACTCAAATTTTAATCCTCGAAATATCCAATATATTCCTGTGGTTAAAATTTTCGCCTTCCTTGAACTTGAACAAAATTGAACATTCTGCAAAGGTCTCCAAATATGATAATTTTTTGTACACAATTATAACACAAAAAACCTGCTGTCAAGACTGGATGGCAAGACTCAAAAATCTTTATATTATCAAAAGACATCAATACCCCTACAATCAAAAGGGTTATCAGTACCGCCTTTCTGACTGTTTCCTCATTCAAGCGGTGAAGCAACCGCCTTCCGGTAAAAACTCCCAGGAAAGCCGTAATTATTAACGGTATGATCCACATTGCATGGCTCACATGAAAGGCGCCCCGGTACACATACATACTGATGCGGGACACATCCACCATTATGGCAATGGCAGCAGCCGTAGCAACATACGCCTCCTTCTTTAGAAACGTAGAGATAAGGAACATGCTTCGGATCGCCCCGCCAACACCGATCAATCCCGAAGTCAAGCCGGAGATCAAACCTCTAATTGCCAGAATGCTGTCCTTCTCCGGGATCTGAATATTTGGTCTTAAAAGCGAATAAATGGAAAATGTGACCAGAAATATGGAGAAAAGGATGGCAATCAAACCAACATCGACAGATCCAAAAATCCATGCTCCGACCAGTGCCGAGATCACGCTGGGAACCCCATAAACAATAACGAGGCGGAAGTTAATGCTCTTTCTCATAAGTGTGAACTTGCTCAGATTATTCGCAAAATGGAAGAACGCCACTAATACGATGGCGGCCTTAATATCGATTACCATAGCCACAAGTTGAACGTTTCCTTTTCCCTGAATGCTCCCAAAATTTTTCCTGACATGTTCTCCTCCTTTCGGCTGTCGGAGGTCGGCTGTCAGGAATCAGTTTAAACAGGGCCAAACTGGTCCTCTACCCTGCTTCCCTGATCCCCGACTCCTGACCCCTGATTTAGAACTCCAACGCAAGTCTGGCAAATACTTCATCAACTTCATCCTGCGCGGTGCTCCCTGCAGCTTTTTCATAACTGCTCCTGCGATACTCAAGCATAAGTGTGGTGGTAAAATCGTCTTTTTCAAAAAGTGTGTAGTTCGCGCCTATGGAGTATCTGTTTTCCAGATGCCCATCCTGATCGCCGTTTATATCATCGTCAAAGGCCTCATAGCGAACCGCTATTTCCAGGGGGTCTATGACCTGACAGGCGATTGCTCCAAACCAGGCCGATTCCTTATATTCCTTATTGGCTGTTGCATTCTTCTCCCTTTTAAGGGCGGCAATATACTCGGCATCGAAGGTAAAGATACCGATCTGGTATCCAATCGTCCCGCCTGCCGTTTCATTGCGATTTCCCTGCCCCGGTTCTGAATCGAAGTAGGTGCTGAAATTCAACCCCTCTATTGGCGCTAAGGAAACATTGAAAACATAGGAATCAACGTCATCTGTCGGATCAGGATTCGGATCGGGATCTCTCGCCCAACCGTAACCTGCCTCTGACAACTTATCCGCTAAGACTTCTCCTTTGTATACCGTAGCTGATATATCAAGCCCCAGGAAATCGGATGTAAATCCTAAGGTCGCGCCTGATTTAGCAATCTCATAACAATCCTTTGTGATGGGATCACTTATTAAATGACTTTCAAACACACCGAATGGCTGACCTCTGTGTCCACCCACAAAATAGAGTGGAAACCCCTCATTTTGTATGGTAATTGTTGCTTCATCCCAGAATACCCTGTCATTCTCATCGAGGCTTTCCCCTTTGAGAATGAAATTACCGGTTACCCATTCGTGAAATTTTACCTCAACACCAATCTCAGCCGTCCCGATATCGAGGTCGGAGGTGGAATCGCTGTTTTTAACCGTAACATCCCTCGGATCGGTATGGAGGTAATCCAGCTCAATCGCACCGGAAAGGCTCACATTCTCGAACCACTTGCCTAAGTCCCCTGACACTGAAGACTTTTCT
>Ga0209121_10004075_pt1 | contig 13790 bp, 11 predicted proteins | sample Cruoilmetagenom3_FD_187292 | JGI IMG/M metagenome (GOLD analysis project Ga0209121, IMG submission 187292) | Oil polluted marine microbial communities from Coal Oil Point, Santa Barbara, California, USA - Sample 3 (SPAdes) (version 2) | ecosystem: Environmental > Aquatic > Marine > Oil seeps ...
GTAATCGGAGGCTGTGGCATAAGAGTACCTGTTGCAAATGGCTCATTAACAGATATTACCATTAATATTGAAAAACAAACCTCTATTGAAGAGGTAAATTCAATTTTTAAAAATGCCGCAAATACTCACTTAAAAGGCATTTTAGAATATACTGAAGATCCAATTGTATCTATTGATATCGTCGGAAATCCACACTCTTGTATCTTTGATGCACAAATGACATCAGTTATTGGAAACATGATAAAAATTTTAGGTTGGTACGATAATGAAACTGGATATAGCAGCAGGATTTTAGATTTAACATGCAATTTATCGGACAAAAAAGCACTTTTGTCGAATAAATAATTATATTTGTTCAAATTTAAAATGAGCTGAAGTGTCCCAGATCAAATATTACATATTTGTTTTTTTAGCATGTTTTTGTAGTCTAATTTTTGCACAACAAGAAAGTATCGAAGATACAGACATGTTAGCACTGAGACTCCAGGAACATCTTGACCAAGCTAATTTAGATAGTGATCGTGGTGATTATTACTATGCTAAAGACAATTTAGACAAGGCATTAGTAATTGCAGAAAAAATTGGCGACAAATCTAATCAAGGTAAAATTCACACAAAAATTGCTAAAGTTCAGTTTCTTGTTAATGAAGAAGACCAGACAAATGTTTCAATTCATAAAGCTATTCAAATTCAACGCGAAAATAATGACTACGCTAACTTAGCAGTAACCTACAACATTAAAGGTGTTATTTATAGTACAAAAGAGGAATACAATAATGCATTAAAATATTTTAATTCTGCTAAAAATTTATTTGAGCAAGAAGATTTGGAAGAATATATTTCTGAAGTTACATTAAATGAAGCCAAAGTATTCATAGCCCAAAAGCGTTATGAAGAGGCGAAATCACAACTTGAAAAAACTATTATTATTGCTAAAAAATACAATCAAAAACGTCGCCTTAGTAGTGCTTTAATTCAGAGTGGAAAAGTCTCCAGTGCTTTAAATAACAATGTAATAGCATTATCACAAGCTGAAGAAGGTTTGTCTTTAGCGCATTCATTTAAAATTCTAGAAAATGTTAATGAGGCCTATTTAACGTTAAGTGATATTCACGAACAAAAAGGAGATTATCACAATTCTTTAGACTATGTAAAAAAACATATTCAGTTATCGGATTCTATATTAAATGTTAAGCGAGAAAATTTAGAATATGGCAAAACAGGCCAATCTATTAATAATTATAAAGATGCTAAAAATGCTCAATTAAGAGCACAAATAGATGAAGTAAGTGCAGAAAGTACCTTTACTAGAATTACAACTATATTAAGTATCGCCTTAATCACCATATTATCTCTATTGACCTTATCGTTATACAAAAACAATAACATTAGGTTAAAAACGAACAATATGCTTCATAAAAAGAACGATGAACTTATTGTTGCAAAAGAAAAAGCAGAACTAGCTTCTAAATCAAAAGCAAATTTCTTATCAACTGTTACGCACGAGTTACGGACTCCGTTATATGCTGTAACTGGACTTACCAATATGTTATTAGATGAAAAACCAAAAGAGCATCAAATACCGCATTTAAAGTCATTAAAATTTTCAGGAGATTATCTATTAACATTCATTAATGATATTCTTCAAATCAATAAAATTGAAGCAAATAAAGTTGAATTGGACCCAGAACAATTCAACCTTAAACATAAACTCGAAAATGTAATCTCTGCGCTTAGCAACTCAGCCAAAGACAATGATACTAAATTACATTTCGATTATGAAGATGGTTTACCAGAAACATATGTTGGAGACCAATTAAAGATTTCCCAAATCTTAATTAACCTACTTGGAAATGCTATTAAATTCACTAAAGATGGAGACATCTGGGTGAGAGCATACAAAATTGACAATAAAGACAAGATGTACACACTCCGGTTTGAGATTGAGGATAATGGTATTGGTATTACAAAAGAAAAACAAGACCAAATGTTTGAGAGTTTCTCTCAAGGCTCGGTGCAAATTAACCGTAAGTATGGTGGCACAGGTCTAGGTTTGTCTATTGTAAAAGGACTTATTCAAATTCTTAAAGGGAAAATTTACTTAAAGAGTGAGCTTGGTAAAGGCACAACCTTCTTTTTTGAAATTCCTTTAGAATATAGCGATAAGGTCGTAATACCTAAAGTAGAAGAAATTAAAAAATCTAATAAAATGGAAGATTTGGATCTAAGCAATGTTAAAATTCTAATTGTAGAAGACAACAAAATCAATCAAATGATTACTAAAAAGATTCTTAACAAAATGGATCTTTACTCTGACGTTGTTGATAATGGAGAAGCCGCTGTAGAACAAGTAAAAGACACTGCATACGATGTTGTATTGATGGATATTCATATGCCAGGTATTAGTGGACTAGAAGCAACAAAAATCATTAGAACTTTTGATAAAGAATTGACTATTTTTGCGCTAACTGCTGTTACTTTAGAAGACAAAATGCAGGAGTTTGGTGAAGCCGGATTTGACGATATAATATCAAAGCCGTTTAAGCAAGAAGATTTTGAAAAGAAACTATATGCTGCACTTACTGGTGAAAAAATAGTTTCTAGCTTTTTCAGTTAATGTAAGACTTAATGGTATAGTCAAATAATTCTTGATTATCTATTTTTATTTGAATAGGTAAATAATACAATTTATCCTTTAATTCTTCATTAACAGACAAACGTACATAATCTTTCTCCGTCGTTATTATTAAGGATTTAGATCTTAAAGTTTCAATATCTAAAGCTCTAAAACTATAGTGATCATTATATTCTAAATGATCAAAACTCAATCCCTTAGTTTCCAAAAAATCAACTAATGGTTTTGCGTTAGCAATTCCAGTTACAAGCGTAAACTTTGGTAACGTATTTAGGTCTAAAGTAGTATTATCTGAAATTACACTATTAGCGTAGTCAATATAACTAAAAAACGCTTTTTGATGATTCTCTAGTTTTAATTTCGAAGATATTTCTCTTTTCTCAGCTTCAGAAATATCCTTTTTACATTTAGTAACCACAATGACATCCGCTCGTCTTGCACCAGACCTTGGTTCACGTAAATTCCCTGTAGGCAGAACAATATCTTTATAATAGAGATTATTATATGCCGTCAATAAAATATTGAAACCCGCTTTTACTTTTCTATGTTGGTAAGCGTCATCTAATAGAATTACATCTGGTTTTGAATTAGAAGTTACAAGTTGTTCTATCCCATTTTGCCGATTAGCATCTACTGCGACTTGTATGCCTTCATATTTTCTAAAAAATTGAAAAGGTTCATCTCCAATAGAATTTACAGTTGCGTTCTTATCTGCTAATACAAAACCTTCGGACTTTCTTTTATAACCTCTACTTAAAATAGCAAGTGATTTTTCATCTTTCAATAATCGAATTAAATATTCAATCATTGGTGTTTTCCCTGTTCCTCCAGTACTTAAATTTCCGACACAAATAACAGGAAAGTCATAAGATTTAGAAGATATAATACCTGTATCATAAAGTTTATTGCGTAACCAAGTCACCAAATAATAAATTGGTACAATTGGAAACAATATGCTGCGGATAAACTTCACGACGACTAAAATATATTATTTTTGAAACAAATATACACTTATGATTGTACAAGATGTTATAAATCACTTACACGATTTGGCTCCATTAGCTTATGCAGAAGATTTTGATAATGTTGGTCTTTTAGTAGGCGATAAAAACCAACCTGTTTCTAATGTCCTAGTAACATTAGATACACTTGAAGCTGTAGTAGACGAAGCTATTGAAAACAATTGCAATCTTATAGTTAGCTTCCACCCTATTATTTTTAAAGGCCTAAAGAAGTTAACAGGCAAAACTTATGTGGAGCGTGTTGTCATAAAAGCAATAAAACATAACATTGCAATATTTTCTATTCATACGGCTTTAGACAATGCAATTGAAGGTGTTAATTCTATTATATGTGATCAATTAGGCTTAAAAAATAAAAGCATTCTAATTCCTCAATCTGGTACAATTAAAAAATTACAAACCTATGTTCCTAAAGAAAATGCAGAAGCACTCAGACACGCTTTATTTAATGCTGGAGCTGGTAGCATAGGAAATTATGAATCCTGTAGTTTTAATGTCGATGGAAAAGGAACTTATCTCGGAAATGAAAATTCTAATCCATTAATTGGAAATAAAGGAGAATTGCATACTGAAAACGAAACAGCAATCTCTGTTACCTACGAAAAGCATTTAGAATCCAAAATTTTAAGGACTTTATTTGATGCACATCCTTATGAAGAAGTCGCCTACGAAATAATCACATTAGAAAACACTAATCAACACATTGGGATGGGAATGATTGGAGAGTTAGAAAATAAGATGAATGCTAAGGACTGCTTAGTTTTTATTAAAGACAAGATGAATACAGAATGTATAAGACATTCTAAAATCACAAATAAATCCGTTAAACGAATTGCTGTTTTAGGCGGTTCTGGCAGTTTTGCTATTAAGGCTGCAAAAGCCTCAGGTGCAGATATTTTAGTTACAGCAGACTTAAAATATCATGATTTTTTCAGCGCAGAAAATGACATAATATTGGCTGATATTGGACATTATGAGAGTGAACAGTTCACAAAATCATTTTTAGTAGACTATCTCTCAAAAAAAATTACTAATTTTGCAATCATTTTATCAAAGACAAATACAAATCCGATAAAGTATTTATAATTATGGCAAAAAAAGCTGAAGTTTCTGTTGAAGAGCGATTAAGAGCACTATACGATTTACAATTAATTGACTCTAGAGTAGACGAAATAAGAAATGTCAGAGGTGAGCTTCCATTAGAAGTTAGAGATTTAGAAGACGAAGTTGAAGGACTTAACACTCGAATGGAAAAGCTAAATGATAGCCTTGCTATTATTGACGATGATATTAAGAGCAAAAAGAACTTAATCGAAGAAGCGAAAGCTTTAATCAAAAAATACAGTGAGCAACAAAAAAATGTTAGAAATAACAGAGAATACAACTCATTGACTAAAGAAGTTGAATTTCAGGAATTGGAAATTCAATTGGCTGAAAAGCACATCAAAGAATTTAAAGTTCAAATTGAGCAGAAAAAAGAAGTTATTTCTGAAACTAAAGACCGTTTAAAAGATCGTAATGCGCATCTTAAGCATAAAAAAGGTGAATTAAATGCAATCTTAAAAGAAACGGAAAAAGAAGAAGAAGCGCTTAATAACAAATCTCTAGATTTTCAAAAGAAAATTGACGATCGTTTAGTAAATGCTTACCACAGAATTAGAAACAACGTTAAAAATGGTTTAGCTGTTGTTGCTATTGAGCGTGGTGCATCTGGTGGTTCTTTCTTTACAATCCCTCCACAAGTACAAGTAGAAATTGCTTCTCGTAAAAAAGTAATTACTGATGAGCATAGTGGACGTATTTTAGTAGATGCAGCTTTAGCTGAAGAAGAAAAAGTAAAAATGAAAAAATTATTTGCTAAGCTTAGTAAGTAACCAAATTCAATAAAATATTTTAAGCCTTTGTAATTTTGCAAAGGCTTTTTTATTTATAAAATTTTAAACATTTTTTTTTAAGTAATTGAAATTTTTTACGTCTATTAGAAAAAGAAAAACACAATCATGAAGAAGTTACTTTACATTTTAAGCATAAGTTTATTTTTCAGTTGCCACAATCAGGCACAAATCAGTGAGAAACAACAAGCAGTTATAGATGCAGAACCTGTTGTTGTACCTTTACAAAACGGAAAAGCCAGAGCATATTTTGCTAGTGGTTGTTTTTGGTGTGTTGAGGCAGTTTATGAAAGTGTAAAAGGTGTCGACGAAGTAATAAATGGTTATTCTGGTGGACATACAGATAACCCAACTTACGAAGCCAGTAATACAGGCAGAACAGGACATGCAGAAGCAGTAGAAGTTATATACGATCTGGAAGTTATCAGTTTTGCAACCTTAGTCGATGTGTATTTTGGTTCTCAAAACCCAACACAAGTAAATGGGCAAGGTCCAGATAGCGGTTCGCAATATCGTTCAATAATTTTTTATCAAGATGATACGCAAAAGAAAATTATTGAAGAGAAAAAAGCAGCTTTAGCAAAAGAATTAAATGCTACAATTGCCGCTGAAGTTTACCCGTTCCAAAAGTTTTGGGATGGTGAAGATTATCATCAAAATTATGAACGATTGCATCCCAACAATGGATACATTAGAAATGTTTCCATTCCAAGATTAAATCGATTTAAAGGTAAGTTCCCTGAGTTATTGAAGGATAAAGAAAAGCATTAAATTATCTATGCTGTCACATTGAGCATTGGTTGAAAAGAAAAAAATTCTTTGAAAAAGTACCTTGCGAAGCAAACCGAAGTGTCTTATAGATTTCTCGACTACGTTCGAAATGACAGAAAACTGATTTTACTTCTTAGTAGCTTTTATCTCAAACAACATAGGAAACAATTGATCTTTCATCTTATACATGCCAGATTCTGTTTTTATCAAATCTGGAAATACGTCATAAGGACTCTCATCATATTCATTTAAATAATCTATTTGCAATCCTGCTTCTATAAGTGAATTTACCACTTCACTTAGTCCATGATTCCATCCATATTCTTTACTTACAATTTTTGAACTTTGGTCTGCATAAGTTCCTTCATATTCATCATAGATGACTTCATCCTGGCTATAATGATATTTCATTTTAGGTTGGCCATCCACATAATCAAACATCCAAAGAATTGGATGAAACTCAACAATATAAAATGTACCACCAACTTTAAGGCGTTCAGAAATCATCTTAGCCCAAGGTTTTAAATCTGGCAACCAACCAATAGTTCCATAACTTGTATAAACAATATCAAAAGTATCTGAAACATGCTTTGATGTATCTAAAACATTACAACACACAAAATCCGCATCTAGATCTAATTCTTCATTCAATTGCTTAGCTAATTTCACGCCTTCATCACTCAAGTCAATGCCAACAGCCTTTGCTCCTAACCTACTCCAACTCAAAGTATCCTGACCAAAATGACATTGCAAATGCAATAATGACTTTCCTTTTACATCATGTAAAGCATTTAATTCATAAGGCATTAATGAAGTTTCGCCTGCTTTAAATGCATCCATTTTATACATTTCACTCTGAGCGTGTATGGCTACCTTTTTATTCCAAGTAGCTTTATTAACTTCAAAATAATTCGTCTTCTCTTCCATTGTTGGTTAATTTTGCTTCTAAATTAAAACAACTTTTTAATATGAAGTCATTATATCTTGGTTTGATTTGCCTATTACTAGTATCAGCATGTAAATCTGAAAAATCAGAAGCACCAATTACGGAAAAAACAAAAGAATTAACCACTGCCGAAAAAATTGCGAAGGCCCACGGTTTTGAAAATTGGGAAAACGTTTCAGAAATAAAATTTACATTTCAAGTAGATAGAGATACTATTAAAGGAAAAGGTAGATCTTGGACTTGGCAACCTAAAAAAGATAAAGTTACATTAAAGACTGAGGAAAAGAGTGTTGATTACCTTAGAAATAAAATGGATAGTATACATATTCCTGCTGACAGAGCATTTATAAATGATAAATATTGGTTATTAGTTCCTTTTCAATTGGTTTGGGATACATCGGCAAACATTTCGGAAACCAAAAAAGCAGAAGCACCAATTAGCAAGAAACAGTTAGATTTAATAACCATAACATATACTAATGAAGGTGGTTATACTCCAGGTGATGCTTACGATATTTACTACGATGAGAATTATGTAATAAGAGAATGGGTGTTTAGAAAAGGAAATTCTGAAGAACCTTCACTTACAACTACATTCGAAAACTATAAAGATTTTAACGGAATCAAAATCGCCATAGATCACAAAAAGGAAGGTGGCAACTGGAATTTAAATTTTGCAGATGTAAACATAACTTTAAAGTAATCTCAATTTAATATTTTGGCATTACTTTTGCAATCTATAATGTAAGTTTCACGACCATAGTTTCGACTTAAAACGTATAGCTTACATTTTCCGCCTTCTGGCGCCTATATATATCAAAGCACTTTATCTTACGAGTTAAAGTGCTTTATCTTTTCAGTCCAATCTTCATCCAAAAATTAGAGCTTTAATCCTATGTTTTAAATCCTTATTTTTGTTAGCAACCGAAAAATCAAAGCATAGTGTCCGACTACAAACACGGTATAGATTACGCTAAACAACAAGACGTTTTAGACGAATTATCTAGCTACAGACAACAATTTCATATTCCCAAAGACAAAAACGGAAATGAACTAATTTATCTCTGCGGAAATTCACTTGGGCTCCAACCAAAGTCAACTAAGGAATATATTAATCAAGAGCTCGAAGACTGGGCAAATCTTGGTGTAGAAGGTCATACTGAAGCTAAAAACCCCTGGCTACCTTATCACGAATTTTTAACCGAAAGTTCAGCTAAGCTAGTTGGAGCAAAACCAATTGAAGTCGTGACGATGAATTCACTAACTGCGAATCTCCACTTTATGATGGCTTCATTTTATAAGCCAACAAAAGAGCGTTATAAAATACTTATTGAAAGTGATGCATTTCCTTCAGATAAATACGCTGTAGAATCTCAATTACGTCATCATGGTTATGATGATAAAGAGGGTTTAATTCTATGGACGCCAAGAGACGGCGAAGAATTATTAAACTACGAAGATTTAGAAACTATTCTAAAAGTGCATGGCAATGAGATTGCTTTAGTAATGATTGGAGGAGTTAACTACTACACAGGTCAATTCTTCGATTTTAAACGTATTACAAAACTTGGTCACAGCTATGGTTGCATGGTAGGTTTTGATTGTGCTCATGGAGCCGGAAATGTAGATTTAGACCTTCATAATTCAGGTGCAGATTTTGCTGTTTGGTGTACTTATAAATATTTAAACTCTGGACCAGGAAGTCTATCAGGTTGTTTTGTGCACGAGCGTCATGCTTACGATAAAGACTTAAATCGATTTACGGGTTGGTGGAGCCACAATAAAGAAACACGTTTTAACATGCGCCATGAGTTTGATGTATTGCCTGGAGCAGAAGGTTGGCAATTAAGTAATCCGCCAATATTATCAATGGCTGCAATTAAGGCTTCTTTAGATATGTTTAACGACGTAGGTTTAGACAAACTTCTTAAAAAGTCTAAAAAGCTAACGGGTTATTTTGAATTTCTTCTGAAAGAATTAGGTGACGATGTTATTAGAATAATCACACCAAAAAACCCAGATGAACGTGGCTGTCAACTATCAATACAGGTACTAAATGCAGATAAGTCATTACACGATAAATTAACTAAAGCAGGTGTGATTAGCGATTGGAGAGAACCAGATGTAATAAGATGTGCACCAGTTCCATTATATAATTCATTTGAAGATGTTTATCAAATGGTTGAAAAAATGAAAGCTATTTTAAAAAAGCCTTCCCTAACCCTTCCAGAGGAAGGGAACTAATTCCACAAAAGAATGAATCAAAATAAAAAAACAAGCAACAATGAGAAAGTCTTCCCTTCTGGGGAAGATTTAGATGAGGCTCAAAACATATTAATCATTGGCGCAGGTCTCTGCGGAAGTTTATTAGCATTAAGACTAGGACAAAGAGGCTACAACGTAACGGTTTACGAAATGCGTCCAGATCTTCGTAACACAGACATTTCAGCTGGTCGTTCTATCAACTTAGCATTTTCAGATCGAGGCAATAAAGCCATGAAGCTAGTTGGCATGGAAGATAAAGTGAAGGAATTATGTATTCCTATGAATGGTCGTATGCTCCATGACAGAGAAAGCAATACATTCTTATCAAATTATAGCGGACGTGAACATGAGTATATCAACTCAATTTCTAGAGGTGGATTAAATGCATTACTCTTAGACGAAGCCGAAAAACATGATAATGTAACGCTACATTTCAATAAAAAATGTAAGTCTGTTGACTTTGAAAACACCACAGCCTTATTTAAAGATTACCACACTAAAGATGAATTTATAGAAGATGCAGATTGCATTATTGCAACAGATGGAGCTGGTTCTGCATTGCGAAAAAGTTATTACTTAGGTAAAAAGTTCTTATTCAGTTTTTCACAAGATTATTTAACCCATGGTTATAAAGAATTAAGTATTTTACCAACTGAAAATGGTGGTTACAAAACCTACAAAAACGCATTGCATATATGGCCAAGAGGCAATTTTATGTTAATTGCCTTACCAAATTTAGACGGAAGCTTCACAGTAACTTTATTTTTGCATCATAGTGAAGGAGAATACCACTTTGGTAATTTAACAACACCAAAAATTGTTACAGAATTTTTCCAGAAAGAATTTCCAGATGCATTAGAATTAATGCCAAATCTGGTGGAAGACTTTTTTGAAAATCCAACAGCAGCATTAGGAACCGTAAAATGTTCACCTTGGCATTATAAAGGCAACACGTTATTAATGGGAGATTCAGCACATGCCATAGTACCATTTTATGGTCAAGGTATGAATGCCTCTTTTGAAGATGTCGTAGAATTTGATGCTGTATTAAATAAACACGAAGGAGATTGGGAAACAGTATTTACCGAATACGAAAAAACCAGGAAGAAAGATACAGATGCCATCGCAGATTTAGCCATTGATAATTTTCATGAAATGAAGAGTCATGTTGGTCAAGCTATTTTTCAGGAGAAACGAAAAATAGAAATGGCACTTGAGAAAGAATGTCCAGAAGACTATTCTTCAAAATATAGTTTAGTTACTTTTAATGAGCATATCGGCTATAGAGAAGCTATGCTTAGAGGAAGAGCCCAAGACAAAGCTATTTTAAATATGTTATCCGATGGAGTAATTTCTACAAACGGTGACATCAAAGATATTTTAGACAAAGTAAAAACAGAAACTGATGCAATTTTAGAAGACGATAAAATTGCTGGGTTAAAATAAATAATAGTAATACTGTCACCTCGAGCGCAGTCGAGAGGTCTCAAAAAAGGTCTCGACTGCGCTCGACCAGACAAAGATAAACGTTATGAGAAATACAAAAAATGAGATTCCTACTTCCGAAGGAATTGTAGTAACACCAAGAGGAGCTTATCCACACGTTAAACAAGTTGGCGACTTTATATTCGTTTCTGGAACAAGTTCTAGAAGACCAGACAATACTATTGCTGGTGTTGATATTATTGATGAGATGGGCACTAAAAAGCTAAATACTTACACCCAAACCCAAGAAGTCTTAAAAAATATAGAAGGTAATTTAGCTAAAGTCGGAGCCACTCTAAAAGATGTTGTAGATGTGACATCCTTTTTAGTAAACATGAATGATTTTGCAGATTACAATAAAGCTTACGGAGAATTCTTTGATAAAGAAACAGGACCAACTAGAACAACCGTTGCTGTTCATCAATTACCACATCCAGATTTGGTAGTTGAGATTAAGGTTATGGCTTATAAGAAAAATTAAATATATGTTTGGAAAAAGCATCAAAATTTATTTATCAGATGGGTCTCCGACAGGTTTAAGGCATGTTGAAATTGCCAATTGGTCTGGCCAAGCAATGGCGTGCCCAAGAAGTAGATTTTCAGAATTAAAAAATTGGAAGGAATCTCAAAGACCTGGAGTATATTTTCTAATTGAGAAACAAACAACTGATGAAGTAAATTCAGTTTACATAGGTGAATCAGAAAATGTCTTTAAAAGACTTTCTGATCATGACAGAAAAAAAGATTTTTGGAATGAAGTAATAATTTTTACCAGTAAAGATGAAAACTTGACAAAGTCTCATGTGAAATATCTAGAATCAAGGCTCTCGTTTCTTACTATTGAAGCAGACAGGTATAAACTAGAGAATGGCAATAAACCAACTCAATCTACTCTTCCTAGGTCTGATAAAGATGCTATGGAAGAATTTATTCACAACACTCAGATGATTCACGGAACTTTAGGACATAAATTGCTAGTGCCATTAAAATCTATCAAGGAAAAAACTAACTCTCAATCATTGGTTGATAGTGAATTATTCTTTAACGTTAATGGATTGAATTCAATTGGCATGCAAACAGATGAAGGTTTTCTAATTTCAAAAGGGTCAGAAATATCAAAAAGTACAACAGCAAGTATTCCAGATAAAATTAAAATTCTTAGAGATAAACTAATAGTAGAAAATATTCTTATTGAAAATGAAGACTTTTATAAATTGTCAAAAGACATTGTAGTTAGCTCTTCTTCTTATGCTGCAGCTTTAGTTGCAGGCACAATGAGAAGTGGACCACAAAGTTGGAAAAATTCAAATGAAAAAAATTTAAAAGATATAGAAGAAAGTTTAATTAAAAATTAATGAACATTCAAAACTACATAAACGGCAACTTCCATAATCCAATTCAAGATAATTGGATAGAAAACTATAACCCATCTAATGGAGAGGTTTATGGACAAATTCCAAACTCTTCAAAAGAAGATGTTGAGAATGCCTACATCGCAGCAAAATCTGCTTTTCCGAGTTGGTCGCAAACCACTTTAGAAGAACGGAGTCGTATTCTTATAAAGATCTCAGAATTACTAGAAACCAACTTACAACGTTTAGCAGAAGCAGAAAGTAAAGACAATGGAAAACCTGTTTCATTGGCTAAAGCTGTAGATATCCCAAGAGCTGCTAGTAACTTTAGATTTTTTGGTAATGCCATAACTCAGTTTGCAAGTGAAAGTCATGAAAGTGTTGGGCAAAACGCTATAAACTACACCTTACGTCAACCTATTGGAGTCGTTGGTTGTATTAGTCCTTGGAACCTTCCACTCTATCTATTTACCTGGAAAATCGCACCTGCAATTGCAGCTGGTAATTGCGTTGTTGCTAAACCAAGTGAAGTCACACCAATGACGGCTTATTTATTAGGTGAGATTTGTAACGAAGCAGGTTTACCGAAAGGTGTTCTAAACATAGTTCATGGACTTGGAGGTTCAACAGGACAAGCTATTGTAGAGCACGTTGATATTAAAGCCATTTCATTTACAGGAGGCACAGCAACAGGAGCACACATCGCAAAAGTAGCTGCTCCAATGTTTAAAAAACTATCCTTAGAATTAGGAGGTAAAAATCCTAACATTATTTTTGCAGATTGCGATTATGATGATATGCTGAATACTACGGTTCGTTCGTCTTTTGCCAACCAAGGTCAGATATGTCTTTGTGGAAGCCGCATTTTCGTAGAAGAGTCTATTTACGAGAAATTCAAAACCGATTTTGTAGCAAAAGTAAAAGCACTTAAAGTTGGTCATCCTTCAGATACAGATACCAAAATCGGAGCTTTAGTTTCAAAACCACATTTAGAAAAAGTAAAAGACTATATCAACATTGCTAAAGAAGAAAACGGAACTATTTTATGTGGTGGCAATGAAGTCTCTGTAAAAGGATATGAAAATGGGTATTATCTAGAACCAACTGTTATAGAAGTTCCAAACGATGAATGCCGTGTTAACCAAGAAGAAATTTTTGGGCCAGTTGTTACTATAATGCCATTTAATAATGAAGATGAAGTTCTACAAATGGCAAACAAAGTAAAATATGGTTTATCAGCTACACTCTGGACCAACAACCTTAAACGTACCATGCGAATGAGCAATCAATTACAAGCCGGAATTGTTTGGGTAAACACATGGATGATGCGTGATTTACGCACTCCGTTTGGAGGAGTAAAAGCCTCTGGTGTAGGACGTGAAGGTGGTTTTGAAGCTTTACGTTTTTTTACAGAAGCTAAAA
>Ga0209121_10004076_pt1 | contig 13787 bp, 11 predicted proteins | sample Cruoilmetagenom3_FD_187292 | JGI IMG/M metagenome (GOLD analysis project Ga0209121, IMG submission 187292) | Oil polluted marine microbial communities from Coal Oil Point, Santa Barbara, California, USA - Sample 3 (SPAdes) (version 2) | ecosystem: Environmental > Aquatic > Marine > Oil seeps ...
AATTGGTGCCACCATTAGTGCCAGTAAAAAAGTGAATTCAAAATAATCCCCTGTAGATAATTGACCATTCATCATTTCTAATCCACCATAACCCATCAAAATGCCAGTGGTCGCAAGTCCTAAAAGAAATGTCGAAGAGCTCGTCATTACAGCAGTGGCTGTTAAACTTTTCTTCACATTCTGAAAGAGACGATCAACACCGGTTTCGAAAACTTTTGCTTCTTGTTCTTCGGCATTAAAACCTTTAATTACTCGAATACCACCAAGCGTTTCAGTTAATCTTCCTTTCACTTCAGCATTTATTTTTCCACGTTCTCTAAATACAGGACGAATTATTTTAAAGGCTTTTAAAGCAATAACGGCAAATATGACTAATGGGATTAGGGCCATTAGTGTCATACCCATGCTTATTTTAAGCAATAAGATCAATGAAACAACAGCCGTTATTGTTCCGCCGACTAATTGTACCAATCCGGTGCCTATTAAGTTTCTCACCCCCTCAACATCGGACATTATTCTTGAGACCAATGCCCCAGATTTGGTGTTGTCAAAGAACCTAATTGGCAGGGTCAATACTTTTTTTTGTACTTGAGACCTTAATTCCGAGATCATGTATTGCGCCTGTACGCTAAGTACTTTGGTTAGTAAGAACGAAGTAATGGCTTGTACCAGAAATGAAATAACAACCAAGCTCACTAAGATTTTGAGAAAATCAATGTCCTTATTAGGTACAATGTCGTCCATTAGATATTTAAGTGATATGGGCGCTACAAAACTTGCAGCCCTGCTTATAACAATTAATAAAAGCCCTATGAAAACCAAATTTCTTCTGGGCCAAATGATGGTTTTAAATGCGGCAAGGATACTAACTTTTTTATTTGACATTTAATCAGGTATTCAATTTTGGAAGATGCAAGTTACAGTAAATTAATCTGGTTTTTTACATCAATGAACGTTGAAATGAAATATGAATAAAAATTAGCATTTCTTTTTTAAGTCTGTTAATTTCACGGCTGTAGGAATGACTTTAATTAATTGAAATAATAATCATAATGAGGTATTTACTGTTGTTTTTAGTGCTTGGGACATTTTCATGTTCTTCTGATAGGGATTTATCTGAACTGGAAAAATGGCAAGTGCAAGCTGAAAATGTGACCATAATAAGGGATGATTTTGGAGTGCCCCATATTTATGGAAAAACTGACGCTGATGCGGTTTTCGGATTATTATATGCCCAATGTGAAGACGATTTTAATCGTGTTGAACAGAATTATATCTGGGCAACAGGACGATTGGCTGAGGTTGATGGGGAGGAAGCTTTGTACAGTGATTTACGGGCAAAACTATTTATGACCGAAGAAGAAGCAAAAATCAATTATGAAGAAAGTCCAGAATGGTTAAAGGAATTATGTGATGCCTTTGCAGATGGAATAAATTATTATTTACATACACATCCTGAAGTTAAACCTAGATTGTTGACTCGTTTTGAGCCATGGATGCCCATGTATTTTAGTGAGGGATCGATTGGGGGTGATATAGAGCGCATATCAACTCGTGGGATTAAGGCTTTTTATGAAAGTGGAATGCAGATTCCAGCAATGGAGGAGCTGAAAATGAAGAAAGAGAAGGAAATGTCAGAACCTCAAGGGTCTAACGGTATCGCCATTTCTGGTAAATTAACTGAATCTGGCAACGCTCTGCTCCTAATAAACCCACATACTTCGTTTTATTTTAGGGGTGAGGTGCATGTTGTAAGTGAAGAAGGGCTTAATGCATATGGTGCTGTAACTTGGGGACAGTTTTTTGTTTATCAAGGATTCAATGAAAAAACGGGATGGATGCATACCTCTACGTATACTGATGTGATGGACGAATTCAAAGAAACTATCGTAAAAATGGATGATAAACTTCTTTACCAATATGGTGAGGAATTTCGACCAATTGAAACTTCTGAAATCACTTTAAAATATAAAGTTGGTGATGTGCTCAAAGAAAAGACCTATCCAACTTACCATACCCATCATGGCCCCATTACACGTAGGTTAGGTGGGCAATGGACGGCTTCTGCCATGATGTGGGAACCTGTCAAGGCCTTGGAACAATCTTTTGTTAGAACAAAGAAAGACGGGTATAATGGATTTCGGGAGATGATGGATATTAGAACAAACTCTTCCAATAATACCGTATATGCCGATGCTGAGGGCAACATAGCTTATTTCCATGGAAATTTTGTTCCTAAGCGAGACACTCAATTTGATTATTCCGAACCTGTTGATGGTAGTAATCCAAAAACAGATTGGCAAGGGCTGCATACGGTGGATGAGAATATTCTATTGTTGAATCCTGAAAACGGATGGTTACAGAACTGTAATTCCACACCTTATACTGCGGCGCTTGAATTCAGTCCGAAAAAAGAGGATTACCCCTATTATATGTCAATTGACAGGGAGAATTTTAGGGGGATCCATGCGATTGATTTATTAAAGGATAGAAAGGGATATACTTTGGATAATTTGATTGAATTGGCCCACGACCCTTATCTCCCAGCATTTGAGAAACTGATTCCAGGGCTTGTCCAAGCTTATGACACACACGATGATAAAAACCCAAAACTAAGAGAGGCTATCGATGCCCTAAGAAACTGGGATTTTAAAACTTCGGAAGCATCGGTAGCCATGACCTTGGCACATTTTTATGGAACAAAAGCATTAATTTGGGTGATGTCAGGAAAGATGAAAAAAAGACCAAGCCCTTTAAAAGCGTTCAGTAATATTCAAAATTATATTTCAAATGAAGATATGTTGCGTTTATTTGAAACGGTATTGTCAGAATTAAGGGAAGATTTTGGCACTTGGGAAATGCCTTGGGGCGAAGTAAATCGCTACCAACGCCTAAATGGTGATATTCAACAACCATTTGATGATAATAAACCAAGTATTCCGGTTGGGTTTGCTTCTGGTCGATGGGGTGCATTAGCGGCTTACGGTGCCCGATATACCAACAATACTAAAAAGATTTATGGAACCCGGGGAAATAGCTTTGTTGCCGTGGTTGAGTTTGGTGAGAAAGTAAAAGCAAAAAGTATGTTGGCCGGTGGGCAGAGTGGAGACCCCAAATCACCACATTTTAATGATCAGGCACAGCGGTACGCCGATATGCAATTTAAAGATGTGCCTTATTATAAAGAGGATGTGTTGAAAAGAGCGAAAGTAACGTACAAACCTGGAGAAAGGAAGTAGCGCAACTATTCTTTTGTGATAATTAGAGTAGCTTTTGAGCCTTCAGAAAGCAGCCATTTATTTGAATAAATAAGTTGACCCGTATCGTCGTATACGTCTACTTGGGCTGTATTTGGGCTTGCAGAACCTTCATTGAGCGCTTCAAAATCGAGGCGGTTAAACCCTTTATGTAAATCTACATTAACACCCTTAAAACTTGATGTGAGCAAAACATTATGGTCTACTACATGACCGTTGGTTGAAATTTTTACGCGATCACCATCTACATATTCATGATCTCTGCACACTATACCTACAAACTTGCCATTACTCTTGATATCACCTAAATATTGATCTCCGAATTTTTCCTTTGAACCACCTTGTTTTTCAGATCTGCCAACTTTTGGGTCCAATTTTAAATCATGCCCCGCTTGGAGCAATTCCCTGTTCGGCAGCATTTGAACCGGCATTCTGGTAAGCGAATCCTTTAAATTTACGTTAGGCTTCTTATCTATTATAGAGGGAATATTCAAAGCATTTCCTTGAGAAGTGTTATTGTTCTCATCAGGAGTGGTCAATGTTCCAATTTCAAGCGGATTGTCATTGGGTAGGTCTGTCTGTGCATTTCCATAAAATGAAAACATCAGGATAAAAACTACTATTGAGATTTGTTTTACAATCATCAGGGAACATAAAATTTCGCAATAAAGATAGCAATTACCCTGCCATAGGGACTTAAAGCGCTGTTAATTTCGCTCAACCGTAAAACCTAAATATGTTTTTTCCTTTATAATAGTATTAGTCACCAGTTAGAATAATACATAAATGACCTTAATTTGGTACCTGTAATTGTTGAAGAAAGTTCCTGTAGTTCGTATTGTTTGGATATAATTGAATAAGTTGAGAACCTATCTCCCTAGCCTTATCAATTTCTCCATATTTAGAATGGAAAAAAGCTAGCGTGTATAACAATTCTTCATTCGTTGGGTACACTTTAAGACCCTTGATAATAGTTTTTTTGGCTTTCTCAGTATCATTGATGCTGTCGTATAATAAACCAAGATTATAGTATACCCTCAAGTTCTCTGGCATGTGGGTCATTGCCTTTTCCAACAGTTCAATGGCTTCCTTATTTCTTCCAGTTTCTGCCAACAATAAAGCTAATGAGTAATAAGTAGGCCCATATTCAGGTTCTAGCTCAATAACTGTTTTAAAAGTGGTCTCAGCTTCATTTAATTGGCCATTTCTGTAGTAAAGATTTGCTAAACTTGTTCTAACCATGTTGTTCAGGTTATCTATCTTCAACGCCTTTTCATAATTTTCAATGGCCTTTGCAATATTCCCTTTCTTTAAATGGTAATTGGCTTCTTTGGCTTTTCCGCCTGCAAATTCGGCAGTGGCTTTTAGGTATGTAAAAAACTCTCCCTTACATTTTTCATATACATCTTTATACTGATCTGGAACTTGATTTTCTGCCAAGCCACCTAAGGCGTAAAATGCTTTGACCCTCACCGATCTTTTGGGGTCTTTTAATAAGGGTAATAGGTAAGTAGCATAGTCACTACTGTCAATTTCACCTAAAACATCTAAGGTTGAAGCCCTAACAATGGGTGAAGTGTCATTTAAAAAGGTCATCAAATTGGCGACATCATTGGCATTCATGTAATATTGAAGCCCTCGAACCGCAGAAGCTCTTGCAATTTCGGGTTGTAAGGAGTCATTCATTAAGGTTAATAAAGATTCCTTTCCATGTGGGTTACCACTTAGACCAGAGGCCAAAAGTTCTGAAAAATGTTGGTAATCTGGAATACCATATTGCTCTTGGAAAGCTCGCCAAGCCCATTCATCATCTTTATCTTCATGACATTGAGTACATGCATTTGGTGTTCCATATTTTAAGCTTAAATCAGGTCTTGGAATTCTAAAACTATAATCTCTTCTAAAATCATTACCCATATAAAATCGTCCTGTCATATGGCAATTTATACATTTTCCACTTTCAGAACCAACTTCATGAAAATGATGTTTTGGTGTGTTGTATTGTTCAGGAACATGACATTGGGCACATAGGTTATTACCCTCAAACTTGAGTTCCAACGAATGCGGATTGTGACAATCTGTACAGGTCACATCGTTTTGGTACATTTTACTTTGAACAAATGAACCATAGACATAATCCTCGTCTAAAATCTGTCCGTCGATATGATAGAGTCTTTCTGTTATCAATTGTGGAAAATAATGATCAAGCATCGACCCTTCAAAATTGAACACTTCCGAAACTTGCTCTCTTCGCATGTGGCATCTAGCACATTGATCCACTAATTCCTTTGGTTGAGTGCCAGAAGTCATTTGCATTGACCCAGATGCCTTGTAATTTTCTCCTAGTTGTGTAGCCTCATCCACATGTTGTTTTCCTGGACCATGACAGGCTTCGCAGCTAACATTGATTAGTGCAAATTCTGTATTATAACCATTGGTCTCCTCTTTGTAGTTTTTTCGAACATTCGTTGAATGGCAATCGGAACACATTGTATTCCAGTTTAAACCTCCTCTTGACCAGTGCAACCATTCTGAATGTACAACCTTAAAATCGGGATAAAGATCAAACCATTTATTTTTTTCAGTATCCCAAGCAGTTCTCAGACATTGATATCTACCGTCCGGGAATTCAACAATGTATTGTTGTAATGGAGTGATGCCGAAAGTGTAAATGATTTTATAATCATGGTATTTGCCATCGGGACCTTCAGTATTCACGAAGAAATCATCACCCTCGGAATAAAATTTTGAGGTAATACCTTGACTGGTGAATTTTTCTCCACCAAAGCTCGCCAAAATGGTTTCCCTATTTGCCAATTGCATTGCCTTATCGTGATGAGACCCTTCCCAATCTTTAAATTCAGTTTGATGACATTGTTTACAAGCATCATCACCAATAAAGTTTGCGTCAGGGATTTGATTGGTAGAAGCAAAAACCTCACTAGGCTTTTTATCAGTAATTTTTTTATACTCCTTGTTTTTATCATCATTACATGAAAAGAGTATGCTCAATAAAATGTAAAAAAGAAATAGTGCTGAAAATAACCTCATTTAACTTAGAGTATTCCAATAGAACAAGCTGAACGTCCTATTTGGATTAATGAAGTTCTAAAGTTAAATAATTAATGCCCTTATCAAAGATGTTCACTTGGTTTTTCCTCCGTTGTTCCAATATTGCGGAGAAGTATCCTCGGTTTTCTGGTTCCAATAGTCTTGGGTCACCTTATGGCCATCAAAGGTCTTTAATTTGCGTTGAAAAATCCATATGGTAGGGTTGAAAACCATATCTGTTACTCCTACAGTATAGAGTTGTGGCACATCTTCTGAAGCCCTTTTCTCCTCTTGCACAACAACCTCAAAGTCGTTATGTTCCAATAGTTTTTGAAGAAAGTCCTTTCTAGGGCCTTCAATCTTTTTTTCAACAAAAGTTACCCTCGTTTCACCGATACTGCCAAATTGATGTTTTCCTACGAGTGCCATAACGTCTAATTAAAAATTCCGCTTAATTCATAAATATAGTCATACAATGGACTGTAAAGGCCAAGTACCAATATCCCAATCACCGTAATAAGTAAACCAAGACGCATATAGATTTTGTTTTTGAAAAACGGAATGGGATTATCACTTTTTCTTAAGAACATGGCTCTAACCACTATGAGGTAATAGTAAAGCGAAATGGTCACGTTGACAACAGCTAGGAATACCAATAAATAATACCCTTCGCTTGCAGCAGCAGTAAAGAGGAAAAACTTACCAAAGAACCCTGCCACAGGAGGGATTCCTGCCAAAGAGAACAAAGCCAACATCATTACCAAACTTAAATTAGGGTTGGTTCTATATAAGCCCTCATAGTCATTAATGTTTTCTTTCCCCGTCTGTAGAGAGATAGCTTGGACAACCCCAAAAGCCGCTAAATTCGAAAAAATATAGATTAACACAAAGTAAACTATCGTAGCCGTTCCTAATTGGGTTCCTGCAATTAATCCCAACAAAATGAAACCTGCTTGGGCTATCGAAGAGAAAGCTAAAAAGCGCTTCATGTTTTGCTGCCTTAACGCAAACAAATTACCTATGAACATAGTCAAAACAGCCACTACGTAAATCATATTTTCCCAAACATGCATCAAGGGTTTTAAAACTGTAAATAGTAAAATCATTAGAATGAAAACGGCCGCTCCTTTTGAGATTACCGATAGGTAAGAAGCTACACTAATGGGAGCACCCTCATAGACATCTGCCGTCCAAAAATGGAATGGGACCAAGGAAATCTTAAATGCCAATCCGGCAAAAAACAATATCATTCCAAGGATGGTTAAATCAGTGGAGGTGATCATTTGAATAATATCATTGAAATAAATAGATCCTGAGGTGGCATATAACATGGAAATACCGAACAAGGATACTCCCGATGCCAAGGTAGAGGAGAGAATCAACTTAATCCCAGCTTCACTTGATTTCCTACTTGTGGTTTCATAGGCGGCCAAAGCAGCCACTGGTAGCGTTGATAATTCCAATCCCAGGTAGAACATTAAGAAATCACCTGAAGAAATCATGAAATACATTCCCAATAAGGAAGAAAAAAGCAATATGAAGAACTCTGTGCCCTTATTTTGTCGCACAACTTTTTCTTGTAGCCAATCTGCAGATTGTAGTAAAAGAATCAGCACCCCTACATTAAGCACATTTTTGAAAAAATGGATTATACCATTGGTTCTGAACATGCCACCAAATAGGCTGTCTTCACTTCCAGGAAAGAATCCAACTAATGTATGTACCCCAAATAATAAGATAGCCAAATGAACTATACTTTGTTTTTTGTTTTGTGGTATAAAAACTTCAGCAAGAATCAGCAACAAAGTAATTGCCAATAGTATAATTTCATGCCGCATCAATAAAAGGTTGCTAAAATCCATTCTCCTTTATTTTATAAAACACCTTGTATAAAAGGTTGTAAACTTTCTAAAATCATATCACTTAACCATAGTGGAGCAACACCCATCCCCACTATAGGAATCAACAATAACAAGATTCCCAATTTCTCATACCACGTAACTCTTTCCAAGGTTAAAAATTCTTGGTTTTTAATGGGTCCCATAAGCATGATACCTACAACACGCAAAATATAAACCGCAGTAACCACTATTGCTGAGACCGATACAACTGTTGCTATTCTATAGAACATATCGTCATGTTGAAATGCACCAACAAAAATGTTCATCTCCGCTACAAATCCACTAAATCCAGGTAGTCCCAAAGATGCGAGACCAGCAATAACATAAATGGCCGAAATAAAAGGAATTACTTTTAGCAAGCCACCAAGTTTCCTTACGTCTCTGGTATGGGTCCTTCCATAGATCATTCCTATTAAAGCAAAGAAAAGGGCAGTCATAAATCCGTGGGAGAGTGATTGTAATATGGCACCATTCCATGCCGTTTTATTTAACATCAACAAGGCAAACAAAACCATTCCTAAATGACTCACCGAGGAATAGGCATTGATGTATTTTAAATCGGTTTGTTTAATGGCTGAAAATGCTCCGTAAATGACGCCAATGGTCGCTAAAATAATGAAGAACCAAGACCAATGTTGTGCACCTTCAGGTAATAAATATATAGCAACCCGGAATACGCCATAGCCACCCAATTTCATTAATACCCCAGCATGAAGCATGGAAACTGCTGTCGGTGCCGAGGCGTGACCATCTGGAGACCAAGTATGAAAAGGAAACAGAGCACCAATTACAGCAAAACCTATAAAAGTCAATGGAAAAAATAGTTTTTGTACTTCAATGGGAATGTTCACTTTGGCAATTTCCAGGATATTGAATGTTAATGCCCCACCATCTGCATTTGAGTTAAAATAGATGCCTAATATAGCAACCAATAGAACGGCGGAAGCTCCCATTAACATCAAAGTCAGTTTCATGGCCGAATATTCCTTTGGACCGGTTCCCCAAATACCAATCAACAAATACATTGGTATTACGGCAATTTCAAAGAACACGAACATGGTGAATAAATCGAGGGAAATGAAAAAACCATAAACGCCAATCGAAAGTACTAGAAGGGAAACAAAAAACTCCTTAGGTAAATCGTTCATTTTCCAAGATATAAACACACCTGCCAGTACCACAATTGCAGTTAACAATAAGAGTGCCACTGAAATGCCATCTACACCAATATAATAATGAATATTAAATTCTTTGAACCAAACCACATCTTTGGTGAAGACCATGATATCACTATTAACGGCCTTTTCCTTGAAATAGGCAAAAACCAGGTTGATGGCCATGCCCAATTGTACAATACTCCCAATCATCGAAACTATACGTGCCTGTTTCAACCCTTTAGTGAAAACTAAAGCTAGTATGGTTATAATAGGTACTAAAATAAAAAGTGATAGAATATCCATATTAATCGTTTAGTTCGTCCACAGATAAATAAATACCAATGCTAGAATTACTACTCCGGCGATAAAAGCAAATGCATAATCCTGGACTTTACCTGATTGCATGCCTTTTATTTTTTCCGAAGTCAATACTGTTTTGTTGCCGATACCAACCATGGTGCCATCAACATATTTCTTATCAAATTTGGCAATGGGCGCAGCAACTCGGTTGAATAATATTTTCTTGGTAATGAAGAGATAAATCTCATCGAAGTAAAATTTATCACTCGTCCACTGATACAATGGGCCAAAAAAGTTTACCATCTTATCTGCCAAATCATTTTCCTTTTTATAGAATACCCAAGCAAGGGCAATACCAATCAATCCCACACCTACGGCAACGGCCGCTAAGGGATAATTCAAATGTGCTTCGAAACCAGCTTTATCGGCAGTGACTAATTCACTGAAAGGAATGAATCCGCCAACAATACTTAATATCGCAAGAAACATTAAAGGGAAGGTCATCGAAATAGGGGATTCATGAGGTGCGTGTTCATATTTTGTATCCTTTCCCCAGAAAATACCGAAGTAAATCCTAAACATGTAGAAAGCAGTAAGTCCAGCTACAAAAATCCCGACAAAATAAATTAATTTATTATGCTCAAAGGCCGCGACCAAAATTTCATCCTTACTAAAGAATCCTGCAAAAGGTGGTATCCCTGCAATGGTCAATGCTGCAATTAGAAATGTAATATGTGTAATGGGCATGTATTTTCTTAATCCACCCATATCTTTTAAATAATTACTGTGCACAGCATGAATTACTGAACCTGCACAAAGAAATAAAAGTGATTTGAACATGGCATGGGTAAACAAATGGAACATAGACGCCATATAACCAAGACCCTCATGACCTTCATAACGTGAAACGCCCAAGGCTAACATCATATACCCCAATTGAGACATCGTCGAGAATGCCAACACACGTTTTATATCTGTTTGGGTTATGGCTATTATGGCCGCGAACAAGGATGAAAATGCACCCACATAGGCAACGATATTCAAAGCGAAACCATCTTCAACAAAGTAGAACATGGGAAATAAACGGGCAACCAGAAACACACCGGCAACTACCATTGTTGCTGCGTGGATGAGCGCAGAAACCGGAGTTGGACCTTCCATGGCATCCGCTAACCAAATGTGCAGTGGGAACATGGCCGATTTACCTGCACCACCAATAAATATTAGTATTAAAGCCCATGTCAAAACTGATAATCCCATGAACGAAGTGGCTGCCCAATTTAGGATGGCATTCCCTTCTGGGTTGTTCAACGTTTCAAAATCATAGGTTCCTGTATAGTAACCAATAATCAAAATTCCAATCAGAAAACCTAGATCTGCAAAACGGGTAACAACAAATGCTTTTTTGGCCGCAGAAACAGCCGATGGTTTTGTGTAATAGTAACCGATCAACAAATAGGAGGAAACACCAACCAATTCCCAGAAAATATAGATTTGGAAGAGGTTGGTCGCCAATACCAGTCCATACATTGAAAAAGAGAATAAAGACAAAAAAGAAAAAAACCGAGTATACCCATCATCTCCTTTCATGTAGCCTCTACTGTATATATGCACCATTAAGGAAACTATGGAAACTACTATGAGCATCATTACAGAAATTGGATCAACTTGAACTCCCATATCAATAGCCAGTGTGTCTGTGAAATTCATCCACACTGTTTTTTCTACAAAAGTTTGATATACACCATCTACCTTACCATTCACAAAAAAGTATTGGTATGCTGTGTTAAAGGACAATAAGGTCGATGCCAATAACCCGGCAACACCAATATAGCCTGATACGGATGGTTTGATCTTTTGATTGAATATTCCCAAAAGCAGGAATACTGCCAAAGGAATCAAGGGGATTAATATGATATTAATAAAGTTCATATGTCTTATGATTTTAAGTGTCTAGAATGCCTAAAGGTTTAATTTTTTTCCTATTGATGTGAAGAGTGCTAAAATTTCATTGGCTTCCTTAATAACAGGTTCAATAATTAAGGAATCTTTCCAGTTCATATATTGAATAATCTCTAACCAATAAACGGTTTCACTTGCTTCACTTTCACATATTTTTATTCTATTTCTAAAATCTGCTTTACTTCTTGATCTATTTGCTTCTCTATAATTGGCGCCTACACTGGTTCCCGATTTCGTTATTTGATTTTTCAATACGTTACCTTCTGCTGTAGATGGTAATTTGATTGATAATTTAATAATTTCAATAGCAAATCTTTAGTCCTTTTTTCTAATTGTTTTCCAAATTCCTTATTATCCACTTGCTATTCGATTTTACTTTAAATTTTAGTCCACTTTAGACACTTCAAGTATTTATTAATGCTTCATGGTTTCAACATCTTTTACTTCGACCGAACTGATTTGCCTGTATAAGCCAATTATAATGGAAACTGCCAATGCTGTTTCAGCAGCAGCAACGGCTATAATGAAAAGCGAAAACACAACGCCTTGCAACATCTCGGGATATAAATATTTGTTGATGACCACAAAATTTATGACAGAAGCATTTAAAATCAATTCCACAGAAATCAAGATTGAAATCAGGTTTTTGCGGGTGATAAATCCATAAACACCAATGAAAAACAAAATTGATGTTACCGTGAGTATCTCGTATATACTAATTCCAGGAATCATGTTGTTTCGTCATTTTTAGCGGTTAATTTATTTCCTTTGGCAATGATTATTGCCCCGACCATTGCTGCCAGAAGCAGTACGCTGATTACTTCAAAAGGCAATATGAATCCGCCATCACCGTAGCTTAATAGTTTGGTTCCAATATCTGCTGTTGTAGTAGTCAACGAATTTTCCACCATATTGAATTCGTGTGAATAAATGGTAGTCAGGAATACACCAAGTCCTATTAAACAAGCCACAGTTGTAAGGATTTGTTTAGCGGTTTTTGCAACCTCCAGTTCCATTTCAATATGGTGAACCAAAAGCACTGAAAAAATGATCAACACAATGATTCCGCCTGCGTATACGGTAAGTTGAATGGCCGCCAGAAAGTTATAATCAATCAGAAAGTAAATTCCGGCTATACCACAGAGCACAAATAATAGGTAAATTACCGAGCGTAACATTTTACGGCTGGTGACTGAAGCGATTGCAAAAACAATCATGATTAAGGCTAATGTGTAAAAAATTATTCGTTCCATAGGCTTAATCTTCTACTCCTGGCATTAGTTTAGAATCTGGTTTATTCAATACTCTTGTTAATGCGGTTCGATCATAAACAGAGTTTTCAAAATTTTGGCCCCATTCTATGGCGTCTGTTGGGCAAACATCTATACAAAGGCCGCACATGGTACACATACTCAAATGGTACACGAATTTGTCGATCTTTTTTTTCTTTTTGCCTGTTTCCTCATCAATTCCCCTATCCCAAATGATTTCAATGGTGCCATTGGGGCAGGCAATCTCACATTTTTGGCAACCGGTACAACGATGTTGGTTTTCCTCATCATGGGGCATAATCACTTCGCCTCGAAAACGGTCGAACATCTTTAGCGTCTCCCGGTTATCAGGATATTGTTGGGTAATGGCACCTTTTCTTGAATGCAAAAAGTACTTCCCGGTAACACTCATACCGGTTAAAAGTGTTTTGATGCCCTTATATATGTCTGAAAAATAACTCATAGTATTAAAATTGGATTGTAAGGTTTTGCCAAACAATCAAGGCCATAATTACAATATTCATTAGGTTAAGTGGTAGCAGGTATTTCCACTCCAAGGTCAATAATTGGTCAACCCTTAATCTCGGGAATGTCCATCTAAACCACATCATCAAGAATACGAGTATCATTGCCTTTGCCAAAAACCAAAATACGCCTAGCAATGGGATGGATTCTGTAATGCCAAATGGGGATAACCAAGCTCCAAAGAAAACCGTGGTTGCAATAGCGGCGATTATGAACATATTAATAAATTCTGCCAAAAAGAAATAGGCGAACTTCATTCCCGAGTATTCGGTATGAAAACCAGCCCCTAATTCTGATTCTGCCTCGGCCATATCAAAAGGAGCCCTATTGGTTTCGGCGGTCCCCGCAATCATATAGATCATA
>Ga0209121_10004077_pt1 | contig 13786 bp, 13 predicted proteins | sample Cruoilmetagenom3_FD_187292 | JGI IMG/M metagenome (GOLD analysis project Ga0209121, IMG submission 187292) | Oil polluted marine microbial communities from Coal Oil Point, Santa Barbara, California, USA - Sample 3 (SPAdes) (version 2) | ecosystem: Environmental > Aquatic > Marine > Oil seeps ...
CGAATAGTAAAGTTGTGCGTCAGAAACGCTGAGCTTGCTACTTCAGCAATTCAGCAAAGACTTCGCGTCGGAGTCTCTCTCTGGCCCTGCGGTCAAAAATCGTCTCAAGATAGAAGTTGAGGACTTTGTCCATCCTTGCCTTCAGTCGTTCCAACTCCGGCAGGATGGACTCCAGGTATTTCTGGTCCTTCGGAACCTCAACTTCGGTCATGTCGACATCCAGAAAAACCTTAAGAAACCGCGCTTCGGCTTCAGATTTACATAGAATCATCTTCTGGCCGACAACGAGCCGCCAGCCGAAGATTTCCTTTTCAATCCTGGTCTCACCAAGGTTGACCGGCAGTTCCCGGGTGCTTAGGTCCTTACGGCTAAGCACCTTTTCCCGGTAGAATTCACCAAGTGTCTTCATCGCCGCGGCTTTTCTCTGACCCGCTCTACTATTGTATTCTTCAGCAACTCAAAGTCCAACCCGTCAGCAGTCAATCTCCGCCTACCCGTACTCTTCGCCCTCTCGATTCGGGACCGGACAAGGTCTATCACCGCCCGATACACCTCAAGCTGCTCTTTCTCAGTTAAGCCCAGAATTTCGCCCATGACGATTCTATCCAACTCCCGGCGGTCAGGTCTGACTTTGTCAAGGGAAACTTCGTCGGGCGTAGTCACACCCAATTCCATGAAAATCGTCTCTATCGGACGGTGCCTCAATGCTTTGAATATTCTGCCATCAAAAGCAGGTTGTCTGCTTACATCCAAAATAAGCATCGAGGCTGCTTCATAGGTCATGTTGTCAAGAGCACCTTCACCTAAGCTCACTCGCCCATTAAGCTCAACAAATAACGCCGGAAGGGTTGAATTCAGGTAGAGAAACAGTTTGTTCTTGAGAGTCCTATTCTTAAGGTATACAGCGTAGAATCTGTCGCTTGAGAAATACCGTTCCAGATTCTGAGGAGCCAGAAATCGGTCATTGAAGGCTTTGAACCATATACCATCCGCAGGACTCTGATGGCCCAAATCATACCACCTTTTTCTGCTTGCGCAGGTTGGTCGCTTGTCGAATCCTTTGCGTTCGCCTTGCCGGATATACCTCAAAACCTTGGTGCCTTTCAAATCCTTCTTATCCTTGTGAATCATCAAGACCCGATACTTCAAATCTTCAGGCCGAACTTCTATGGTCTTGCACTCTCTTGGGGACTTGATTACATAATTCGGCACCCATTTACCCTTTTTATCCCTATGCATCCAGAATTCTTTCTCAATGCCTTTTCGCTTTATTTCTTCTTCGGTAAGATAGAAGAACTCGTTAGCACCGGTTTTGATGCCAAAGCGAACCTCGGCCACTTGTTTCAGCGGAACCAGCTTTCCTTTCCCTTTTTCTAGAACCCTGAAAAAGATACTTGGCGCTCTCAGGTATTTGCCCCATTTAGCTCCGGCATATTTACCCGTTTCCGGGTCAAAGCCCTCTTTCCACAGTTCCTTCTGGCTTTTGGGGAAAACCCTGAGCTCAGCGCTTTCGTATAGAGAAGAGTGAAACAGAATGGTTTTGATGAGTTTGTTTATGGCCGCGATTCGCTCAACCTGCTTCTCCCACATATCCTGGGCCGGTGGTATGAAGTGACGCAGAGGTTTCTTCAGGTACACGAAACGGACCAGGTTGGCGTCCCGTTCCCTCTTCCTTCCCCACTTTTCCAGAATGACGATACTGGTGTTGATGTCCGCATCCGGAAACCACCGCTCAACTTTCGACTCAATAACGGCAACGATTTTGCAGTTCCTGAGGAAAAACTCCTGAAGCCCCTTGCCGTAGTCAACATCCAGCCAGGAGTTGGACACGATGAAACCAAACCTGCCGCCGTTCTTTAGGAACTTCATCCCATGCACAAAGAAGTAGGCGTGAATTCCGGCCCGCCTGCTGATGTTGGCAATCCTGCGTTCGCCCACCTTGAGTGCCCGTTCTATGAGTTTCGCCTTGTCAACGCCGGCCTTTGGAATTTCCTCCTGTCTGGTATAAGGCGGATTACCCACAATCGCATCGAACCACCTAGGATAGGTAACTTCCCGTTCGGCGATGCCGAGCGTAACCGCCCGGCGCTTACGCACCGAGGCCGGAAGGTCAAAACCTTCATTCCCGACCGGCAGGGCGAAAAAGTCCTCCTGAATGATATTGGGGTAATTATGGTCTACGGCAAGGTCGTTGATTGCCAGATTGATGGTTGACAGATGAGCGGGGAACTTGGCGATGTCGTTTCCCCAAAGAGATTCCAGAATCTCCTCGTGGCCTTTGCGCTGGTTCATCAGTTTCTTGTGCTGGTATGCTCGAACCAGAAATGTTCCCGCTCCGCAGGCCGGGTCCAGCACCTTATCGTCCTCGTACCGTAAGCAGAATCTGAGAATCAGGTCAACCACATCAGCCCTGGTGAAATACTGACCCAAGTTGTGTCTTTCATCTCCGGGTATCAACCGCTCAAATATCCTGCCGACGATGTCATAGCCGAGCTTGGAGAAGTCGTATTTCTCAAGCATACCGACGAGACTTCCAATTTCTGAAACAACCTCTTTAGCGTCAGGGAACGCGGTCGAGTCAATAAAATCCGCCGTATAAATGGTTTGGTAGTCAATCTTCAGGACTTCGTCAAAGAAGCTCTGCAGTATCTTCCGAAGTTGCGCGCCCCGGACTAAACCCTGCTGGATTCGCAAAGGGGGGAAATCTGGCCTTTTTGCCTGAAGGACACAGTAGAAAAGAATCTTGTTGACCAGAAGGTAAGCAGTCTGTCTTGCCGCCTTATCAAAGTCCTGCGGGTGCCAGGCGAAGCTCCAGCCCTGCTCGACAAACCAGCCGGTAAGTTTCCTTGCGAAGGCGGAATCCTTGTGGCATCGGTCTTCAATGATTCTTTTATAGTAGTTGGACAACACCCTGTTTTTCTCATGCAGCCTGAGTACCAAAAACTCATCAACCGCCTGCTTCGGTTCGGGTTCCTCGCCAGTGTATACGGCATAAAGCTTTGTAAGGAACTCCTCCAGCTCTCTCTTGATTGGCTCGCTGTAGCTGGTGTGCTCGATTTCATCAAGGTCCTCTATTTCTGAAAGAGAATACCTTTCGGCAATCTGCTGTTCTTCAGGCAGCATCTCATTGGCTGCGTGCGTTTTCCACCAGACCAGCTTCCTGAAGTTGGTGGTTACGAAATATTTCGCCTTCCTCCTTGTGGCTTTCTTCCGTGCTTTGTCCTTCAGGTCTTCGTTAAACACATCAAAGAATGGCAGTTTCGCCTCGATGACGCAGAGGACTTTCTGGCTTCTTCTGGACTCATAAATGACCGCATCAGGCCTCTTTTTGTCCGCGCCAGTAGTTTCAACATCAGGCAAACCGAGGTCGAGCTGCTTCTGCTCAATGATATTACGCATCCAATACATCAGAATGGCAGCACCAGTCCATTCTGTCTTATGCGCAGTTGTGTCAAAGGGACCTGGGACTTTTCCTGTCTTGGCCATACCGTTACTTTTCTTTCTCTTCAAGAACCTGGTTCACTATCCTTCGGGCTATCTCAAATGCGGCCGCGATTCTCGTAATTTTGACATCACCGATGCCTTTAATCCTCAGAAATTTCTCAAACGGCTGGTTTGCCATTCCCTTAAAGGAACTAAACCTACGAAGGATTTCTTTGGCTATCTTTTCTGCTGATTTGCCTTTGATACCTGTAGAAATCAGAACGGCAAGTAGTTCCTCATCTGTAAGCTTCTCGGCACCACATTCTCTCAACTTGCCGCCCGGATGACTCCACTGCTGAGCAGCAGTTCCTTTGACCATTGATGTTAGCATATTAGCCGTGCCAGTGTTGTCAAGCTCAGGCCAACTGTTCTGGATACCATTACAAGTGTCTCCCAAATTTAGACTTGCGGTTTCAGTGCAATAATTTGGCACTCCGAGGTTGAATGTGCTTGACTCTGTGCTTCTCCAAGGCAAGATAAGGTATGACAAAAGCCACCCGTGAATCGGTCCTTACCCTTTTGTATATCATCTTCGGGCTTGGCGGTGCCTTGCTTGCCGGTTATGTTATTCTGGGAAGCAAGCTATTTCAAACCACGAACCGGCAGCTCTTCGGATTCTTAGTCATCGGTTTCAGCGGCTCATTGGTATATGCCGCAATCAGGCTGAAGGGGTTTGGCTATGGCCTCTTGATGATTATTCTGATGTTCTTCGGCCAGCTTGCGCTCAATCCGCCTTTGTGCGGCAGCTCGGCTATCAATGCCGCAATCTGGGCCTTACCCGTAGGCCTCGCTTTCACCGCATCGGCTTATTTATTCAAATCTCTCAACCGGATTCCTTTCGGCAAGTTCCTGATTATGGCGTTCTTCATCGGTCTGGGATATTCCATCGCTGTAGTGTTCTTCAAACTCCGGTTCCACAGCCCGCTGGAACCACATGAAATTCTCAGCTTCGGACTGGCCGGGCTCAAAGTCGGCGGGTTCATCGGAATCGGCATGGAAATAGTTGACCTCATCGGAACCAGGATGCACAGCAAAGGCCCGGAGTTCGTGGTTAATTCCGTGGCGGCACCGTGGGGCAAGGGGTGAGGTCTAGATACCAAATGCTGCCAAAAGCCCGATAAATCCCATCGTCAGTGTGAACACGACCCCGATTATGATAAACCATGGATGCCAGTGCATAAATGGCGAAAGCTTGCCGGGCTTGGTTGAACGGGTAAATGTTGCAATCATGGCAAATAAGGCAAGCACCGATACAATAATCGCCATGGGCAGATGAAATGTAAGCTTGACATCAATCCGTGGTGCCCGACTGACCATGTATCCGAGCACAAGATTGGCAATACATAACACAAAGAATACTATACTCCGGCTGCGCTGTTTGCGCAGAGGGTAATTCCAGTCCTGAAGCCTGGAAACGCTGGTTTGAGCAATAATGACCCCGTATATCATGGTAATAATTGCCAGGGCCGGGTGAATAAAACCATACCAAGGCATGACTCTAATCCACCAGTAATCCGACCCGGCATTTGGCCATAAGCTCAAGGTTCGCCTTTGACCCATGGACTCTTGCCGCATCGTAATCAGAAACTACCAGATTGCATGAATTGCTGCCGGTAACACTCAGCGCCCTGACTACAAGCGGGTCGGTTCCAATCCGTTCGCTCACCAAGGCCTCGGTCCGATTCTTGTAATAACCCACCATTCCATATTCGGCAAGCTCTTCCGCTTGGGTAAAACCAGGCCCATACACCTCATCATCCTGTTCGGTCACAACCTTGGGGAAAAAGGCCGGCCGGTAACTGAGTCCCCTTGCGTCAATGAGAATTCCGGTATAAGTAACCGTGTTTCCATCTTCATAAGGCACCAGCTCAACACCGTCCGGCACCTCTTTGCCTTTTGGCCATTCCTGACCACAGTAAGGACAAGCAACCCTGCCAAGCAACCTGCCTCCACCAACCTTGGGCAAAAGCTGCTCAAGAACACTTCCGGTGAGGGGAAATTCATAATCCACCGATACCATGCCGTCAGACCGGTATTTGGTATTCATTCTTTTGGTTTCCAGTGTCATCCGCCCCAATCGCCGCGCTTGCTTCATATGTGCCCCAAGGAATGAACCAACAGTCAGGTCCTGGTCATAACTGGCCTGCTTAAGCACTTCAAGTGCACGGGAGTTAAGGTCCTCAGGCGTAAACTGCGCCATTGCCTCACCTTGAAGTGTAGTTACGATAAGCACCGAATGGCCGTAATCAAGGGTATCGGCCGATAAGAGTGTGAGCCCGGTCAGGACAAGAAAGAGGAAGGTCTTCTTCATATTGCCTCCTGAGCGTTTTAAGCGGCCAACGGGAATCGGACCCGTGTAACTGGCTTGGGAAGCCAGGGCTCTACCTCTGAGCTATGGCCGCATAAGATAGAAATCTTAAACCAGGCAAGTCGCGTGTCAAGCAAGCCGGACTGGCTTGTTAACCCCAGGAATAACAAGATGTTACCGACTGCTTTTCAGGCTGCTTCATAAAACGATTTGCCCAAGAATTCAACCAGCCTCACTTTCTTTGCCCGGATAAGCTGGCCGATAACCCGAGACAGTTCTTCCGGCTTAATACCCAACGACCGCTCGATATCCTTTTTTGTGACCGGCCGACGCTGCACCAACTCAATAATCGCAGATTTGGCATCGCCTTTGAATTCCCGCTGTTGCTTGCGGATAGTTGGTTCGGCAATCTCGGTCCCAGGCCCGAAAAGCATCTGAATCTGTTCCAACGCATCATGGCTCAAAGGCTTCGCCTTTTTTTCTGCCGGTGGCCTCACAACCGTATTCAGATGGACCCGGTCCGGTCGGATAAGGGCCACTGCTTTGCGTAGCTTGACCAATTCTTCAACCGAATCATTGACGCCTTTGACAAGCATTATTTCCAGCCAGAGACGGCCTTTGTAATAGCGCCGGAATTTTCCAAGGCCCTGGATAATCTCGGCAATCTTCAGGTCTCGATGGTTTCGGTTCACCCGGCCGAATGTCGCCTGGTCTGCTGCATCAAGCGAAGGCACAACCAAATCAGCAGGATAAAGTGCCCTTCGCACAGTGGGTTCGGTAAGCAAAGTCGAATTCGTAATCACCGCTACCGGAATCGTAAACTCCTGTTTGAGCCTGCGGATAAGTTTGCCGATATCTTTGTTCAAGCACGGCTCGCCTTCGCCGGAAAATGTCAGAAAATCGACCCTTTTCCCTGCTATTGCCCCGTGCACCTGGACAAGGATGTCATTTATCGGGAAGAACGACTCCCGCTTTAGAGTTTTATGGCTAGTTCTGCCGCACTGGCAGTAAATACAGTCGAGAGTGCAGGTCTTACCTGGAACAATACTCAGGCCCAAAGATAGACCCAGCCTCCTTGAAGGCACTGGCCCGTAAACATAGCTCTGTTTGAACATCAGTCTCCTTCCTTTTGTTTCAGACCGGGCAGGTTTGTCTTGAGGTATTCAATCCCTTCTTCTTTGGAATTTATCTTGCCTTCAACCTGCAAATCCTCCAGCTCCTGCAAAATCACCTTGAACGCCGGCCCGGGTTTCAACCCAAAACCGATAAGGTCATAGCCGTTAATAAAATGTCGAACCTTAAGCTGCGCATCCTCAGTGCGCTTCTGCTCAATCATTCTCGTAATCGTATCCGCAAGGTGCGATGTCCGACCCGCAGTTGCCCATCCATCTGCATAACAGAGAATCATCAAACCGAATGCCTCTTCTTCCGAATCCCTGAAAAAACGCCTTATCGCCCGGTCGGTCAAATCACGGTTTGTTGCAAGAAGGTGAAGCCTCATATGTCCTTTCACCTGTGCCTGGACCATTTTTATCTGGGCCCCTGAAAGACGCAGCCGCTCGCGCAGCATCGTGCCGACAATCTTGGCACCGAGGCTGTCGTGGCCATAGAAATGCACTTCACCTTTGCTGTTTACAAACCTGGTCTGGGGTTTGGCAATGTCATGCAAAAGCCCGGAGAACTTGAGCAATGCCCGGCGATATGGCAGTCCATTCGCTTCGGGCCCAAGCGCGGCCCAGCGGTCAAAATACCTGCGCCATTCCGGTTCAAACCTGGAGAAGAACGATTCCCCGGCAATAATCTCCTCAATCTTGTAATAAGTCTGAAACATATGGTGATGCAGTTTCTTATCCTCAAGCACCGGCACAAAATCGGGCAGGATTTCATGCAATTTCTCAAGCCCATAAAGCCGCACAAGAAACTTGTATGAACCCGATGCCTCCATAATCCTCAGAAGCTCTTTACCGATTCGCTCGGCCGCGGTTCTCCCCAGACTGATTGAACTACCTTGCGCATAAACAGATTCAGCTACTTTCAATCCCAATTCCAATGCCAGCCGCATCGCCCTCAGAAGCCGTAAAGGGTCGGCCTTAAGAGAGCCAGCGGAAACCGGCCTGATAATGCGTTCTGCCAAGTCTTTTCTGCCTTCGCAAAAATCAAGTATCTCGCCTATCCTGTCCGGAAAGATTTCGCAAGCCAAAGCGTTAATCGTGAAATCCCGGCGTTTCAGGTCTTGCTGAATCGTCTGGTCTCCCAACCCGTTGAAATCAAATATATGCTTATGGCAAACCACCCGTGCCTCATCGTCTTCAGTTGATAGCACCACAAGCTTACTTTTTGTCTTTCGGCAGAATTCCTTTGCAAATTCAACACCTGACCCGGCCACAGCAAAATCAAAATCAGCCGGGTTCCTCTCCAGCAGAATGTCTCGAATCGTGCCGCCGACAAGATATAGCCTTCGTTTACCGGCAATCCTTGATAAGCGTGTGCGCTCCTGACCCAGTTTGCTCAAGACTGCTTCGATATCCGACATTACAGAAAGGATAACAACCTGTTGATTCTGGTCAATCCAGACACGCTTTCCCGCAACACCCTTCCATATCCTTAAATCGTCAACTCTGCCAACGCTTTATTCCACTGAGTGATTCCGGGAAAGAAAAGTCTTGATTTGCGACTAGGTCGGAGTAACTTAATCACTTGATGAAACCGGCCCTGACATTTCGGGTATTTGCAAAAGAGAACTGTCCTGTCTGTCGCAAAGCACAAGGTGTTCTGGCCCGACTTGGTGTCAATATGGTTGTCCGCTATGTTGAAGGCTCAAAGGCAACCTCGGACAACATTGCAGATTTCGCCTGGTTCGACTGGACTGACAAAGCACCGCTCATAGTTGTCACTGAAGGCGACCGGGTGCTCAAACGATGGGACGGCACCAATGTAGCGGGCCGTTGGATGCCGGAAGTAAAAGAATGGCTGGCTAAAATATCAGCCGATTCCGTACTGCTCTAAAAGCGCCGGAAGTCCACCCGTAAAAAGTCCAAAAGTAGCACCGATAATAGCGCCGATTACACTAAGACCGATTGAGACAATTGTCAGGATACCCATTATCAAAAACAGGGTCCTGAGCTTGCCTGTGAAACCGGCCAGGGCTACCGGCTCATTCCGGTCGGCATATTCCTGGGCCCGTGAACCGGCCTGAAGCAGGAGCACACCCAACCAGATAGGCATCCAGGCAACGATGAGACCTACGACTGTAATCGCCTGGAGCGCGCCGGCGATAATGCTCATTATACCGAGAAACTTGAGCCATCCTTTCATTCCCCGGACATTCGCAACCACTGTCTGCTGCTGAACATCATTACTCATATCCGGTACACTGGTTTCCACGAATCCTCCTTAGTTTGATTAACTATTGGTCAACATAGGAAGTTCTGCCCGATTGTCAAGGACGGCAAACTAATGATGAAATAACCTCAGCCCGGTAAATACCATTACCATCTTGTATTCATCTGCGGCCTGAATTATATCCTTATCCCGGGTTGAACCACCGGGCTGAATAATATAGCGGACACCGGACTTGGCCGCACGGTCGATATTGTCCCTGAAAGGTATGAAACCATCAGAACCAAGCACAATATTATTGAAATGTGCAAGCCATTCCTGCTTTTCCCGGGAAGTCAAACGCTCAGGCACTTTATTGAACAGTTTGGACCATGCTTCAAACTCAGGCTCGGTTACCTGCTCCTCAAAATACAAATCGATTGCGGTTGCCTTTTGTGACCGCTTGACTCCTTTTATGAAATCAAACCCCAGAACCTTCGGGTGCAATCTCAGGAACCATTTGTCTGCCTTGGTGCAAGCGATTCTTGTGCAATGAATCCTTGACTGCTGACCCGCACCTACTCCGATAACCTGACCGTCATAAGCGATGCAGATTGAATTCGACTGGGTGTATTTCAAGGTAATTGCAGCAATGAGCATATCCTGCCGGGTCTTATCCGGAATCTGTTTGTTTCTGGTTACAACATGCTTCAATAAACTGTCGTCAATCCGGGCGTTATTTCGGTCCTGTTCAAGAAACGCCCCGAATACCTGCCTGGTTTCCTTTTCCTCTGGTTCATAATCCCCCTCAATCCGGATTATCGTGTATTTCCCGGCCTTTTTGGTCTTGAGGATTTCCAGTGCTGAAGATTCATAACCCGGCGCAATACAACCGTCTGAAACCTCGCGCTTCAACACCATCGCAACGGATTCGTCAACTGTATCACTCAATGCAACCCAGTCACCGAATGAAGACATCGGGTCTGCCCCACGCGCCCGGACATAAGCGGTAGCAAGCGGCGAGGAGGATTCGGCAAGTTCAGAAGAAAGCGGTTTTGCAATTGCGGCACCGGCCGGACTCGTATGCTTGAAAGATGCTGCCGCAGCAATACCGGTAAGCGATTTGAGCTCCCTGACCAGTTGCCAGGAATTTAAGGCATCAAGCATATTGATATAACTGGGGTTCCCATTGAGCACTTCAAAAGGCAGGCCTTCATGTCGATAAATCCGGGCGGATTTCTGGTGCGGGTTGACACCGTATCGAAGCTCGAATTGTGCCATCAAACCCAAACTATCTTCCCCAGGCCTGTTGTCAAGAAAGGCATAAAGTTTGACCCGAACCCGAAATCAGCTAATCTCTGATGCTGATGCGTGCATTTGTGAAAACGGCCATTTTATTCTTCCCCCTGGCCGGTTCTATCCTGGCTCAAACCGGTGCGATTAACGGCTTTGTCCGGGATGCTGAAAACGGCGAACCGCTGAGCTATGCCAATGTTTATCTGGAACACACAAAATACGGTGCGGCAACAAATCAACGCGGCTATTTCTATATCGGCCATCTGCCAAAAGGCGCATATGAACTGGTCGTTTCCTATATCGGCTATCAGACTAGAAAGCAGAAAATAAAGGTCAAACCAGATTTGACCACAACCATTAATATCAATCTGAAATCGGGCACAGTAAAGCTCAATGAAGTCATAGTCAGTGCCGAAAGGGCAAGGTTCGACCGTGAAGTCGAAGTCTCAGCAACCAGGCTTGAGACAAAACAGCTCCAATCAATTCCCAAAGTCGGGGGCGAAACCGACCTGTTCCGGATAATTCAGCTTTTGCCCGGTGTTATCGCAACATCGGATTTCTCTAATAAACTATATATCCGCGGCGGCAGCCCGGACCAGAACCTGATACTTTTGGATGGCATCACGGTGTACAACCCGTCGCATCTGTTCGGCCTGTTTTCACCATTTGTGCCGGAAGCAATTTCAGATGTGACGCTTTTGGCCGGTGGTTTTCCGGCCCGATACGGCGGCAGGCTAAGTTCGGTCCTCGATGTCACAACAAAAGAAGGCAATTCCAAAAAATATACCGGCCTGGGCTCGGCATCCATTATTGCGGCCAAAGCAATTGCCCAAGGCCCGATTCCAAAAGGCTCTTTTCTTGTAGCCGGGCGCAGGACCTATCTGCCTGACTTTCTCCTGAAGAGTTTCAATGTCGAAGGCCTGGGTTATTATTTCTATGACCTGATGGGCAAGGCGAATTATGCGCTCAATCCGGATTACCATTTTACCCTGGCCGGATTGGGTGCCGAGGACGTCTTGAGCTTCTGGGACCCGGAAAACCCGAATGAGTTAAATGCCAGGCTGTCATGGGGCAATCGCGGGATTTCATTGCGGTCGAATGCAATCCTCTCTCCGGTTCTTTACAGCGAAGTCCTGGGTGCCTGGAGCAATTTCTTTTCCAATTTCAGGGTTATCTTTGACCAAACCGACACTGCTCTCCTCAAAACCGCGCTTACCGATTTTACCCTGAAAACGGATTTCACCTGGTATTTTACTGACCAGCATACTGTCAATCTGGGAACAGACTTGAAACTGGTCCGGATGAAAACGACCGCTCGATTCGATACTATCTCATTCGAAGGACAGGATACGCTCTGGCCTTTGGCAGCATATGTCAGTGATAAATGGGAAATCACCAAGGAAAGGCTTTTCTTAAAGCCGGGGTTGCGCTACAGCTTTTATTCACAAGGTAATCATCATGAACTGGAACCGAGAATCGGACTCCGGTTCAAACCGGGAAAGAATACCGCTTTCAATGCCTCGGTTGGACGGTTCACCCAACCGATGGTAACCCTGAATTCTACCGAAGCGATATTTTCGATATATGATGTCTGGCTGCCGGTTTCAGCCGAAAGGAAAACCCCGAGTGCAATTCATTGTATCACCGGTATCGAACACTGGCTGAGGAAAGATGCCATTATCAAACTTGAGGCGTATTATAAGGATTATGCTGATTTGCTTGAGACCAGGTATGGCCGTCCATTCACACCGCCGGAATCGCTCCTGACCGCAGATGGATATTCATATGGATTAGACCTTCTTTTGCGCAAAACCCACGGCTGGTTCAATGGCTGGATAAGCTATTCTTATATGTGGACCCGCCGCAGCATCGGCAACGAGATTTATTATCATCCCCATTATGACCGGAGGCATAACCTGAATATCGTCCTGAACCTCCCGACCCTTTTTCTGGGGACCGACTTGTCAGCCCGATTCACTATTGGAACCGGGCTGCCTTATGCCGGAATTATTGCATATTACAACCGTTACTATTACCGGCCCGATAACCGTAAATTTGTGGGCTATGAGGAATTCATCGCCGGGCCGCGAGATGCGTTCCGCTATCCGCTCTATCATCGTCTCGACGCCAGTTTAAGCAAAAACTGGGCTTTGAGCTGGGGCGAAATTTCGGGTTTCCTCGATGTCGTAAATGTCTCCAACGCTAAAAATGTGCTGCTCTATTACTGGGAACTGGAACAAGGCGAATTACCTGAACGCCGCAAAATCGGGATGATTCCAATACTGCCTACCTTGGGCATAAAAGTGAAGTTCTAGATGATTAAAACAAGGGCATTTCTCATCCTGACTATATCGCTTTGCATACTAAGTTGTGAACTCATACCCAAGGAACAGTTCACACCACTGCTCAATGTCCATTGCCTGCTCTTTGAAGGGTCCACCCAGCCTCGGGTTATCCTGAACCGGACCTATTCAATCGACGAGCCGGCCGACAGTACATTCCGTAATTTCCCGGGTGCAGAAGTCCGATTATGGCGCGGTCAGGATACCTGGACTTTTTATAACACCAGTTGGTCCTACCAGTGCCGGTCAAAAATCAATATCTCGCCATCCGATACATTCTTTCTACGCATTACCCATCCTGAATATGATACGGTTTCCGGCCGGACGATAATGCCTGATACATTCTCGATTGTTTGCCCGCAACCAGGGGATACGGTTACAACCGAAGATTCACTTATCTGGACTAGAAGCCGCACATGCTCTGGTTATTATATGTCATTTGCGTATCTAGAGATGGGTGATACATTCCATTATAATATTGTAATACCTAATGACCGCCTGCGAGGCTTGCCCCAGGATACATTGGTTCGCCTGCCGCTACTGTGGCTCGACTATGGACCCAAAGGCCCGTTGACTTTGAGAATTTGCGCGCTTGATACCAATTACTTCAACTGGATTCAAGATATCCTGCGCGGTAACTTTGCCCGTCAAACCCAGCAAACTGCCGGAATTACCGGTGGTATCGGGGTTTTCGGTTCAGCAACTGTATGTTCGGTCCGGGTTTATGTAAAAGACGACACGATTATTGGCTATTTACCTGGCTCGAGCCCGAGCAGAAGGAAATCAAATCATATTTCTGTTTATAATACTGTCAACAGAAATCAGCCATGATACCGGGTTTCCGGCATGTGGTCCTAACAGACGGAAAACACCGATATTTATGGACTTAGCCGAAGAAAAGGGTGTTTAGAACCGACACCCAGGGGTCATTCCCCAAAGAGTTTGTCTGGCCGATTATAAAGCCCAATTTCAAGTCGTTTTTCCCGAAGTCGTTAAACCCGTTTGTCGAGGCATCATTCAACCGGTTTGAACTGTCATT
>Ga0209121_10004078_pt1 | contig 13784 bp, 7 predicted proteins | sample Cruoilmetagenom3_FD_187292 | JGI IMG/M metagenome (GOLD analysis project Ga0209121, IMG submission 187292) | Oil polluted marine microbial communities from Coal Oil Point, Santa Barbara, California, USA - Sample 3 (SPAdes) (version 2) | ecosystem: Environmental > Aquatic > Marine > Oil seeps ...
ACACAGATTGCAATCACAGCAACCAACGTAAATAAAAATCCTTTCATTTTCATATTATTCACCTTTAAAAAAAGTGTTATAACTAAATCCTTTTTAGATCAAGTTAAGAACATACATTAGTCACCCCTGCGCGCCAGGGACATAAATCATCGCTCCTTTCAGTCACAACGACTGCCGAGAAACGGTTGATACTGCCGCAGTGGTGTGCGCACGGGGGAATCAATTCATCTAAGACATGTCAGGAGGGCCCCGGGATGCAATTACATCGGGAGTAAATTGTGATTTTCGCCAGAGTGATATAATGGTTCTCTGGCTGTGTTGAGGTATAAGAGACTCCACCAAGCGAGTTGGCTGAACGAAACAGCAGGCCGTCGTGGGGTAGAGAGTTTCCGGCGTTACGGCGAGGCTATGGCCGATTTGGAAAGGACCACCATCGTGGTACCATTCCGGAATGAATTCGAATGATATCTTTTTAATCCAGGGAGCAGATCTGCATAAACCCAGGCCTATCAGGGCATAAAGGCATAAAGCAAAGCTGCCCGGGCCGTCCGTAAAGCTTCGCATATTCTGCAAGTCAGAGGTTTGCCCGGTATCAGCAGTCGGCTCGGGTAAAAGCTCGACAGGCCATAAATCCAGATCAGCGATGCTGGGGTAATTAAATGGGCTGGAGAAATCTGAGTACCGGAGATCGGTCTGACCGCAAAGAACATACGGTGACTGCTCGCGTCCAATATCCGGCGCTGACACTGGCATCATGTCGGCGTGAACGCTCGCCGTAACAATTAACGCTCCAACGACCGATATAATTAGCATCTCCCTGTCGGACATCATGTAAAATCTCCATTTTGCCCGCAGAAAAAGCCCTCTATTTCGGCCGCTCCTCCTGCCACGATACTCTGAAAACGAATCTTACTATATTTCGACTCAAAAAACAATTGTGGTGACTACGTATTTTTCCTGTATTGCCCATTTTTACGCCAAAACAGGCGATATTTTTCTCAAAAAAGTCCTATAAAAATATTATTTTTCTTGCAGGAACCGTGAATTGAACCCATGTTTCAGATTTTTTCTCAAAATTAACTGCTATATTGGCATAGACTGATACTAATTGTATTTAATATGTGCGCTTGTAGTGATGGGATTTTGCTAAGTAACAGCGATTTACTCTTTGCTAAGACTCTGGAATGGGAAGAAATGGATTCCCGCTTTCGCGGGAATGACAGTATGGCGCAAGAACTAATTACAATTGGTATTATATGGTGCCAAGGCTGGAGGGTGCCCTGTTCAGCCTCGTAACATTGCTAACAACATTTGCCGTCTATTTTGGCCGCTTTAAGACGTTTCAAGATGGCGCTATCTGCTACTCTTTTGCCTTGTGGGTCTGCCGGCCTTGCCGGTTCAGGATTTGGGCTATCTTATAAAGGTCCGAAGCGTTCTTCATCTCCCTGAATCGCGCCCCGGTTTTTGTGGTCGTCGGGATCATCCTGAATTAGTTATTGCCTGAGCGTGCACGGCGTCTGAATAGGAATCGCACACACAAGCCCATTCCCAGGGCCAGAACCAGTGCAATGGCTGTGAAAATAATTCGACGATCTTTGTAAGGCTTGGAGGATACTGATGCATGCATTACCTCGATTGGACTGGGGACGCCGCGCTCCATATTCTTCTGGTCCAGACGTTGGCGAACCGCGTTGAGCAATTCCCGTTTGTGCAGCAGTGCGTTGTTCTCCTTTTCGAGTAACTGGGCGTTTTCAAAAAGCGATTTGAACTCAGCCTGCTGCCTGTGGTACTGGTCACTCAAAAGCTTCTCCTCATGTTTTGCCCGGGCCAGTTGATGCTCGATCATCCCTTTTACGTAATTCGGGTCACCGGCATCAGCAAATGACATTTGCTCTCCGGCAACATTCTTCGGCCGGTCGCGCCACTGCTCGTCCAGTTGCGTCTCTCGCAGTTTAAGCAATTCCTCCGCGAACGCTAAGTCCCTTTGGATCCGAGTTGCATCTGGATGCTTTGGTACGACCGCACTGGAGGCAATATCGTGCCGAATCGTCCTGACGTCAATATCCCGCTTGCGCCATTCCGCATCCAAGTGGTATTTTGGCTGCTTTTCAATCGCCATATTGATATCGCCGACATCAGCCTGCCTGGCATCCCATTCCAATAGAGTAATACGCTGTCGCAGCTCGCTGATACGAGCTTGTGTCTGGTCCAGATGGAGCCTTTTGCCGGAGATAAGTTCCTGCGGAGTGTCTGTACCGAGCAATCTGAGAATCGCGGCAGAGGTTGCCTGCTGCCCCTGGATCTGGTTTTGTAAAGATCTGTACTGTTCTGTCAGTTGCTGGAAGAGCTTATCCTCATCCGCATTAGTTTTTTCCCCGATATATCTTATATACTCTTCCAATACAGCATCCACAATAATCTTCGCATCTTTGGCGCTGGGATCCGTAAAGCTGACGTCAATTATCTCGGTTTGGGGCCGAGGCTTAACTGAAAGAGTATCCTGTAGCCTTTCTATGAGGGTGGGTGGATTGTCACGGAGCCTCTGCACAAGTGGTATTCGAGGCTTCTTATACCACTGTGTCTGCTGGACTTCTCGCCGGTCCAATACGCGTTGAAGGACTGTCTGGCTCCTGATAATGGAAACCTGGGTGTTCACGAATGAATCATAAAAGGGAATCATTCCGCTATCCTCAGTCTTAAAAACCAGATACGGGATAATAGGCCGAACCCGCACTCCCGCCTTAGCCTGGTATTTAGGGACCACCTGGGTCCAGATAATAGCAATCGCCGGAGCGGCCACCAGAACAAAAACCACCAATACAAGAATTGATTGCCGTTTCATTTTTGTTCTCCTGAAAAAGTTAATGTCTTTCAATTTACAAAGCGCCATTCCACAATGAGTGTTCAATACTATGCGAAGCTCGTCCCTGATATGCGAATTACGCCTCCATATTACCACTTCGCTGGGTACGCTGTCTATTGTGGTGACTACGTATTTTTCAGCACATATTCTTTTCTAAGTCGAGAAGCAAGGTAGGCGGAGATTTATCTCAAGAACACTCGAACCATCCGGGACAATGGATTGCGAACGAGCCGAAAAACTGGGGAACGAGGATTCGGACCTCGACTAACTGATCCAGAGTCAGTCGTGCTACCATTACACTATTCCCCAATTATTTTTGCTGCCTATTCACTTTTGCCGGTAAAACCGCCACGTTCGAGCATTTTCCAGCCGGCCGGCAAAAGTATCGCAGCTAATATAATTTTGAACGAATCTCCTATTATAAACGGATATAAGCCCAAAGTCAATATCATCGTATTAAATCCCGTCAGGCAGCCCAGCCAGAGCAGCCCGAACGAATAGATGGCCAGATTTCCGAAAATCATCGTCAGGACCGTCGTTCCGAATCGTCGGTCCCATCCTTTTTCCGCCAAACTTCCGGTTATATAAGCGGCGGGAATAAAACCGAACAGATATCCTCCGGTCGGTCCCAACAGCGCAGCAGCACCAACACCGGCGGCAAATACGGGCAGCCCGGCGGCACCTTCGATAATATACGCAAGCACGGCCAGGCAGCCCCTGCGAGCACCCAGAAGCACTCCGAGCATCAGGACGGCAAAAGTCTGAGCAGTTACAGGAACGGGGCTAAAAGGCAGCCAAAACCGGATATGAGCACACAGGCCGATGAGCAGCGAGCCGCCAATAACCAAAGCAATATCATAAAAGCCGGCAAGCTTTTTCTCACATGGCCGCAGAAGGTCGGCTACGGTAATATTCGTCAACATATTTGTTCCATCAAAAAATACCGGCGATTTCTTTCGCCCTAATACAACAACATAACAAGCTGCTATCAACCTCTTATTATATTTGAGATTTCGCCTGCGTCAAATACCATATCGGCGACGTTTTAAACTTTAAGAGGGGCCCGTACCGAATCAATCGGCACAGGCCCCGAATTAACGTAAGCTCTAACACCACAGCCGCAAAAGTTTACACAATTATCGGCTTGTCCACAAAAGTGGACAGCGGCGTTTACTCTTCGACAACCGGCCTGGTTCGATACAGTATAATGTCGTCGAAGTACATTGTTCCCGCACCGCCGGGGATCGTCATATTCCCTCTTGTTCCCAGACCAATCGCGAGCTTGTGAACTTCGTCAAGGTTAACACCCTGGTCTGCTAACGTCTGCAGTGGGATTACCCACTCGGTCCACTCCTCGATCGTTGCCGCGTCAGGGTTGTCATGATTGACCACAACCGACACGCCGTTGCTGCCGGTTACGGCGACATATAATTGTTCGATGGCATTAGCAGTAAGGCCATAGAACCATATCGACAATTCCCCAACGTCATTCTTTGTCCAGTCACGCGGGCTAACCAATGTCAGTTCCACCTCGGAATACTTCGCATAGCCCTGCTTGTTGTTGTCGTAGGCCAGAGGCATCGATTGTGTACCTTCGTGAACGATAGTTTCCTCGGTATAAGAGCCGGTTGTTTCATCGCCGACCGCCGAGCCGGTACCATTGCCGGCTGAGTACGGCAGAACACCCGGCGTGCCATAGCCGAAGCCGTCCAGCCATGCGTACCATATCTGGTTGTCGCCGATATCATAGGCCTCGAAATCATCCACGACAGTGAAGTCGGCTACCCGGATCGCGCGAATGCCGCCTTTTGTGATGCTGCCATCTCTATTGAATTCGTCGATGCGCCAGTAATAATTCTGGCCCCAGACGAATTCATTGGTCGGCACATACGAAGTTCCGGCCTGCCGTCCGCGATATACGCCGGTGGTGTCGGATGCATCGGCGATGCTGACCGCCGCCTCGTCGGTCCCGAAGTAGACATCATGCTGTGCGGCATTGTTGCCCGCTCGCCACGTGAGCGTTGTCGGGACATTGTCGATTTGAACCAGCCTGCTCGGAGGCCGCAAATCCCAGGCTTGAAGAGGATCGCCTCTCATGACCTGGAGAATTTCTTCATGGGTCAGGGCCCTGTCATAGATGCGCACGTCGCCGACCTCTCCCGTGACGCCGGTCTCGACACCCCTGGCGCCGTTGAACTCATCAGCTTCGGAGTTTGCCCCCAGGAAGCCATAGCGGATAAGGTCTCCGACCCCGAAGGTTGGACCGCCGACGGCCGAAGGTTCCGGGATGCCATCGATAAAGATCGTCGCGGTGCCGTTGTCGAACACACCGCAGACGTGGTGCCAGAATCCATCGTCCACACGAGTGATACTTCCATAGTCAAGCTGTTGTTCTACGTCGCCATTGATCGTCATGAGGTCCCATCCGACCTGGCCGTTACCGCTGCCATTGCCGTTTATCTCCAGTCGCCAATACTCATTTCGGTCGAACGTGACAATAAATTGGTCATTGGGATCGTCCGTGCGAACCCATGCGCAAGCCGTGATTTCCGTACGGCCGGGACCGCTATAATTAAGATTGTTAATTGCCATAAAGCCGTCATCGGCGAACGTCACGGCGGCGTCTGCATCATCGAGCCATTTCGGGCTGGTCCATGCAGTCCCGATAAGTTTGCCGTGGTTGCCATTTCCCGACCAGTCAAGGACATTGGTACCTGCACCCTCGTCGAGCTTCCACCAGGCGACGAGATTCGGATCGCTCGCAAGCGGAATCTCGGGCATTGTCGTGAAAGTCCAGACCGGACCTTTGTGCCATTGGGAACCATCGAAAGTATCCACTCGCCAGTAGTACGCGCTCGAAGCGTCAAGCTGCCCCGGATCGAACGTTGTATCCATCTGCGGAGCAGCCCCGGCGGCGTTGGCAATCTCGTCAGCATCGGTTCCGAAATAAACTCCCTGCATAATCATATGCAGGCCGGGAGCCCAGCTTAAATCCGCATCGGCGTATTCGGCAGGCTCGCCGTCGCCGGGAACTGGATCATACCCATTTACATCCGGAATCCAAAAGCTCCATACTTCCCCCAGCCACGGGCTGTCGGGATGGGCATCGTTAACCTCATCCACCCGCCAGTAGTAGGTTGTGCCGGGAACCAGGCCGTCCGGGGCAGGATATCCGGGAAAGCCAACAGGTTGAGTTGTTTCAGTAATATTACTCACGAAGCCAGTTTCGGTACCCGCATTGACATCCTCGAAGCTTGTGCCAAAGTAAACGTTGTGGGAAACAGCGAGGGGGCCTGCCGTCCATTCGAGGTTTGCCCATGTATCCTCGTATTTCTCGCCGTCGGGCATAGTCGGACTGTGAGCACTGGCGAGATATCCCAGTTTCATGACATCTCGGATCTCGCCTCCGGCCAGGACCTTGTCGTAGATCCGAACCTCATCGATTTGCCCCGGGAAATGCCTGTCATTCTGGGGAACACGCTGGCCGAAAGTAAGGTCTACGTTGCTGTCATGGTCTTCCAGCCGGAATGGTGGGTCCGGGTCAGTTGTGTGCCGGCTGTCGTCCTGACCATCCAGATAGAGCTTGATATCCGGATACGAGAGTGTCGCGCCGGCCGGAATAACCAGGGCAACATGGTGCCATTCTCCGTCGTTCATAGAAGTATCGCCCTGCAGGTTTCCACCGCCGTGCTCGATGCGCAGCCTGCCGCCGTTGATGCGGAAATCCACTCTCCGGCCGCCGGAATTCCTGCCCCAGTAGACCATCGTCCCATTACTCGTGGTCTGAATCCATGCAGTGACGGTCACATCACTCGTACTCATCAGGCATTTATAACCATTTACGGTGAAAAAATCTCCATCACCGTCCAGGGATATGGCCTGCCCGGAGTAACCCTCCACAAAATGGGCGTCCCCCTCAAGCGTGCCGTCGAGACCGTTGCCGGACGCATCGGCGCCATTACCGTCGAGCTTCCACCAGCCGACAAGATTCGCATCGACGGCGTCCGCTGCGCTCGAAAGAATTACGCACAGCATCAAAATAAATGATACAAAATAAAAAAATCGTCTACACATAATAGCCCTCCTTTCAAATAGGATTACAGTAGTTTCGTTCCGGCTACGCACCAGAGCGACCGATAATTATTCTTTACGCCCTCAAATAATCTTCCACCCTCATGACATTTCGCGAATTGAGATTACATCCTTTCTTCGAAAACTCATCATCCGTTAAACGAAAGATTAAAATCGTAAATTCGAAGCATATAACACCGGGGATATCACTCCTTCTCTGGCGCTTTCGGCCTTATGGAGGACTGTAAAAATCTAAGCTGTCTTCTTCTTCCGGCAAGCAGCAATCCACAGGTACCAGCCCGTTCGTATTTCCTCAGAACAGACCCACAGCAAGTATATACTTCACTAATATAATTTATACCAAATTGCCAATCCCTTCGTCAAGTAAAATCTCCAAATTATGCCCTGCAGAAATCCTCAGCATAGTCTAACTGCTTTATTGAGACAGTCGACATACAGCAGATTGGCAGGCTATGAAGACACCAATGACGCAGAGCGTACAGGACCCAATCGTAAGCCGTTATCGAGACTTCAATATAACTCCGTTTTCCGGGGCGATGCGGCTTTCGCTAATCCTAACGTATATCCAAGCATGATGAGGCTCCGGGATGAGAGGCTTTGATTGGTTGTGTTTTTTGAATAAGATGCTTGAAATAGGTAGACCAGTATCATACAATGTTTGTTAAATTGGTTGTCAAAGATCACATTGTGTTTTGTGTTTGATTCATACACCAACGCCTGACTCGATAGGAGAAGCGAATGAACTGCCGAAAATACAGTCTCGTAATTCTCGCCGCCGTGGTAATAGCCCTCGTCGGCACGTCTTTTGGGGCTGCTGCTGAAACCGTGCCTGCGAACCCGGGTTTCGAACAGGGGAAACCTGGTCAGGCTCCGGATCATTGGCGTGTTCCCAAAGTTCCCGGCTATCACGTACTTATCTCAGACGAGGACCCCAAAAGCGGCAAACAGTGCGTGACGATCAAGAGGGGCACGGAGAAACCCGGCCCTTTCGGAAACTTGATGCAGAAGATCGATGCCGCTTCCTTCCGCGGGAAACGTGTACGCTACCGGGCCGCGGTTCGTACGGAGATCGACGACCAGAATGGCAGGGTACAGCTTTGGCTGCGAGTAGATCGGCGCAGAGAGAAGGGGCAGCGCAAAATGGGCTTCTTCGATAATATGGCCAATCGCCCTATTCGCAAGAAGGACTGGGACTATTATGAGATCGTAGGTGACATTGCCGAGGATGCCGATACGATCAATCTTGGCATGTTCTTGCGTGGTAGCGGGCAAGCATGGATGGATGACGTGTCGCTGGAGATTGTCGACCAGGACACCAAAGTTACCGGCGGAACGATGGGCGGTACGTCGTTTGATGATATTGGTCCCGGCCTGCTCGAAATTTCCGGTGCGATGGAGTTGGAGCACAAGCCTTCTTTGGCCGGTCGTATGGCAGAAAAGCTGGGCTTTGGAGCCAAGAAGGCTGATGACGAGCAGGAACAAATCGCCAACGTTTTGATTCCTCTTCCGCTGGCATATCGGCAGCAGGTTCCCGTGACTTACGAACTGGCCGTGGACCCTCCTGATGCGGCGACCAGCGTCACTATCTATCAAGACACACCGCATAACCACGTTGCGAAGGTGTCGGTCGCGCTCAGCAGCAAACGCGACAAGGCCGACATCAAATTCCGCTCCCTTGTGCTCGTGGGTCCCTCATCGTTTAGCGCCGTCCCGGACCGGGCAGAAATCCCCGACCAGTGGCCCGAGCCGTGTCAACCATGGCTTAAATCCACATGGTGTGTCGAGTCGCAGCACGACGAGATCCAGGCATTGAGCAAAGAGATCCGCGATGACGCCGACGATGTGATGACTATTATTGCCGGGGTTAAGGAGCGGGCCGGCACAGTCTTCTCGAACGCTCAAGGCCGAACCAAGGACCTGACGGCCGTCGCGGCGTTGACAGGCCGTGGATCATGCACCAGTTGCGCCAACCTTGTGGCCGCCCTGTTGCGAGCGAGCAATATCCCGGCCCGAGTCGTTGCGGGTTATCCGAGTTGGTCCGGCCCGCTGCAAACGCACTACATCGTCGAGGCCTACGTGCCTCAGTTCGGTTGGTATCCGATCGAATCAACCATGTGCAAATCGCCCTGGCCCAATGAGTATCAGGTCAATGTGGCCATCGTACCGCCGAAGTACGAAAGCAAGGAGCTTGCCAACTGGAGACCCCAGGGTGCCGGTGGTGTACCGTACTTATCGCTCACCGAGATGCCGGATGCTCCATCCGGCATAATCCTGATAGGGACCATCGATCCGGCCCAAAATTGCGATCACCAGTGCAAGATGGTCCGCAAGTTCCCGGCCGACGACGACCAATGGGAGTCTGTTCTTGACGCAGCCAATTCGCGATGGCAGAAATGGCTCGCGTCCGAACCGCAGTCGACCGAAGAAGGTCAACTGATTCTTGGCCCTCAACCCGACGCAATCAACGCAACGTCACCATCCGGATTGATGGAAGAACTGACGCGTTAGCTGGAAATATCAAAGGGATCAGGGCGGGTTGTACCCGGCGCAGTAGAATCTCCTGTTCGACACTTGCCCGTGCGGCATGCTATAGTTGTTATAGACTCCGTGGTTAATACAAATGACAGAAACTGTTTTTTTGAGAGGATTTACAAAGATTTTTACTTTCCCCTTTAGACCGTGTTTATTGGCGTTCATTCGTGGTTTATTTTAATCTGCGTTCACCCCCCGGTTCGGGCGGTCTCAATCGGAAGGCGTATAGCCAAGCTTGCCCCAGGCAGCTTTCTGGACCGCGTGCAAATCTTGGTTCCCCGGCTGCGCATTCTCGGAGATAGTCATTTTAGCAAGCCTCACCGTGCGCGGGTCTTTCCATTTCCAGTAATCGCTGTGACCATCGGCGAACGAGAAATTCGTGCCGTCACCATGCCGAACCGTCGGCAGGTCCCACCAGCTTTCCTGGTCGTAGAACACGGTCCAGCTATCCGGCGATATTTTCCCCTCGTCGATGAACACGAAGCGCTCGCCCGGCCGGCGTATCTGGTTCAGCCTTTTGATCATCAGGTCCTCGGTTCCCGGAATGCTCGTGGCGCCGTTCATCGCATCGACAATCGCGTATGTCAGCACTTCTCCGCGTATCCCGGTGGGGCATTTGAAAATATCGACATCCTTACAGTACGGATAGAGTATCCCGTCTTTAAGGTTTTCTCGCCGCTGCTGCTCGGTCCCGTCAAACTGCCACTGCGAGCCGATCCAGGCCGGCTCGCCCGGTCGCGAGAAGAAGGTGCTCGCGTTGACAATCCTGTCATCGTTCTCGTAGGCGTACAATAACCATGCAAGGGTTAACTGCTTGACATTACTCAAACAACTGGCACGCATGCCCTGCTCCCTAACGCGATTAAGCGCCGGCATTAATATCGCCATCAGCACGGCGATAATTGCGATGACTACGAGAAGCTCTATCAATGTGAATCCTCTTGATTTGCGCACAGCCATTATATCCTCCTATTGCTGAAAAAGCGAATATACGCTCTTTTAGCCCGCCGGGCTAAACAATTATACTTCTACCTTATTAGTATAACAAACCGTGCTGTAAAATGTAACAATTTCTATTTTTCTTACAGTTCAGCAATGGGTGGCACAAGCCCCACTAGGCGTGAAGCGTATCTTTCGTTAAACCAATTGCGGATTGAGAGTACGGCAAACTCCCGCCGGACAAAATTGGGAAAGCACGTTTCTGCTATGGCAAATAGACGGCTGTTAATAGATTCGTCTAATCCGATTACCGCCTACCACCTGTACACTAACATGGCACTGACCAGATGCATGTTACCGTCGCTGTTCAGGTATGCATCATAGCCCAGCGAGAACCGGGTATAGCTGTCGATATCGGCGTTAAAAGTTATACCGAGAAGTGCGCTGTCTTGGGCGATGTCCTCGTCACTGACCTTAAAAACAACTCCGGGATCGCTTGTAAAGTGTGCGTCCATGCCTGAACTGCTATCTCCGAACTCATGTATCCATCGGCCTCGAAGCTGAATACTCTCGCGATAGGACCTGTCTCGATTGAACAGCTCCTTTGTCAATTTTGCGCCGAGCGAGCCCTTATAGGAGTTGTAGCTCTGATCGTCGTACTCAAGGCTGCTGGCGCCGCCGCTCTCGCTATAGCCGTCCAGAGAAAGAAGTGAGAACTGGAAAGCTGCCAACGGCTGGAAGACCCAATGATTAATGTTTCCCCAGTCATATCGGGCTTCCACGTACCCGTTTATTCCCCGGCCGTCGGAGTCGCCCTTTATTTTTTCGTTCATTACAGATATTTTTCGTTCCGTCTCATATTCAAGGAAGCTGTACGTGAAGACAGAATCGAGATGCAGGTAATTGGCATAATGGCTGCCATAGATTCCAACATGCGCGTTTTTGATATTACTCTCGTCTCCGTCCACCTCGGAATCTACGAAGCTCATCGAATATCCGGCGGTAAGGCCCATGAGGAAATTGTCGCTGACCTGGGAATCCAGGCCGAAACTTGTGCCGTAGATATTATAATCATATCCGGGTATTTCATTTTCGGTTTTTCTATCGCCAAATACTCCATATCCCTTGCCCCAGAAAACCCACTCTTCATAACCCTGGTAACCGATGTCTCTTGTGCGTCTTTCGGTGGAGAAATATGGGGTGGTGTAGTACATTCGGGAATAGGCGTCGGATTTGTCCGGCTGAGCCATTGCCAGCAATGGTCCGTTGTAGGGCTCGTAATAAGACAGACCCTGAATCGCATAATTCAATCTGTCGGCTACTGTGTTCAGGAATTTACCGGTATCGACGACGGTAACAGGCGCAAGGTGCAGTCTTGTCTGGCCGCATAGCTGGTCGTAAGCATCGCGAACCTCACTGATGCTGTCGAGATTCTGCAGTGCTGTGGTTATTGGGTTGTCGCCTTCATTGTCTATCTGCTGAAAAGCCCGGGCAACCGCCAATTGATTGTCGTTCTTTATGAAACTCGGATCGTCGAACGGCCTTACCTGGATTTGCATCAGAACCGTATTGGTCCCGTAGTCGAAAGATACATCATCGGATAACAAGATAGTACTATCCACCATTGCCGTATCTTCGGCGTCAAAAGCTCCGGTGATATTGCCTGCATTGATAATCGTGTATTGCTTCGTACCGGTGACAGTCTCGGTCGAGGCGGCTTTAACCGTACCTCCGTTGATATCCAGGTTGCCGGTCACCGAGAGCAGGTCACTGTTGCCGCTGTTATCTATCTCGACTTCGTAAGTGCTGCCGGGCTTCATTGTCAGGTTGCCTTCGATAGTCAATGTCCCTATGGAGCCGCCCGGTTTGATGGTACCGTAATTCGATACCGAGTTCGATACCAGTCTGCCCTCACCGCTGAGAGTTCCGGTCGGCCATATCCGAACGGAGCCCGCTTCCACAGTGCCGCCGGTGCCGATAGTGAGCGAGCCCGTCCCGCCGGCGCTGTCGGCGCCGCCGCCGACATAAAGACCTCCGGTAGTCTGCCAGAGTGAATCTGTCCCGTTAACGTCAACATAACCTACCGAGCCCGGCTGATATCCGATGAAGCTCGACACGCTTGTAACAACGTTGCCGCCGTCGGAGACCAACAACTCTCCCTCGCCTTCGTAGCCGACATAGATGTTCTCCGACTCGAAGAGTGAAGTGAACTGCGCACCTGAACCGGAAACGGTAACACTTCCGCTGGAGTCCGGCATCGTTCCGATTATGCCGTCTGTGCTTCTAACGTGACCGCCGGCAGAGATATTCAGCACTCCTGTGCCCGAATAGCCCACGTAGAGGTAATCATTATTCCACCACCGCGAACCGAAGAACATACCTTCCCCGGTTATGGTTACTGTTCCTGAGGCAGTCGGATTTCTTCCGATATAACCATCTGTATTTTGAACCCAACTGCCGAGGCTAATTTCCATACTGCCTGCTGCGGTATCACCGATTGTCAAATCATCATCAGGCTCCCAGTGTATAAACCAGGGATCGTTGCTGTCATAAACCGGAGAGATGATATCTCCACTTGTGATAATGGCTGCTGTTGACAAGTTTGGCAAAAGAGTTCCGATAACAAGTATTAAAAATAAGATGCAAGGACTTAGCCGGCTTGTCGTTCTTGCTTGATTCATAACTTCTTCCCTAATAATAAAATCCTGTTTTTTTAACATCTGTGTACACCAGCACACCTGTTACAACCGATATATGTGCCCGAAACTCATCAATAAATGAGCGCAGTTGCCGTATTTTAGCAGAGCCATTTCTCTTGACAAAACATCCAAGATGTCTCGCTTTAGTGTTTTTCGACGACAAACCAATACCGCTGTATCAGAATAATCAAAAAAAACACAAATTTCATTTTTTTAGGTCTGTCCGCCCCGTATTTTTCTTACATTATTTCTCGCGGGATTCGCCCCGCCGGACACGTAAAACTGTCTTCTCACAGGGTAAATCAGTGCAGTCCATAAATTCACTCAGGCGGAATTGAATTTTGGAGACAGAGTCCTCCGCAGCTCGATGAATTTGGGCTTAGGCTTGGGATTAACAGGCTTGGGATTAACAGGTTATTAGATCACCAACAGGTCAAAATTCATCAATTCACTTAAATCCTCCATTTGCTCGACATAATCGCCGAATGCCATCACTAAATGGCCGCCATAATCTGCTGCATTTCTGAAAAGCTTTAGCGTATCTCGAACTTTTATTCGTACACCTAACCCGGTCGAGCCGGAACCAAACAGGGGAAGGCAAAAGGCTGACGCCTTAACGAAAGTACCTTCCGCTACTAAACATCTTCTCTGTTCGCACG
>Ga0209121_10004079_pt1 | contig 13777 bp, 14 predicted proteins | sample Cruoilmetagenom3_FD_187292 | JGI IMG/M metagenome (GOLD analysis project Ga0209121, IMG submission 187292) | Oil polluted marine microbial communities from Coal Oil Point, Santa Barbara, California, USA - Sample 3 (SPAdes) (version 2) | ecosystem: Environmental > Aquatic > Marine > Oil seeps ...
CATCACCCTGGTGATCACACCCATTGAGATCTCATTGCCGTTGGCGGGGTTGATTGACATTGCTGCAGAGCGTGAACGCCTTGAAAAGGAATTGGTGGAAGCCGAATCACAAATTACACGGCTGGAGAACTTGTTGAACAGTCCCTTTGCAGAAAAGGCTCCGCCCGCTGTAGTAGAAAAGGAACGCGAGAAGCTGGCGTCTTATCGTGAGACAGCTGAGCGAATCAAGCAGCAGCTTGGTTAGTTTTTGTCATTAACAGCAGTATGAAGAATCAGCCATCATTCTGCTAAACTATGGCGCAGATCATATTTGAAAATTGCACCATGCTGAAAGCAAAACGCAAACGAGTTTGTGGATTCTACGTTAATCTATCTGGATAAGTATCCCCGTTTGATGACCCGATCATATTCACGCTGCATAATACGCCGGAGAATAACCAGCGATGTGGCATAAGTTGAGTCAACGCCGAAATAGGATAAAGTCCCTGCCCCCAGGTTTTCACCTTTTGTCAGGGGTGTATCTGAAGCATAATGGAGGATCCCCAACTCAAAAGGCAGCCCATAAAGATTGACGATCTCATTTACAGGATGACGGGTGGGGCGGAAGAGCTCTGAGACACCTGAAAGGTAAGGCCCGGCCTCCATTTCAATATCCGTGTAACCTTCGCGATAGATGACCTCCATGACACGGGCGTTTTGCAGGTAGGTTCCAAGAACAGACACGGATTTCTGATTATCCAGGACTGTTCCATAAATGAGATAAGGACTTACATCCCCTGCTGTGAAGCAGTTATTATACATATAAGTGTTTCGAGAGTGTTCATCGTAGGTGACATTGGGGATCATCACATCACCACGACGGCCGTTTAGTGTGGCCGCTTTCCCCATAACATAAATACCCAGCATAGGGCAGGTGTGTTCAGCGATTTTTACCAGAAGGTTATATGCAGCTAAACCGAGGGGATAATCGATATTCAGGATGAGAGCATTGCTCTTTGAGAGGAAAGACCAATCCACTTGATCACCATTAATGGTCTCAGGAGTAAGTCTTGGATCAATGGTTCCAGAATTGAGGGATGACAACTCGATGATTTGGGCTTCAACATTAAACGCGTGTTCACTTGGGATGCGATGGATACCGAAATTATCTTCATAGGATGATTGAGTTCCAATGAGGTCCTTCCCATTCTCAGTTGATTGATATTTTTTTAAGATGTAGTAGAGAAAGTTTTCCGGTCTGGAGGGAACTTCATCCTGGCTGATGTCATGCCATTCTGCCAGCAAGGCTTCATTACCTACTGTATGCAAGTAATTTGTCAACCTGTCTTTCTGTGTTGTTGCAAACCCGGATAACAGGTTAGGAATGCTGTGTGTATTACTGGAAATAAAATACACCGGGCGATGTTTGATTGCTTGAAATCCTTTTTCAATATTCTCCCACCAATATCGTGTTGCCCGGCGGTATTCGTTGAGTGAACCACTGAACAACTGCACCTCAAGATCTAACTTTCTCTCCCGGATATCTTCTAAGCGAGATTTAAACTGGCTGCTCCATATTGTTCTCAAGCGTTGGAGTTCTTCCTGGGATATTTTCATCACCTTGGCAAGTATTTGCATATCTTCATCTGATCCTGGTGACAAAGTCGAGAGGGCATCTTTCGTTATTTTCTGAAGCAAATTATGCAGTTTATTCCATTCGATTTGATAGGCGGTTATAACTGGCACGACATCGTCAATATCAGAACGCGAGGCGATGAAGCATGCCAGGATGTGATCCCCATCGAAAAAACAGCGCCGACGACGGGCGCGTGCAGTTACCTGCTTCCAGCTGTCAATATTGGGATAACCGGATTGGTCAAATACAGTCGCACTTTGCCCTAATAAGACTGCCTGCACTTGCGGTATACAGTCAGGTAAGCGGAGGTTCGCATAGATAAATGACGAGATGTCTGGTGTAACCTTGGGTGCCAAAGGATGTAACGAAGAATTCATCCCGGCATGCACCTCTTCCAGTGTTCGGATCCTTACAGGTGTGGTTGTTTTAAGTAAAGAATAGATTGTTCGTATATAAAGATCGATCTCATCTGAGGCTCTTGTTGGAACGCTTCTTTCCATGATTTCCTTTAGGCTGTTCTTGTTGTGAATTGTATAAGTGGGATGTTCCCTGATCATTTTGAGTATTTTACCTGTTTTCTTATAAATTTGGGTTTTTAGGACAAACAGCGGAGCAGGTTATTCAAAGCCGGGCATCAGATTGATATCATTTATTCAATTGTTCGGTAAAATTGAACTGGATTTATACCTTTGGAGCAGTGCTGATAATGGCGATAAAAACAATTCTTTTTGATTTTGGTGGTGTGATCATCAAAACACCGAATTTACGTTGGATACAAAGATGGCGAAAGGCTCCGGGTTTTAACCAGGATCCGGAAATCTTGAAAATGTTGACAAATCCGATGAAATCTGAAATCCTGCGCGATGTTTTCTTGGGGAAGAAACCAGAGGAATTTGTTTGGGTGATCATCGCCGAGAGGGGGCACCTGAGCCCTCGAATGGTTAATCTTGTCCGACGTCATGCATTTACCAGGTTTCAATTGAATAAGCCTTTCGTTCGATTTATGGCTGAATTGAAAAATGATTACAAAACTGCAATTCTTAGTAATGCAGGTGACCAAACCCGCAAGGTCATGGAGGATAGATATCATTTGCATGAAATCGTTGATGACATCATCATATCAGCGGAGGAAGGTGTGGTCAAACCTGACCCTAATATTTATCAAATTGCCATGGAGCGGTTGAATGCTTCCCCCGAAACCTCATTGTTTTTGGATGATATGTCTGAAAACGTCCTGGCTGCACGAAAATTTGGGATGAAAGCAGTACAATTCATTAACACAAAACAGGCCATCCGGTCTGTCCGAGATTATCTGGAGGAGAACTGAATCATGCTTTATCTGGTGGCTACCCCTATTGGGAATCTCGATGATATTACCTTGCGTGCTTTGAAGGTGCTGCGCAAGGTTGACCTGATTGCCAGCGAAGATACGCGAAAAACATCAATATTGTTGAATCATTACGACATTCACAAGCCCCAGAAAAGTTATCATGCTTTTAATGAGAAAAAAGTTGTTCCCAAATTGATCGAACAGCTTTTAGAAGGTCAAGCCATAGCGGTTGTCACCAGCGCAGGTACGCCTACGATTTCTGATCCTGGTTATTCGTTGGTGAGGGCTGCGATCGAGCATGACCTCCCAGTAACTGCTGTGCCGGGGCCAACAGCCGTTATTTTAGCGTTAAGTCTTTCAGGTCTTCCAGCACACAGTTTTATTTATAAGGGTTTTGCTCCTCGAAAGACAGGTGCAAGGAAGCGTTTCATTGCTGAAGATGCACAATCTTCCCATACATTGATCTTCTACGAAAGCCCTCATCGCATCCAGGCGTTTCTATTGGATGCTCTATCCGTATTGGGTGACCGCCGGGCGGCGGTTGCTAATGACCTGACAAAGAAATTTGAGTCCATAACCCGTGGCCTTTTGAGTGAATTAATTGAAGTGATAAATGAAGAACCTCCACGGGGAGAATATACCGTGGTGATCGAAGGCAATCGAGATTAGTATTTAGTTAAATTTGAAAGGGGAAAAACTTGTATCATTATCGAAAATTTCCACACCCTCAGCTTTTTTCAAAGCATTTACAATCCAATAGGTAAGGGGTGTTACGGCTGCTTCGATGCTGACTTTAAAAATGTAGCTAGTGATGGCAGGTTCCAGAATAAGCTCCATGGAAATACTCCCAGGGCTGAAGCGACAAGAATGAAAGAGAAAGTATCTACCGCTTCCCAAACGATGGTGCTGCCGATTGTCCAAGCCCAAAGCAGCTTTCCCTTCGTCAAAACCTTCATGAGAGCCATCAGGATGGCATTAGAAAAGGATCCGGCGAAGTATCCTGTCAGGCTGGCAAGGACGATCGAACCAGAACTCATACTCCCAAGGATTTTGTCATAAGTTTCCTGTCCGACGGAGGTTTGCCAGATTTCTTCGCCGGGGAGCAGCTGAACAAGTTAAAAGCTAATCCACTGAAGATCAGGGCTCCGAATCCAATCCAGATTATTCGTCGAGATTTTTAAAAGCTGTACACTTCTGTCATCACATTACCAATGACATAGCTGATGGGAAAAAGAAGTGTCCCAGCATCAAAGCTTAACTGAATAGATCCCAGGCTGAAACCCCAATCAATGATCTTAGCAGAAGAGGCAGTATTACTGAGAACCAGCAGCAGTACAAAGAGGACTATAATAATATCTAAGTATTTAAACTCAGCCTTTAACGCTTTGTCATTATCCATCATGTCTCCGTTATTAAATCCAATTAAGTATACCTTGATATGAATCGGTTCTTTTTATCTGAAAATCAAATACATGGAACGAGGGTTAAATTTCCTCACCCAATTGCCCATCAAATAATGCATGTCTTAAGGCTGAAAGAAGGCGATCAGGTCATTGTTCTAGATAATCAAGGGAATCAATACCAGGTAACGCTTTCGATAGATATTGAACACATGGCTGTTTCTGGTGAGATTATGCAAAAGGAAGCAGTCAGCTCTGAACCAAGCACAAAAATCTCACTTTGTTTCGGATTATCTAACCGTGAAAAGGTTGAATTTATCCTTCAGAAAGGAACAGAGGTAGGGATCTCTGCGTTCTATCCTTTAATCTCCTCTCGAACATTGGTGCAATCAAGCACATTATCTGAGAAGCGAATTGCCCGTTGGGAGCGAATCATCCGGGAAGCAGCAGAACAATCAGAGCGGGGACGTTTGCCCGTACTCAATCCAATTATGGATCTTCAAACTTGCAGTGATCAGGTTGTGCCAACCCATGATGTGAGCCTTGTTGCCTGGGAGGATATGAAGCCACAAACAAACGCCGTACACCAAATTCTCAGTGAGATTGATGGACAGTCCATTGCACTGTTTATTGGTCCGGAAGGTGGTTTTTCGGAGAACGAGATCCACAAGTTGAAAAATACGGGTGCAAAAGTGATCTCCTTGGGAACGCGTATCCTGCGTATGGAAACCGCAGCTATCATTTTCCCAGCAATAGTTCTTCATGAATTAGGTGAAATGTAAAGGATTCAGAGAAAATTATTTTGAACATTCAATAACCTTATATATGTTTTAGTGTTTCCAATATAAAAGACTCCAAAGGAGAAACTGTTGGAAAAATATAATATTATCGTTAATCCGATTGCTGGCAGGGGAGCCGCGGGAAAGGCTGTCCCCGAAATTGAAGAAAAATTGAAATCATTAGGGATCGATTATGATTTGATCCTGACTGAATATCCTGGACATGCGATTCAACTTGCTGCTGATGCCCGCCAAATTGGCTATAGCACTGTTGTTGCTGTGGGGGGTGATGGGACATCCAACGAGGTAATAAACGGATTAATGCAAGCTGGAGGTAAAGGTCAGCTACAAACAAAACTTGCTGTTTTACCAGTAGGACGTGGGAATGATTTTTCTTATGGAATGGGCGTTTCCCAGGATTTAGAATCTGCCTGTCAGAACCTGGTGAATGGTTGCACTCGTAGAATTGATATCGGTTTTGTAAAAGGCGGTGATTACCCTGAAGGCCGCTATTTCGGAAATGGTATTGGGATAGGGTTTGATACGGTTGTTGGGTTTGAGTCAGTTAAACTTCCTCCATACATACATGGAACGCCGGCGTATCTGATTGCAGCAATAAAAACGATCTTCTTATATTTCAATGCGCCATTGCTGCGTGTTGAAATTGATGGAGAGGTCTTTGAGCAGCCTTGTTTGTTGGTTTCAGTGATGAATGGTAAGCGGATGGGCGGATCCTTCCAGTTTGCGCCTGACTCTGAATCGGATGATGGCTTGTTGAATTTATGTATTGTGCGCCAGGTGACACGCTTGCAGGTTCTCGGGTTAATGCCTAAAGTGATGAGTGGCACTCAAGCCGAACATGAGGCGGTGAGAATGCTTACTGGGCAAAACATTAACATTGAAGCTCTGGATGGTTCTCTGCCAGTCCATGCTGATGGTGAAACTATCTGTGAGGCAGGGAAAAAGCTGGAGGTTTCGATCCTGAAGCAGCAGATTGAACTGGTATGTTAGTGAGACGAATATGAAAAAGTGGCTTGTAAATTCGATCATTAAATTTATCACTCATATCATATTAGATATTGATGCAGTGGCGTTGGAAAAGTTTCCAATGAAAGGGCCGTTGTTAACTGCGGCAAACCATGTGAATTTCCTTGATGCACCAGTGGTCATCTCACATTTACACCCAAGACCAACCACTGGATTGGTTAAAAAAGAAACCTGGGAAAACCCGATTCTAGGGTTCTTGTTCGATACATGGGATTGCATCCCTATTGATCGCAGTATCGCAGATTTCTCTGCTTTCAAACAGGCAAAACAAGCACTGAAAGAGGGTAAAATCCTGGCTTTTTGTCCGGAAGGCACTCGAACTGAAGATGGAAAGATAATCCAGGCGAAAGCGGGGATTGGTATATTAGCGTCACAATGTAACTGCCCGATCTTACCTGTTGCGTATTTTGGACATGAAAAATTCAAGGAAAATATAAAGCGTTTAAAGCGGACACCAATGATAATTAAAGTAGGAGAGCCGTTTCAGATTGATTTGGGGGGACTCCCTAAAAACAAACAAACAATGCAAGCTGTCGCGGATGCAATCATGATGGAAATCGCACAACTACTTCCTGAGGAATACCGCGGTTACTATGCTCAGTTTTCTTTCGATTGGAAAACATATATCAAACCAGTTAGCTGATTATCGGGGAAGCATATTCCGGAGGCGTTTGGGGAGGACTTTGCCTAAACCAAGGTTGCGTCCAAGGGCGTCTGTGACCAAAACGTATTGAGCTTTGATTTCCTCAGTGAAATTTGGATAGCGGATATCTCGGCCTGCAATCCACTGGGATACAATCTCTTCATTAATGATAACCTTTCCTTGTGTGAATAAATGGCCAAAGCGGCTGACAAATGCATGGGATGGCTCAAGTTGATCCGTGAGCCATCGGCCCAGGGGCATGCCAATATAATCAAAAGGTAGGGAAATGAAGTTTTCGAGATGCCGCTTGGGGATCAAGAAAAGTTGATCCTTGCGCTGAAAGATATCAAGCTTGAAATCTTCGAGGATTGGTTCCATCGCCAATCCAAATTGTTCTGTGAATTGATTCAAAACTTGTTCTTCCAATTCCCCTGAAATTAATTGTAAACCTGTCCTATCAAAGTCACGATGAGGAGGTGTGATTCTGGTAAGTTGTAAGGGTGCAATCTTTGTTAGTAAGGCGCAAAAGAATCCTGACATCCCTGTTCGATGCGGCCACAAACGCATAGCATGGATGAGATCCGGGTTGTAGATTTCAGACCCAAAACTTGTCAACCCGGGAGCTGATAGGTTGATCTTTTGTGAGACATCCTCAATGCTAAACGTTTCTGAAAAATCAGAATAAAGGGCGTCAATGACGGCTTCATCCTCTTCCGGAGACAACGAACAGGTGGCATAAACAAGTTGTCCACCTATTTTGAGGGCGCTTAAGCCACTTCTTAGAAGCTGGATTTGTCGATCTTGCAGCCGAAGCCGTTCAGCTTGCGATGTCTCACGCATGGGATGGTTGATCGTAGGCCTGAAATTTTCCATACTGCAAGGCGCATCTAATAAGATGTAATCAAAAGTTTCAGGGAACCAATTCCCAAACGCTTCCCCTGGGTATTGTGTAATAATCTGGTTGATCCCGCCCCAGCTTGAAAGTACCGCACGTAGAGCAGAAATTCGGCTTTTGCTGGCGTCATTGGCAATGATGAAACCCTGATCGCCTGTTCGATCAATCATGTGGGTTGTTTTACCCCCTGGAGAAGACGCCATATCCAAAATTAATGGATGTGGCTCATTCATGTGAAATAAGCTTACAGGTAACATGGAAGCAGGATCTTGGATGTAAAATTGCCCCATACGGTGGTCAAACGTTGTTCCGGGTAATTGATCCGCATTTTGAAGTGTCCACCCATGTTCACAAAAGGGGATGGGAGTTAACTGCCAATGATATCTTAGAGATAACTCCCTGACAAGCTCCTGGGATTCCCCTTTTAATGGATTAAGTCGAATTCCTATTATTGGAGGTTTCTCTAGGTTATCCAGGATCGACTCAATATCTTTTCTAGTCAGAACGTCTGAATAGCGAGCCAGGCTTTCCCGAAATGAATCCGGTTGGTCTTGAGCCATTTTATCCTTTTCCTGGTCTTTCTATTAAGAAGATAATTTCATTCTCAATCAGCAGCTCAGAGACCCGCTTGTTTGATGGTAGGTTCCGATATATTAGATCACGGTGCTGATCAAGGAGGTTGTGGGTGCCAGCCAGATCCTGGTTTGGAAGTGAAACAGCCAGAAAATCTACATCTAGGCTCGAAAAGAAACCTTTGTTGCTCCCAGGGCTCCGTTTTTCAAAGCGATGGGCTTCTTTAAAGAAAATACCAAGATTTGCATGGGTACTGGGAGTGTGTGTGAGGATATCCTGATTCTTTGAGAGTGGTTCTAGTCCTATCTTAATAAAAAAAGCATTTATAAAATCAATTCTTGGTTGGATGATATCAAATGCATGATACTGAGTTGTAAGAGGCAAACCCATCCAGGGGAAAGACAGTGGATGTAAACCGCATGCCAGGTCGAGAATGGTGTTTGGTTTTCCGATCACGTTAAATAACTTGTAATAGAAATTGGACATATGGGCAATGCGTTCTGCAGTGGACGCATGTAAATTGAGAACATCCAGACAGAAGGATTGGAGCTGTGGCGAATCAAGTGAGGAATCCTCTATTTGAGATAAACGCATAAGCAGATGTTCATAATCTGGCTCCCCCAAATATAGCGCAACGATATTATGTAATTTCCTTCGTACAGCTTTGATCAGTGCTTTTTGGGAGGAATGTCTAGGGGCTTCCTGGTCAATCAGGTCTTGTATGGTTTCAGGGTTCAAGCCTTTTCCACGGTATTTTGCTGAATTAAGAATGCTGTCAGTGATTTTTTGTATTTCTGGATCATTGATGTTCATTTATGCACCATAAAGGCCAGTTCCGTTTGAAATTGGAATTCCTGCACTTCCCAATCTTTTCCAGATATAAGCTGGTAAAAATGACGGCGGTAAAAATCAGGCATACCTTTCTTTCGGCCACCAATGCTGTGAACCGGGTATGAAACTAGCAAGTGAGGGGTTGGGATCAATTCCAATATCTCAGCGCCAAATGATTTTTTGATCTGCTCCAGGCAGGGAATCGATTTCAGGAGGAAAGCAACTTCTGCATTCGTTTCCGGGATTCCGCTGGTCAGGTTGCATGCGGTTGTTTTGCTCTGAATACTAAATCGCTTGAAAAAGTGAGTAAGCAATCCCAGCATGTCTTCATAAATATCGCAAGCACAATAGGTAAAGTCCTCTGTTAAGGGAATCCATGGAATTGCTAAAGGGTTCAAGCCACAAGCCAGATCGATTACACTATGCACAGGTGCAAGTGAAGCCAGGCAGGTCTTAAAAAAAGTATCAATAATTGGTAATCTCTCCCCTGTGGAAGTGTGAGAACGCATGGTTTGACGGCAAAACTGTCTTACTTCAGCAGATTGGATATCATCTGGCAGTGTCCTGAGTCTATTTATGGTCTCGTTGTAGTCGACTTGCTTGCTGAAATATGCTCCACCAATTTGGTGCAATTTGCCGCGGACTGTTTTGACGGCTAACTTCCCTTTTAACCCTTTTCTTTTAGCATCTTGACAAAGCTGCTGGACCAGGTCAGACGTGATAAATTGATATTTCGGGTTTGAACGGACTTCCTCGACCAGATCCTGTACAGAGTCATCTATTTTCATCATCACGCAACCGTTCTGTGAGTTGGGTCATAAACCGTAAATTATGCAGCGTCGCCAGGCGTTGGTAGAGCCAATCACTGGTTTTAAAAAGGTGGTGGAGATATCCCAGGCTGTAATTTTGACAGATCGGGCAATCACAATATTTTGATATTGGGCGGTTGTCTTTGATGTATTTCTTATCCTGGATATACACGTATTCCATCCAACGACTTTCTTCAGTGAGCTTTGTATCTGCAGAAACATTGAAGCGCATCAGACGGCCGTGACGGGCATCTCTTGTTGGTAAGGCACAGTCGAATATATCATACCCAAGTTGGTAAGTACGCATCAGGTTGTAGGGGTGGCCGATCCCCAGTGCATGCATGGGAAATTCCGTCGGTATTAACTCGCGCGTCAGCGCTACCATCTCTTCAAGTAGATCTCCATTTGAATCCAGCGGCCAACCACCATAGCCAAAACCATCAAAACCAATTTCTAGTAATCCTTCTGCGCACTTCCTTCGAAGATCAGGATAGCCTCCACCCTGGACCACACCAAAGATTAATGGTCGTTGAGCTTCATCGATTTGTCGGAGAGATATTTGGTGTAAATATTCCTGTTTACAACGTTTGGCCCAATTAAGCGTCCGTTTTACAGATATCTCTTGCGTTTCTCGATCGGATTCAACATGAGTGCAATCGTCCAGGCAGATAACGGCATCACTATCATAGCTGATCTGCCGTTGAATGCTCTTTTCCGGTGTTAATATAAATTTTCGATTTTTCCCCTCAGGGCGGAATATAATCCCATGATCTGTCAGGCTGCCAAATCGGGTAGATTCATGGATCAATGAATAGGCTTGGAATCCCCCGGAATCAGTGATGATCAGACCAGGCCATCCTGTAAAGTTGTGTAGTCCATTAAAAGCTCGAATGGTGCTTGAACCGGGTTTCTGCATCAAGTGAAAGCTGTTCATCACCAAAGCCTGAATATTGACTGCAAGCAAACCCTGAGTATCGACCGCGCGCACATAACCTAAGGTGGCATCTGGAAGAAAAGCCGGTAGTTGAAGGTCTTTGTCCCTGATCTTGATGTGTTCCTGCCTCTTCATCTTACTGACCATGATCCCTTTTGTTTAAATTGATAATCAGAATGAATTCGCGCTTTTCTCCTGTGACTTTTCTTAAAATTTCACTCACTGTTCCTCGATGGACGCTTTCAGTTCTCAAGGTCAAATCGCAGGCCAGGAGGATATCCTGGTTTTGTCCAAAAACATGTTCAACTTCACTCAGCAGCTTGGTCATCCGGTAGGGCGTATCCATTAAGATCACCGGTATTGCCTTGGATTTATATTCAGCTAAAAATTTTTCTCGCAAGTGTGTTTTTTGAGGGGGGAATCCTGCAAAGATGAAGCGGTCAATTGGGAAATCACAAAGTGAAAGCGCAGCCATCATAGATCCCGGGCCAGGGATGGGTGAAACAGGGATTTTCTTACGGTACAACAATTCAAGTAGGTGCTGACCAGGATCAGCGAACACCGGTGTGCCTGCGTCGGAAATAATTGCCAGTGTTTCACCTTTTTCCAGGCGCATGGCAATCGTTTGCGCTTCGTCACTCTCATTGTGCTCGTTGAGTTGGATCAGATCATTTTCGACGCCTATCTGATGCAGCAAACGGCTGCCCTGGCGAAATTCTTCACAGATCACTGCATCTACTTCCTTAAGCACATCCAGTGCGCGCAGGGTGATATCTTTCGGATTCCCTATAGGCGTGGCAACAATGTATAATTTACCGGGTTTGGTTTGAGTTTGCATTGATTTTATTGTAACATCCCAAACGATCAGGTGCGAAGGTGTTCAATATTCTCTGGTCAGCAAAGCTGGAATATGGCATAATCATGTCAATGTAACTGAACTGCAGGAAAGGTGTCCCATGAAAAAAACCAGCCGATTGACACGAATTTCGCTTATGCTGGCACTTTTTTTTGGCATAGACAAACTTCTGGGTGTTTTACGCACGATCATTATCAGTCGTCAATTCGGTTTATCAGAGGAGTTGGATGTTTTCAACGCTGCAAATAACCTTCCTGATCTATTATTTGCTCTGATCTCTGGAGGTGCCTTGGCGATTGCGTTTATCCCTGTTCTTTCTAAGGTCCTATCCAAAAACGGAAAGAAATCCGCCTGGTGTTTATTTTCTAAGGTTGCTAATCTTGCTTTTATTGTGACTTTAGGATTAGCAATAATTGTGGGAATATTGGCTGGTCCGTTGGTGAAGGGACAACTTGGTATCGCACCTGGCTTCAAACCAGATCAACAGGTTTTGGCAATCCGCCTCATGCGGTTAAATTTAATCTCAACTTTGATCTTTTCCATTAGTGGGCTTGTAATGGCAGGGCTGCAAGCCAATCAACACTTTATTACGCCTGCTATCGCCCCTTTGGTTTATGATATCGGTCAGATTTTTGGTGCGCTGATATTGGCTCCAGAAGAAGGACTGCAAATTGCTGGTTATAAGCTTCCTGCTTTTGGTTTGGGGATTGATGGGCTTGTGTATGGTGTGATCATAGGTGCAGTATTGCATTTAATTGTGCAGATCCCCGGATTGATAAAATTTGACTTTAAATGGTCACCTGTACTTGATTTCAAGGATGAGAGTTTTCGACGAGTCTTACGACTGATGGGTCCACGGCTTATTAGTATGATTTTTATTCAACTGATATTCTTGGCAAGGGATAATCTGGCTTCACGCCTGGCAACCGGTTCAGTGACAGCTTTAAGCTACGGTTGGTGGATCCAGCAGGTACCTGAAACCTTGATCGGAACTGCAATTGCAACGGCGCTGCTGCCAACATTATCTGAATATGTGGTAGTGAAAGACAATGACGCGTTTAGGTCCACCATTGAGCGATCACTGCGAGTTATGATTGCTTTGTCACTTCCAATTACTGTGATCCTTTCCTTGGCCAGCTTGCCCTGGATCCAGTTTGCTTTTGGTTTCCCGGTTAACGAAGCGAAGATGGTTTTATGGGCAACCCGGGGGTACCTGGTAGGTTTGTTAGGGCATAGTGTGGTTGAATTGGGTGTGCGTGCTTTTTATGCCCGTCAAAACGCTCGAATACCAATGTTGATTTCAGCTATGGGATTCCTGATTTATGTGGGATTAGCAATTCCCTTGATGGGAAGGTTCGCATCTGGTGGTATTGCGTTGGCCAACTCGATTACGTATAGTATTCAAGCAGTAATTCTAATCATTTTATTGAATCGTCAGTTATCAGAGAATTTTAAATTGGGACATGCTTTTTTACGGGCTTCTATTGGTGCTGCAGCTGCAGGTTTATGTTCCTGGCTGATACTCACAGTGCTGCCCATTGAAATAAGAGAGATATATTTATCCTTTGGTGCCATCCTGTTCGGTGGTGTTGTGGCTGTAATTCTTATCTGGCGAGATCTGCGTTTATTACGTAGACTCTAATTGGAATGAGGTATAATCCTGCCTATGGTTGAGAATGAGAATGAACTGACCAATCCAGAAATACCGGAAAAGACTCCAGAAAAACCAAAACGTAAGAAAAAGAAATTCTTTCAACGAAGGTCCTCCTGGATTATTCTGGGCATTTTACTGGCGATTTTGATACTCCTGGCCGGTGTGCTGCTGGGGATACCTCGCGGGATACAGGATCGCGTAAGCCTGGCGGAGACACAAGCTTCACCCAAGATCCAGGCTCAATTGGAGAGTGCAAAATTAGATATTGAAGAAGGTCGTTTTCAGGTCGCATTGGATCGACTTGATTGGATATTGGATGAGATGGCTCCTTACATGAGTGATGCCGAATTAACTGAAGTAGGTAAACTTTACAGCGAGACATTACTTGAAATATCTTCTTACGCAACACCG
>Ga0209121_10004080_pt1 | contig 13775 bp, 20 predicted proteins | sample Cruoilmetagenom3_FD_187292 | JGI IMG/M metagenome (GOLD analysis project Ga0209121, IMG submission 187292) | Oil polluted marine microbial communities from Coal Oil Point, Santa Barbara, California, USA - Sample 3 (SPAdes) (version 2) | ecosystem: Environmental > Aquatic > Marine > Oil seeps ...
ATTTGGCGTGGAATTATACAAGAATATTTCACTTGCCATAATCACAAAATATAATCAGCATCACATTTTGAAAATGTTGAATATTCCGCACCTCAGAAGTTTGAAAGAAGTAGGCCTCATTGCCGCCGAAGATACTCGCTATACCCGTAAGTTACTTACCCATTATGATATTCATACCTCAATATAAATACGCTCACTCTGAAAATTATTAAGTTGCCTTGATCAGTAAAATGCAGTATATTACTAATAATTAGTATATTTTTAAGATAAGCAGGAGGAAGAGAAAATGACGGAAAATAGGCAAAACCAGTTAAATCCAAGTGATGAAATAGAGTTAATGGATTTGTTAGCTGTTTTATGGAGAAGGGAATGGCTTATTATTATCGGAACACTTGTTTGTATAATTAGCGCAGGGGTTGCGACTTTTATTATGCCGAGGATATACGAAGTATCAAGCTCCATTGAGGTAGGAAAAGTAGATAATAGATTTATTGAAGTAGATCCTTGTAAATGTCAAGTACTTTTCCCGGTACCATGGTAAGTAAATTTCCATGAGGGCTATAAACTCAATCTTGAAGAAACAGATAAGGTTTGTACGCACTCCTTAGCCTCTATAATGCCCTACTATGTAGCTTTACCTAAAGGAATAAACCCTAAAACTTTAGGATTGGCTAAACAGGGAGATAAAGCCTATCTTCAATGTTTTGATTCTTGTGAAATTACCGGCGGGGAAACAGTAACTTTTGAAATAGAGATAAGGAAATAGTAAATAGTAGTTATGAATATACCAACTGAGAGACTTTATTTCTGTAATCTTTTTACTATTTACCATTCACTACTCACTATTTACTGGTTTTGTTTAGACCCTTGTGAAGTTACTGGAGGTGGCACAGTAATTTTTGAGGTAAGAAAACAAAATAAGGAAGGATAGTAATGAATTTGAAAGAAGAGAATTTGTTAAAGAACATATTAAGTTACATGCCGAAATTAAAGGAACTGAAAGAGTTGAGAGATGGGAGTATCCGATAGAAGCTATAAGAGAAGCAATTACCAATGCTATTTGCCATAGAGATTATGAGTCGACGGCCAATGTGCAGATAGGGATTTTTGATGATAGAATTGAGATTTGGAATCCTGGCAATCTATCAAATGGCCTCACTGTGCAGAAATTAAAAGGGAAGCATGAGTCAATGCTTCGGTCTCCTTTATTGGCCAAAAACTTCTTTTTGATAAAATATATAGAGCAATGGGGAACAGGGACTAATAGAATGATTAATTGGTGTCTAAATTATGGTTTACCCGAACCAGTCTTTGAGGAAAGAGGCGGAAGCTTTGTTGTTACAATAAAAAAGTATAAAATAACAGAAGGAGTTCTATCATCGTTAAATAAGAGGCAGAAAAAGGCAGTAGAATATCTACTGAAGAATAAAAAAATAACAAATAAAGAATATAGAGAATTAAATCCAAATATTTCTGATAGAACAGCTTTAAATGACTTTAATGATTTGGTAAAAAGAGAAATAATTACAGGTGTAGGAGCCAGGAAATATAGATATTATATTCTTCGGTAATTTCGGATAAATTTCGGATAAAGAAAAAGTGTTGGCAATTAATTTAAGTAGCAGAGATAAGTTCTGAAACATTACAGCTATTATCATCATTATTTTATTTTTGCTTCACGAGCAGACCATCAGTCGAACCTTGATTCTGGGATTTGGGTTTTTAAATTTTATCTTTCTTAGTGTGGAGAAAGCGCTTTTGAATTATCTATTGAAAAGAAGTCCTTCTCTGGGAGTATTTACCAGAACTTTTAAGAAGCTGCGAAGAAGTAGGGATACCTTCTTATGCAGTACCTGATTTCAACTATTCTAATTTTGTTCAAGTAAAGATAGAAGATCTTTTTGGAATATCCGTGCTTAAATTTTTAACTACTCCTGAATTTGGAGGAAGTATTTTTTTTAAAGAGATATTTGATTGGATTGGAGCTTGTCTACTTTTAACTGTTCTTTCTCCTTTATTTTTAATTATTGCTCTCATTATAAAGCTTACTTCACCAGGACCTGTTTTTTTTAAACAGGAAAGAAGTGGATTAAATGAATGAGTTTAGTTGGCCATCGTCCTTCTATCCCTTCAGAAGTAGAAAAATATGATACCTGGCAAAGAAGAAGACTTTCTATGAAGCCAGGAATGACCTGTATATGGCAAATAAGAGGTAGGAGTAAAATTCCTTTTGAAAAGTGGATGGGATTAGATTTAAAATATATTGATAATTGGTCTCTCTGGCTTGATTTTAAGATTCTCATAAGGACAATTCCGGCGATACTCTACAGGAAAGGGGCATTAACACAATAACATTAACACAAAAGTCACTTGACATAGGTTGGATAATAATATATTATTTCTGTAAATTGATAAAAATATCAATATAAAGAAATGAAATTTAGTGAGTTTGTTAAAATCTATCAGGAAGCTCCTTTAATAGATTCAAGCACCTTTTCTTTATATAGTGAAAAACCTCAAGATTTGCGGCGACAGGTAAGAGAATGGGTAAAAAAGGATTACCTTATATCCGTAAAAAAGGGATTATATATTTTCAGTGATGAGTGGCGCAAGATCCAGCTTTCTGTTTTGTTTATAGCTAATTTTTTAGTTTTGCCTTCTTATGTAAGTTTGGAGTATGCTCTTGGTTTTTATGAGCTCATTCCTGAGAAAGTTACAGTAATTACCTCGGTAACTACCAAAAAAACTAAGATTTTTAAAAATTTACTGGGAGATTTTGAATATCACTCAATAAAGAAAGATTTATTTTTTGGATTTAAAAAGGAAATAGACAATAATCAGGAATTTTTTATTGCCTTACCGGAGAAGGCTTTGCTTGATTATTTCTATTTAAATAGCCATTTCCAGGGAAGTTTTTTGGAATTAGAATCTATTAGACTGCAGAACCTGGAAAACTTAAATACAGAGTTATTAGAGAATTATGGGCTAAGATACAATAAAAGAATAAGAAAAATTGCTCGGGTTTTGACCAGATTTATAAAAAAAGAAAAAGCCAATTACAAAAAATTATGAAATGAAAGATTATATCAAAGAAATTATTGATGAGAGGCTTTCTTCTCAGGATAACAGGAATCGGGTAAGAGAATATATTCAGAAGTTTTTGCTTTACATTCTTTACAAGAAAAAAATTTACCAGAGTTTAGTTTTTGTTGGCGGAACGGCTTTAAGGTTTCTTTACGGGATAAAAAGATTCTCTGAAAATCTGGATTTTAGCCTTTCTTATAAAGCAGAAAAGTACGATTTCAAAAATATTCTTAAAGCTGCCGAGGAAGAGTTTATTGCTTCAGGTTATAAAATAGAAATAAAATACGATATAAGTAAAAATGTTCACAGTGCATTCTTGAAATTTCCCGGCCTGCTCTTTGAATATGGTTTAAGTCCACACAAAGATGAAAAGATTTCTATTAAAATGGAAATAGATACAAATCCTCCCGTGGGAGGAGGGGAAGAAGTTACCCTCTATAACTCTATCTTTATGTTTTATATTCTTCATTACGATTTAGCATCTTTATTTGCTGGAAAACTGCATGCTTTATTATGCCGGAAATACACCAAGGGAAGGGATTGGTATGATCTGATATGGTATTTGACAACCTTCAAAGGATTAGAACCTAATTTTGTTATGCTGAATAATGCCATAAGGCAAACTATGAGAAAACCTTTCCAGATAGACAGAAAAAACTGGAAGAATAAATTGAAGGAGGCAATTGATGATTTTGATATTAAGAAGGCAAAAAATGATATAGGGCGCTTTCTTGAAAATCCTGGAGAAATAGAACTTTTAACTAAAAAAAATCTTTATAAACTTTTAGATGTTTCCACCAGACACTGATTAAGATACCTCTGCAGAGAATAAGCTAAACCGACGCTCCAGATTTACTGTATTAGTTTTTTTGCGAGATTTCTTTACTTTTTTTGTAATGGGTTTATCCTGTTTCAGATAAGCGAAGTTAGGGCGTTTTGCCTCATTCTTTACGGTGCGCATAAACGCAGGCTAAAGCCTGCGGCTACCAATTATAAAAAGAAAAAATTATTTTTGACAGTACCTTTATCTTTTAAGGGGTGAAAATTATGAAAATTTTTTTAGGAGAAACAGGTGGATAAACAAGAAACTATTTTCCTGATATTACTAATAGATTATAGTATAGATTACCGAATTCGGGTTAAAATATTAAGGTTAGAATATTGATTTACCCAAAAATTTACGATGTTTTAATAATAGGAGCAGGGCCTATTGGTTCTTATCTTGCTTTTCGGTTGGCTAAAGAGGGATTTAAAACAGCCATTTTTGAAGAAGATGAGGAAGTTGGCAAGAATGTTATTTGTACGGGAATTATAGGGAAAGAAACTTTTGAAAAATTTAATCTTCCGCGGGAAAGTATTCTAAAAGAGATAAAATCCATTAATTTTTTCTCTCCTGCTGGTACTATTTTAAAATATAATCCTCCTTATGTTTTAGCTTATGTAGTGGATAGGGAAATATTTGATAAGGGACTCTTTCAATGGGCAAAAGAAGAAGGGGCAGAGACTTATTTAGGAAATTATGTAGAAGAGGTTAAGATTACTCCTGAATATTGCAAGATTAAGGTAAGTGAGGATATTTCTAAGGGCGCTTTTTATGAGAAAAAAGCCAATGTTGTTATTTTAGCTACGGGAATTAAATATAAACTGCATAAAAAGTTAGGATTAACTAAACCTTTTTCTTTTCTTCAAGGGGTTCAGGTAGAGACTATTTTAAAAAATCCTCTTGAGGAAACAGAAATTTATATTGGTAGGGAAGTATCCCCCGGGTCTTTTTCCTGGGCAGTGCCTCTCGGAGATAGTCGCACAAGGATAGGAATTTTAGCAAAGAATAAAGCAGCTACATATCTTGAAAAGATTATTCAGAATCGATTTAAAGAAAGATTAGCTGAAGAGCCGCGAATTCGTAAGAAGAGCATTGCCTATGGCTTGTCGCGAAAGACTACAGGTGAAAGAGTTATGGCAGTGGGGGAAGCCGCTGGTCAGGTGAAGACAACTACTGGTGGAGGAATTGCTTATGGGCTTTTTTGTTCTGAAATAGCTGTTAAGGTTCTTAAAGAAGCTTTTTCTAAGGGAAAATTTGACCGAAGGGAGTTTATGGAATACGAAAAACTCTGGAAATCAAAATTAAGGAAGGAAATTCGTATGGGAGATTATGCCCGCAGGATATTTGGAAAGTTTAATGATTCCCAGATAGAGAAAGCCTTTAAATTTATAAAGGGAAGAGAAGGTTTGATGAAACTTTTAGAGAAGAATTTTGATTTTGAATTTCATTCAAAGTTTCTCCCTTTAGGAATGAGAATCCTTAAAGAAATACTTTTTAGGTAGGAAGAAAGAAAATGATGCAAATACTTTCTTATGTAGGAGTAGGTCTGGCAACAGGAGTATTAAGTGGATTATTGGGAGTGGGAGGAGGAGTAATACTGGTTCCCGCTCTGGTTTTTATTTTTAGTTTAACTATGAAAAATGCTATAGGCACTTCTTTAGCTATAATTGTTCCCATCGCTATTGTGGGAACTTATCTTCATTATCGGGAAGGTAATGTAAATTTTTGGTTAGCTATATATATAGCTATCGCCGCCATAATAGGCTCAAGGGTAGGAGTCTATCTTAATGGTGTTCTTCCTAATATTATTTTAAGAAGAATGTTTGGTGTCTTACTTCTTCTTATAGGAATAAAAATGATTATAGGTAAATAAAGTGGAAAAAGGTATTCTTTATTTAGTGGGAACTCCTATTGGAAATCTTGAAGATATTACTTTAAGAGCTCTTAGAATTTTAAAAGAAGCAGACCTCATTGCTGCCGAAGATACCCGCTATACCCGTAAGCTACTTACCCATTATGATATTCATACCTCTTTAACAAGTTTTTACGAGCACAATGAATTAAAGAAAACTTCTTACCTTATGAATTACCTCAAAGAAGGGAAGAAAATTGCTTTAGTAAGTAATGCCGGAATGCCAGGAATTTCTGACCCTGGTTATTGTTTAATAAAAGAAGCAATAAAGGAAAAAATTAAGATTGTTCCTATCCCTGGTCCTACTGCTTTAATTTCTGCTCTTACTGTTTCTGGTCTTCCTACAGATAGCTTTATTTTTGTGGGATTTTTAGGAAGAAAAAAAGGAAAGAGAGTAAATAAATTAAAGGCTTTAAAAGAAGAAAAAAGGACTTTAATAATTTATGAAGCCCCTCATCGGATTAAAAAAGTTTTAAGAGAGATTAAAGATATTCTCGGAGACCGTCAAATAGTAGTAGCACGAGAACTTACTAAAAAGTTTGAAGAGATATTAAGAGGAAAAATAAGCGAGATAGAGATATTATTTGAAGAAAAAGAACCCCGAGGAGAATTCACCCTGATAGTTGAAGGGAAAAAGTAGATAAACCAATTTTTTAGAGAGTGTTTTTTAAATAACAATTTCCATTTTTTTAGCATAAGACTTTAGTTTCTTAGAGTTCACCTCATTGAAATTCAATTTAGAATAATCAGGTTTAATATGTTTGCTTTTATGGAAATAGAGATAATCTAATAGTGCTTTCTCAGGTTCAGCAATAAAATAACTTTGCCTGTTAACGAGTTTCCAGAAGAAATCTTTTTTAATCTGTCTATATTCAATAGTTCCAAAAGAGGTATTAAATGTCCTTGGAAGTTGAGTGGTAACACAGGTTAAGACATAAGGGATTTGATTTAAAATTCCCCAGGAATATAAAGCCGATTCCAAAGAAATATAGCTGGGTTGATAGATTTGGTTAGAAATTTCTTCTAATGTAGGCGTATTGAATGGATTAGCATAAAACCCGCGGCAAATTCTTTTAACAATTTTTTTATTATTCAGTCTGCTGAGGTTAATACTTAAGGAATGACTATTCATACCAGTGAATAATTTTAGATGATTGATATGGAAGATCCTGATATCACTATGTTCTTTAAAAAAGTTTAGCCAGTCCTGTGTTTTCATTTTTTTTAAAATTCTTTTAATAATTTGCTCAAGATTTTTAGTTCTTCTTTACAGATAGCAGGATATTTAGTTTCAAATAAGTTTCGATAGGCAAAAGGTAAGAATTTGTCCATCTCCTCTTTAAGGATAACTACTCCATTTTTTTCTAAAAGAGTCAAATTCTCCTGAAATTTAAACATAAATTTTTGCATACTTAAACCGTAATCAGAGATTTTTTTTTCAAGCATCCTTTTGATATCTTTATCTATACAGATGTGTAGGGTATTCAGAATAAAATAAATATCCCAGAGGTCTCTTCCTTTAAGATAATTTCTTGAGGCCAAGGCAAGTAATTTATCACTCAAGATTTCCTGGGGTGTCTCAACTACAACACCCGGACTTAAGGAGATGTCCCCAGCTTTCAGAATTATGGTTTGAGTAGAATAAGAGGGGATATGGGCAATTTCAATGTGAGTTTTGTCTTTCGCTCTTAAAAAGTCTACTTCAAGAACAAGGCTGAATCTTTTAAAATTAGGAGTATTCTTCTGAACCTCGAGTTGAGGATTTCTGGCAAATGGGATAAATTTATCAACATAAGAGGGAAGTGATTTTAAGTTTTCAGTTAAACGATAAAAGAAATGAGTATTTTTTTTTCTTAAGACAAAATCTAAATCTTCAGAATATCTTACTCCCTTATAGACAAATCTAATGGCTGTGCCGCCCTGAAATACCAGATGAGAAAAAAGACCTTTTCTAAAAAGGTATTCCAGGATGAGCCAATGCACATATTCTTTAAAGACAAGGCTTGCACTTACCTTTTGCGATTCCGCTTCCCGCTTAATTTTCTCTACATTGATCATACTTTAGATAATATACAAATTTGTATATTTTGTCAAGTGCAACTAAAGAGTTTTTGTTATTTAGTTAATAGGATGTCATCTATAACTGGTATGATGTTAAGGGAAAGTTTTGAGATATGCTTGACATCTATCCTTTTATGATATATATTTTTTAATTGCCAGAGAGAGTATTGTTAGAAGGGGTCAAAAAAGGACTAAAGGGGCGTGATATAAAGAAAAGAGAAAGATTCTTACAGAAGGTTTTTGAATAATCTCCATGAGTGGTATGGGGAAAGACTTTATGAAAAATCAGAAGATTCTACTGCTAAATATATCTGGCTTATTTGGAATTTTAGTTTTGTCCAAAAATAAAGGATTTATTCCTTAAGCAAAAAATATTTCTCTTTGCTAAAAACATATTCCATAAAGAGTTTCGGGATAATGAATTTGGAAAATGATGCACTTACATTTGCAGAAAGTGACCTTAAAGCAAACTGGGAAGTTTATAAAGAGAGATTTTTAAGGGAGGCAAATTTATGATTGAAAAAAAATGATAGAGAAAAACATTGAATTAAGTACGGAACTTAGCCGATTTTTGTTTGAACACCCGGAGTTTGAAAAAAAATTCCATTGGGGGCGGAGATTGTTCTTTTGCCAGAGTTTGACTTAAAGTTGAAGAGGTTTAATTTGGCAATGGGCAAAAAACTTGAGGCAGATGGAGTTAAAGTAATATATATTAAAATTGAGAAGCTTAGATCCAGAGTGCTTTCGCGGATTGACGGCATAAAGTTAGAAAATGTCGCTGTTAGTTAGATTGGTTAAATATGCAAGCAGGATCAAAACTATATGCATAGTATTCTGGTTTGATTTGAACTTGACATTTATCTCTTTATGATATATTCTAATTATAATGATGAGAATATTTATTGCTGTAGAGATACCAGAACCTGTTAAAAAGAAAATTTCTCATATTGTGCAGGAGTTGAAGGGAAAAGTAGAGAAAATAAAATGGGTAAATTCTGAACTGGTTCATTTTACTTTAAAATTTTTAGGAGAGATAAGTGAAGAGGGATTAAAAAAAGTAAAGGAAGTTATCCTGCAAATAGCCAGAGAATATAGTCCTTTTACTTTAAATATTAAAGGAATGGGAGTATTCCCCGATTATTCTTCTCCACGAGTTATCTGGATAGGGGTGGACGAGGGTAAAGAAGCGATAGGAAAATTAGCAGAGAAATTAGATAAAGAATTAAGTAAGGAAGGTTTTATAAGGGAGAAAAGAGAGTGGGTTCCTCACCTAACCGTGGGAAGAGTGAAATTTTTAAGAGAAAAAGAGAAGTTAAAGGAGCTTATTTACTCTCGGGAAAATATAGAAGTAGGTGAGGTGAAAGTAGAAAGTCTTAGTATAATTCAAAGTTACCTTACACCCAAAGGTTCTATTTATAAAACTATAGAAAAATTTTCTTTTGCTTCCCTGGAATCATAGGAAAGTGGTGATAAAGTAGTTTTTGTAGAAGCAGGTAGCCGCACCCTTTAGGGTGCGTAAAGTATGTTGGGGATAAACCCCAACGCTACGTAGCGCGGGGGCTTGTCCCCCGCAGGCTGAAGTCTGCGACTACCGTAGGAATTTCACAAGGAATTGGTAGGTGCAACTTTTAAGTGTATGTGTGCATAAGTAGAATATTTACAAAAGGAGCGATAAAGAATGAAGGAAGAAAAGCTAAAGGCTTTAGATATAGCCAGACGGCAAATTGAACATCAGTTTGGTAGGGGTTCTCTTATGCGTTTGGGAGAGAAGGGAACTCGGATGGATGTAGAAGTAATCCCTACGGGAAGTATTACATTGGATGCTGCTCTGGGTATAGGGGGTGTTCCTCGGGGAAGAGTGGTGGAGATATTCGGACCCGAAGGGTCTGGTAAAACTACTTTAGCTTTGCATATTGCTGCTGAGGCTCAGAAAAATGGGGGAATGGTAGCTTTTATTGATGCTGAGCATGCTCTGGATCCTACTTATGCTAAAAAAATAGGGGTAGACACAGATAATCTTCTTATTTCTCAGCCAGATTCAGGGGAACAGGCTCTGGAAATAAGCGAAGTCTTAGTTCGTAGTAATGCTATAGATTTAATTATTATTGATTCCGTAGCGGCACTTGTCCCTCGGGCAGAGTTGGAAGGAGAGATGGGGGATTCGCATATGGGACTTCAGGCAAGACTTATGTCTCAGGCTCTACGCAAACTTACTGGAGCCATAAGTACTTCCAAAACCTGCACTATTTTTATTAATCAATTAAGGATGAAGATAGGTATTATCTTTGGCAACCCAGAAACTACTACCGGCGGTAGAGCTCTTAAATTTTATGCTACCATAAGAATGGATATCCGCAGGAAAGCTTCAATAAAGAAGGGAGAGGAACAAATTGGGAACAGAGTGGGAGTAAATGTAGTGAAAAATAAACTTGCTCCTCCTTTCCGTCGAGCTGAGTTTGATATTATTTTTGGACAAGGAATTTCCAGGGAAACAGATATTCTGGAAATAGGAGAAAAATTGGGAATTATTGAAAAGACCGGGAGTTGGTATTCGTATAAAGGTGTTCAATTGGGACAGGGAAAAGAGAATATCCGTCAGTTCCTCAAGGATGAGAAAAATCAGAAGATTAGAAAGGAATTAGAGGATAAGATAAAGGAAAAGTTGGGATTTAAGGGAAAAGAGGCGGTAGCTAAAGAAACGCCAGCTAAGTCAAAGAGTTAAAAAATTCGTAACTATTTAGCCACGAATTTACACGAATGAACACAAAGAAAAGTGAAGTTTTAAGTTTTATTCAGAGATTTATTATATAAAATAGATTGTTAAATAATTATTCGTGGTAATTGGTGATAATTAGTGGCTGAATAATAACAAAAATTATGGAGAAACTGAACTATTATGGGAAAATGTTATTTAAATCAGCGAAAATAATAGGGGGATTATTTTTTCTAATTAGCTATGTTTCCTTGGCTTTTGCTGGTAGTTATGAGATTAAAAAAGTTGATTACGATGTTCTCCCGGAAAATACTAAAGTTTTTGTGGAGATTTCTTCGGAAGTGGGATATACAGCTACGGAATTAGTTAGTGATTTAACCCTTTCTTCGCATCCTAAACTTAAAGTTATTTTTTATCCTGCTAAACTTATCTTTCCTCAAAAAGAAATTAAACTTAAGGAAAATGAATTTATTCAACATATCCGTTTGAATCAGGAAACCCTCAACTCTGTAAATATGGTTCTGGATTTAACGAATAAAGAGTATACTTATAATATTTATCCTGATGGTCCCTCGCGGATGGTTATTGATTTAAAAAGTCCCGAAAAAGATACAATTGCCGATTTATTAAGAGGGGAAAACACTCCTTTAATCCCTGAAAAAAAGAAAGCTCGGCGCATAATCCTTGATCCCGGTCATGGAGGAAAAGATCCAGGAGCTATAGGGTCAGCTGGATTAAAAGAAAAAGAAGTAACCTTAAAGGTAGCCGATGACTTAGCTAAATTATTAAAAAAAGAGTCAGGAGTAGAGGTATATTTAACCAGAGAAAAGGATCAATTTATTTCTCTGGACAGGCGAGTAGAATTAGCTAATCAATGGAAAGGGGATATTTTTATAAGTATCCATGCTAATGCTGGGTTTAATAAGGTAGCTCATGGAGTAGAGACTTTTTTTAACTCAAAGCATCCTTACGGAGAAGGAGCTACAGAAGTAGCTAAGCGGGAAAATAAGGAATTATCTGATAATATTTCTCCTGAGGCAGAGATGATTCTCTGGGATATGCTCCAAACTCGCTATCGCCAGGAGAGTAATGAATTATCTCATATAGTTCAGAAAAGATTATCTGAAGCTACGGGCTTAGAGGATAGAGGAACAAAATCTGCGGGATTTTATGTTTTGAGAGGGGTAGCTATGCCGGCGATTTTGGTAGAAATAGGTTTTATTTCTAACCCTGTAGAAGAAAGAAAACTGAAAAATGAAGATTTTAGAAAAAAGATTGTCCAGGGTATTTTTAAAGGGATAAAAGAGTATATGGAGAGAGTAATTGAGTAAGAAGAAGCGATTCCTGATCTATATAATAGTGGGGGCAATTATATTTTTATGTGGAATGGTATCCTCTTCTTTTTTTAAAAGGAGGGTATATGAAATTAAGGAATGGGTAAGCAAACCTTTTCTTCCTCCTCAGGAGATGAGAACAGTAAAGCTTTATTTCTCTGCTCCCCAGGAAAATTATCTCTTAGCCGAAGAGAGGGAAATTATTATTTCATCAAATCCCAATCAAGAAGCTGAAGAAATTTTAGAAGAATTAATTAAAGGCCCGGGGGAGATATCTCTTTCTCCTACCCTTCCTTCATCTGCCCAGGTAAGAGATGTGTGGATGGAGAAGAATTGTATTTATGTAGATTTTGCCTCTTCGATTACAGAGGCTCATCCTGGAGGAAGTAGTGGAGAATTACTTACTGTTTATTCTATTGTAAATACTCTTCTGGATAATTTCCCTTTGTATTCCCAGGTGCAGATTCTTATTCAGGGTAAACCAGGAGAAACTTTAGCAGGACATATTAATATAAGTGAACCCTTAAGTAAGAATCCAGATTTAATAAAAAACCCTTGATGAAGAAATTTTTCCCCTTCCTTGTTTTGTGTAGTATTTTTGTAGGCTCACTGGTTATTTCAGAAATTTTAGCTAACAAGATTGTCCATCTTAAAGGAATTTATGTACCCGCAGGAGTCATAGCCTATGCAATAACTTTTCCCATTACTGACACTATCGGGGAAATTTGGGGAAAAACTTACGCAAAACAATTGGTTCTTGCTGGATTTTTGACCCTGATAGTAGTTTTTCTCCTTATAGGGCTGGCTATTGTTCTACCAGCCGCTTCTTTCTGGAAAGAAGAGGAAGCTTTTAAGAGTGTTTTAGGAATGAAGGAAGGAGCGATGAGAATAACAATCGCCAGTCTCTTTGCTTATATAGTGAGTCAATATCACGATGTTTGGGCTTTTCATTTCTGGAGAAAAGTTACCCGCGGAAAATATCTCTGGCTTCGTAATAATGCTTCTACTTTTGTTTCTCAGGGGATAGATACCTTTATATTTATCTTTATTGCTTTTTATGGAGTATTTCCCATCTTTCCTTTAATTTTAGGTCAATATCTTGTGAAGATTAGTATTGCTCTCCTTGATACCCCCGTAGTTTATACCCTTGTCCATTTCCTTAAATCAAATAAATAAATTTTTTTGTGATACCTATTAACTCTTCTGAGGGCATTTCCCTGAAGGAGCATTATATACGCTACCTTAACGCCTGCCTGTGCGTTGCACGCAGACAGGAGGTCCCCGAAATGAGGAAAAAGAAATATTTATGTTCGAAGGAGATGGAAGTCTCCAAGTTTAAATATTTCCCGAATGAGGAGGCCGAGCAGAACAATTTAAAGCGGATATACAGCGACGGAAGGGAAAGCCCGAAGTCTTCTTGACAATATTTTTTTTTGCTTTATAATGGAGTATAGTGGATAAAAATGGTGTAAAGTGGAGAGAATAAAATGTTTATGGGAGAATATCACCATTCGCTCGATAGTAAAAACAGATTAATTATCCCGGCAGTTTTACGTCAACAAAACAATGATGGGGATGAGAAATTTGTGCTTACCCGAGGATTAGATAAAAGTTTATTTCTCTATTCCCTTTCAGGATGGCAAGCTCTCGGGGAACGATTAAAAAATATTTCCACAGTCCGCTCTGAGACACGAGCTTTTTTAAGAGTACTCTTTTCAGGAGCTCACCAGGTTTGTCCGGATAAACAAGGAAGAATTACCTTACCTCAAACTTTAAAAGATTTTGCCGAAATCAAAGAAAAGGTAGCTATAATTGGTGCTTTTAACAAGATAGAAATCTGGAGTGAAA
>Ga0209121_10004081_pt1 | contig 13774 bp, 11 predicted proteins | sample Cruoilmetagenom3_FD_187292 | JGI IMG/M metagenome (GOLD analysis project Ga0209121, IMG submission 187292) | Oil polluted marine microbial communities from Coal Oil Point, Santa Barbara, California, USA - Sample 3 (SPAdes) (version 2) | ecosystem: Environmental > Aquatic > Marine > Oil seeps ...
AATCATGGAAAAACAACCTAACAACCCTTTACATGGTGTAAAACTAGAACAAATTATAAATGAGTTGGTTGCGTATTATGGTTGGGAGTATTTAGGCTATAACATTAATATTAGATGTTTTACCCACGATCCTTCGGTAAAATCTAGTTTAAAATTTTTACGACGTACTCCTTGGGCTAGAACCAAAGTAGAGAAATTTTATTTAGAGATGTTGTCTAAAAAAAGAAACTAGTTAAGTCTACTGTTTTCTTATTATAAGAATTTATAGATTTCTCGACAAGCTCGAAATGACAAACTCGAAGGAAAGACCTTAAATATTAATTGGAAACTCTGTGTCATTCCGACGAGAATGGAGGAATTTTTTTTAGGATACTTACACTCTATCTTTTTTAAAATTATACTTGAGTAAATAGGTATTCATTCACTGTCTAAAATAAGAAGCTATTTTAATGGAGTATAGATTTCTCGACATGCTCGAAATGACAAGAAAACTACTTATCTACATTTTGAAAAACATCATTTTTTGCCAAACGTTGCTTTTTAACTTCTATCTTTTTTAACATCCAATCAGGATAATTAGAAGCATCTTCTGCTTCAAAAATTCGGAGTTCTTGAGAATTGTCTTCTTTTAATAAATCGTCTTGTTGGCAACCCAAAATAGTAGCAGCTGTTTGCACACCAGAATAACCTGCTCCTGTTACACCATGTGCTGCAATAGATGCGCCACACATATATAAGTTTTCTATTTCGGTTTTTGGTTTATATGCAAAAGGACCTATATGACGTAAGCTTTTTTCGGTACCATACACGCTACCTTCTGTAGAATTTATATAATACTCATTAGTCATTGGTGTACCTAATTCTTTGTGTACTATTTTACTAGTTATTCCTGGTACTACCTTTTCTAAAGTGACTAAAAATTTATTTATAATTTGTTCTTTAAATGCTAAATATTCTGGAGAACGCTCTGTGGTTTCCTCTTTAAATTTTTCAAAAGCATCATAATGAATATATGTTATAGCTTCTAAAGTGTGGTATCTACCATCAAAACTAATTGGATCTTTTAAGGAAGTGCAACTAATAAACATTCCTGAAAATTCTTCGCCTTCTAGAATATCTTTTTTCTGCATATCTGCAAAAGAATCATCCATATCTTGGTTTGGAATTTTCCAGATATTACCAGAATCTAATCCTGCTTTTTTAACATCCATATCTACGGTTAAAAAGAGCATTAATGAAGTACAAGAGTAGGTTGTTTTGTTTAATTTTTTCAACAATTTTGCACTCAAATTTTCTTTTCCGATAAGGTTAAGATAAGTAATTCCTGGATCTGCATTAGAGATAATTCGTTGTGCAAAAATCTTTTCTCCTGAAGCCAATTCTACACCAACCGCTTTTTTATTTTTAATGCCTTTTTCTAACAAAATACGCTTTACAGAAGCACTTGTTTTTACAGTACCTTGAAAAGATTTTATTTTATTCGTCATGGCTTTTACTAGAGCTCCTCCTCCTCCCATTGGGTAAAATCCGCCTTCAGCATAATGACACATAATAGCTGCATGCATGATAAAACTTGCTTTTGCTGGAGGCAAACCATGATTACCAAATTGTATGTTTAATATGTTTTGAAGTAAAGGGTCTTTAACGTGCCAATTTATTACACGTTTAAGAGTAAAAGGAGAATATTTCCCCATGTGTTTTGTACGAAACGGAATGGTTAATTGTTGCCATAATCCTTTAACTTTAGGTATTAGCTGCAATTGTCTGCCTACGTTTCTAACTAACCTTAGGTATTTTATGATGCCTTTTTTCTCGTGCGGAAATTTAGCGATTAAATCTTGTTGAAATTCTTCCCAATTGGCAGAATAGTTAAAACGCTCATCACCAATCCAACAATGATCAAACCCTTTTGGGTTCATTCTATAAAAGCCAATATCATTTGCTATTCCTAAACCAGCATATAATTGGTTAGAAGATTCTCCTGGACTCATTAAACCTACATAGTGTACGCCTGGAGTAAATCTATATCCATTTAAGTAAAAGCTGTGACACCAACCACCAGGAACATCATGCTGTTCAAGAACTAAAACTTTTTGTCCTGCTCTTGCCAAGCAAATAGCAGAAGTTAAGCCACCTACTCCAGATCCTATAATTATAGTATCATATACATTTGGTGTCTTACTTTCTGTAGCGAATTCCTTTTTCATGTGTTACAAGATAATTCTATTTTTTAGAATACTTGAAACTTAAATTGCTTTTATTAGTAATTCTGCAGTTGCAAGGTTGGTAGCTAAAGGCACATCATGCACATCACACAATCGCATAAGCATCAGTACATCTGGTTCGTGTGGATGTTTTTCTAGAGGATCTCTAAAAAACAAGACCATATCACATTTTCCTTCGGCAACTCTTGCTGCTATTTGTGCGTCACCACCAAGTGGTCCTGAAAGTAATCTAGTCACTTCAAAACCTGCTTTTTTAACTTTTTTACCTGTAGTACCTGTAGATATTAAGGAAATACTTTTTTGAAGTAATATTGTTTTATGTTCATTTAAAAACTGAACCATTTCAGCTTTTTTTCCGTCGTGTGCTATAATTGCTATTTCCATTAACTTAAATCCTTTACGTGAAATTTTAATAAACCTTCAATAGGTCTTCTTTCAAAGTTACCAACAGTAAAACCTAGTTCTTTAGCAACTTCTTTTATTTCGTCTTGAGAATAAAACGCTATAGAACCTGCAAAATGAACAGGAACGTTTGGTAATACATCTTTAAATTGGAATATCATGTTTTTTGCAAACAGTTTAATTCCGCTTTTAATTAAATTAGAAATATAAGTAGATTCTTTATTTAAAAACATAAATTCTGCAAAAGCAGCTAAATATGCATTTGGGTTTGGTTGTTTGTATAGATTGTATTTTATGTAATCTGACTCCACATTATACTTACTAGCAAAGGCTACTTTTAAATCTTCTGGCATATGATTAAAATAGTAATCACGAATTAATTGCTTACCAAAATAATTACCCGAAGCATCATCCATAAGCGTATAGCCTAAAGAATTTACACGTTGGTGTAATTGTTGACCATCAAAATAACTACAATTAGATCCTGTACCTAAAATACAAACCACTGCAGCTTCGTCTTTACTATTTAGTGTAGCTCTTACAGCAGCCATAGTGTCTTCTTGCACTTCAATAACTGCATTTTTAAAAACAGATTCTAAGACGCCTTTTAAAAGCATTTTTGGCTTTTCGGTACCACAACCAGCACCATAAAAGAAAATATGTGTTACGTCTTTTTTATTTTCCATTAGAATATCACTACTCTTAATGGTTTTTTTTAGTTTTTTTTCTGAAAGAATTGCAGGATTTAGTCCTTTCGTTCTTACTTTTTCAAAACATTGTTTTCCGTTTTTGTCTACTGCAATCCAATCGCATTTTGTAGAGCCACTATCTACTATTAATATCATAAGCTAAATGTAAAAAAAAAGCTGCTCAAAATGAATGAGCAGCTATATTTTTTTTATTAATTATTAAAGAGAATTAACATGTAAAGCTAAATCTACTAATTTGTTTGAATAACCAAACTCATTATCATACCAAGATACTAGCTTAAAGAATCCTGAATTTAACTCAATAGAAGCTTCAGAATCAAAGATACTTGTTCTGTCATCGCTAACAAAGTCTTGAGATACTACCATTTCATCTGTATACCCTAAAACACCATTCATTTCTCCTTGCGAAGCTTTTTTCATTGCTGCTTTAATATCTTCTAAAGAAGTATCTTTTTTTGTTTTTACTGTTAAGTCTACTACAGAAACATCTACAGTAGGAACTCTAAATGCCATACCTGTAATTTTTCCGTCTAATTCTGGAATTACTTTACCAACAGCTTTTGCTGCTCCTGTAGAGGTAGGAATAATATTATTCATTGCAGAACGACCTAATCTATAGTTTTTTCTAGAAGGAGCATCTACAGTATATTGTGTTGAAGTAGCTGCGTGAATAGTTGTCATTAAAGCTTCTTCAATACCAAAGTTATCTTCAATTACTTTAGCAATTGGTGCTAAACAGTTTGTTGTACAAGATGCATTAGAAACAATATTATCTGATGCAGTTACTGTATTATGGTTAACACCCATTACAAACATAGGAGCATCTTTACTTGGTGCAGAAATTACTACTTTTTTAGCACCTGCTTGAATGTGGTAATCTGCAGTTTCTAAAGTAGTAAAGATACCTGTACATTCTGCTACAACATCTACTCCTGCTTCATCCCATTTTAAGTTTTTAGGATCTCTTTCTGCAGTGATACGAATAGTTTTTCCGTCAACCACAAGGTTTCCATCTTTAACTTCAATGGTACCATCAAATCTACCATGCACAGAATCATACTCTAACAAGTATGCTAAATGATCTACATCTAACAAATCGTTTATTGCTACTACTTCTACATTTTCTCTTTTAATAGTTGCACGAAAGACAATTCTTCCAATTCTACCAAATCCGTTAATTCCTAATTTTAATGTTGACATATTATATTTATTGATATTATGTGCATTTTAACAAACACACGTTTAATTTATATTTAATTTTATATTGACATGATGTCTGAAACTCTAAGGAGTTCCGTATTAATTTTTGATTTTCCTTTTACTGCTTGATCAAATGGAGTTACATCTATTACATCGTTTTTAAGTCCGACCATGAAATTACTGTGTCCATCAATCAGGCTTTCCACAGCTTTTACTCCCATTCTACTAGCTAACACGCGATCAAAACAAGAAGGAGCTCCACCACGTTGCATGTGTCCTAAAACAGAAACACGTACTTCGTATTCTGTCATGTTTTCTTCTACATAATCTTTAAGTTCAAAAACATTTTTTCCTATTTTATCTCCTTCCGCTACTACAACAATACTTGAAGATTTTCCAGATTTTTTACTTCGTCTTAAAGACTCTAAAAGTCTTTCTAAACCTAAGTCTTCTTCTGGAATTAAAATTTCTTCCGCTCCAGCGCCAATACCTACATTTAAGGCAATATGCCCAACATCTCTTCCCATTACTTCAACAAAGAATAAACGGTTATGAGAACTTGCGGTATCTCTAATTTTATCAATTACTTCTACAACTGTATTTAAAGCGGTATCGTAACCTAAAGTATGTGTAGTACCAAAAATATCATTATCGATGGTTCCAGGAATACCCATTACTGGGAAATTAAATTCTTGATTAAAAATCATTGCACCAGTAAAACTACCATCTCCACCAATTACTACAAAAGCTTCTATTCCTGCTTTTACTAATTGTTGGTGTGCTTTTTCTCTTCCTTCTTTGGTTCTAAATTCTTTAGATCGTGCAGACTTTAAGATTGTACCTCCTTTGTTAATAATGCCTTTTACACTACGTGCATCCATTTTAACAAAGTCACCTTCAATCATGCCTTCATATCCACGATAAATACCAAAACATTCTATGTTATGATATGCACATGCTCTTACTACAGAACGTATTGCAGCATTCATTCCTGGAGAGTCTCCTCCAGAAGTCATAACTCCTATTTTTTTTATGGTTTTTGCCATTATTTTATCTATTATTTAGTAAAGCTAATAAAGAAATTTTACAAAATACAAGGCATTTGTCATAATTTAACAGAATGTTGAAACTATAACGTTTTAGTTGATAAATTAAAATGGAGCAATATCGATTTTAGGATAAAAGCAGTGAAAAAAAGTTAATTTTCTCTGTTTCTTCGCTTTTTAAAACCAACATATTCTGGTAAGGCTTCAGATGCTTTTTCATTGGCTTCTTTTTCTGCTTTTTCTTCTTCAATTTTTTTCTGTCCTTTAAAGATGATTTGAAGTAGTTCTTTAAAAGTGTCAAAATCTACATTATATGCAATACCTAATCCTTGGGTGTAGCCTATTTCTTCACCAAAATTTCGAATACTATTTTCTCTATTAAAAACATTTGCAGTAAAAGTACCTTCTTCATTTAGTAAGAAATCTATTTGCACATCTCCTGCAACTGCTGTTTGGCTAATACCACCAATTGGCACACCTACTTTACCATTAATACGTATACGATCACTAATATTGGTTTGTAAGGTTACACCTAACCTATTATCTGTTTCGTATTCTGGTGTATTTTCTCCTAGCTCAACATTTAAACCTACTTGCAGTTTGTTATCTCCATTATCTAACAAGCCATTTACAATACCATTAATACGCTCTTCTATGGTACCATTAATGTTTAATTCACTAATTCCGCTAGAAAAAGAACCTGTAGTTAATAAATAGATGGCTTGGTTACTTCTGTCGTCTTTAGATTCTAGTCTATAATCTAACTCTGATTTTACAGTAGTACTTAAATTAGGAAACTGAAATTGATAGTCTATATCTGGCAGTTCTAATTTACCTGTTAACTCTAAATGTAAGTTTACAGGAATACGTCTATTTATAGGCGAATCTAATAAAGGTGATGGGTTTGCTTGTGTTTTATAAATGGCTTCAATATTAATATCTGCTTCTGTAGGTTCTCCGTTCCAGGCAAGAGTACCACCAGGAACTACCAGAAAATCTTTTTGTATAATACCTCCATATCTAAATTTATAGATTCCTTCAAAAACAGAAAAGTCACCATACATATTAAATTTACCATTGGTATTTATTTCTGCTAGTAAACCACCTTCACCACGACCTCTAATGGTACTTCCGCTTTCTTTGTCCATTACAATTTCAATTTCGGCATCTTGTGTTATATCAATATCGAAATCTAATTCTAATCCAGAGATATCTTCGGTAGTAATGTCACGTCCTTCTAATTTAGCTTGTTTTTCTTCTGGACTTAAAAAATGGATATATGAATTGTCACCAAAAGTTTCTGTATCACTTAAAGGAATTACAAATACAGTACCTTTTTTAGTTTCGCCAATAACATTTATACGCAATTGGTTAGCAGGTCCAGAGATATTTGCTGTACCACCAACAAAGCCAGTACCATAATACAATTGGTCTTCGTCTTCTGTGGTATTTAATACAAGTAGTCTATCGGTTTTTAAATCTAAATTCATGCTCCAATCTCCAAAATTGATATGACTTAATCTTCCTTTTAAATTTGCTTTGGTGTTGTATACTGTATCTGTTAAATCGATATTATTAAAAATAAAGCTTTGGTTTCTTAAGGTTACCGAAGAATTATCTGCAAAACTATAATCTACATTTAATTCTGGTATACCTAAACCACCTTTATCTAAAATTAAATCGCCATTTATACCTGGTTTTTTTAAACTTCCAGATACTTTTACCCTTCCTGTTGCTAAACCTCTTATATCTTTTAATACACCTTCAAGAAAAGGGTTTAATGGTTGTAAATTAAATTTATTAAAAAGAAGTGCTACATCTATATTTTGTGTAGTTTCAGATACATCTAAAGTACCAATAGCACTAAACGATTTTTTTTCATCGTCTTTAATACTTGCGTTTATAGTATAGTTGGTTAAGGATTGGTTTCCTTTTATATTGGCATCAAAAGAACCTAAAACAAGGTCATTAACGTCTAAATCATCAATAGTTATAGTAGATTCTGGTAAATAGCTTCCGTTTTGTTGTACAACATTTAAGGAACCGTTTACTAATCCTTTTAAACTTAAATCTTCAATATCTGGAGTTATATTTTGTAAATAAACATCTTTAAAATTGAGTTTTAAATCTTTATTGTCTTTTCCGTTTATAATTCCGGAAAGCTTAATTTCTTCATCATTATGGTTAACTACAAATTGATCTAGATTAAAGTTTTCAAAATTGGTATCGATGGTTACTTTATTGAAATTATCTTTCTTTTCATTTATATACCATTTGTTTCCTTTTAAAGTAACATCTGATTTTTTAAAACCTACTACAGATTGGTTTTCCTCGTTTTTGGTATGGTAAAAACTTAGGTTGTATAAATCGTTATTGGTTTTACCTCCTTTAAATTCTGAACGCATAAATAGCGTATCATTTAAGGTTACATTAATAAGGTTGAATTTAGAAATATTATAGATATTAGTATGTAAACTATCTACTTCTACATACGTATTAAATAATGGGTTTTTATTATCTACTTGTAACTCTATAGCATTTGCAAAATAATCTAGCCATTCTATTTTTGGCGACTTAAAAGTTAGTTTAAATTCTCTTTCATCGCTTTCTACTCTTCCTTTTACAAAGGTGTTTTTACCAAGTTGCAGTTCTGGTACAAAAACCTCTATTATTTTATTATAAATTTTAAAATTAAAGTCTATATATTGATTGGTAGAAACTTCATAAGGACTGTATTTTGTGTATAAACTACCAAGTGCATTAACAAATAACGCATCAATATCATCTATAAAAAAAACACCACTCATTTGTCCTTCTATAATATCTGGAGAGTTTACATTTATATATCTTATATTATCTTTAAAAGAAGATACTACAGCAAAATCATCAAAGAAATATTCGTCATTATCATTTTGATAAAAGGTTTTATTAAATTGAATGCTACCTACTACATCATCTAAGGTAGTACCTTGCATTTTCATATCTACAACCCCTTTAAAAACAGACATACTATCTTTTTTAATAAAGTTTAATGCTTTTAAATTGGCGTAGTCTACATTGGCAACAAAGTCAAACTTGTTTATATCTTGCGAAAAATCTGCAAGACCATTAAATTTAAGTTTAAAATTTTTGTCTTGCGTGTTTACTTTTCCGTTAAATATTTTGTCTTTTAAATTACCTAACACAGAAATATTTCTGTACACATAATCGTTGTATTTAATGGAATAAACATCTCCTTCAATTTTTGTATTTAGGTTTTCTTTTGTGAAACCTTTTCCGTCAACATCCAGATTTAAAGAAGCTACATTTAAGTTAGAATCGTTTAAAAAAGTACCAAGATCAAATTCATTAAAAACAATGTTTCCTGTATAGGTTGCATTATCTATATCTTGAATTTTTTTCATTTCTAGGTTAGAAATAACAATACCTAAGTCTGTATTTATTTCAAGATTTGCTTTAATGGTAGAGGTAGTAATAAAAGTAGTACCATTCATACTAAAATTACCAAGTTTATCAAAAACAGAAGGAATTGCTTCGCCTAAAACATTTGGTAGTAATGCTTTTAAATCTCTATAATTAGAAGAAAGATTGGTTAATTTTCCGTTCATAGAAAAATTATTTTCTTCAATATTAAATAAGTTTTTAAAATTTAAATCGCCATAAATCTTGGTTCTAGAACTTGTATTTAATTTTAAATTATCAACATTTAAGTTATTTAATGTACCACTAATATTTGCATTAAAATTAGCACGTTGCCCAATACCAAATTCATTATAAAAAGTATTAAGTTCATCTAAAGCCACACTAGCATCTGTAAAATGAGCTTCTACTTTTACTTTATTGGTAAAGTCTGAAAAATCTTTTCTATCATATAAAAACTTTAAATCACCTACTAATGAAGAGTTTTCTGTTTTAATTTTAAGATTTGCTAAAGTGATATCTTGAAGTGTATATGCAAAATCTGAAGATAGATTTTTCATGACCATACCACGACTGTCATGAAATGCCAAGGTGTTTATTCTTGTACTTACATTAGGACCATTAATTAAAAAATTAGTGGCATTAATATCTATTGCAGTAAACTCTAGAATTTTTGGAGTTTCTTTGTTTTCGTTTATTAATCTAAAAGTACCATCATAAATAGAAATATCACTAGAAGACATTAAAAAGGTATTTTCACTTTTTCTTGGGTTATCTTCATCAAAGCGAGCAACAAAAATATCTAAATTTGTTTCTTCTTCTCCTTTATAGGTTTTAATATTAAAAATTAAACCTTCTAAATCTATATCTCCAAAGGCGAGTTTGCTATTAATTAGATTTTTAAAATTTAAAATAGAAGTATTAAGTTCTTTGGCACTAATAAGTGTATCCTTTTTATAATCTTTTATAAGAATTTCTTTAAGCTCTACATCTCCATTAAACTGCAGTCCTACTCTATTAATATTTATATTTGTGCCATACTCTGTATTTAGCCAATTGGTAGCAATTTTACCAAGTCTAGTTTGAACAGCAGGAATAGAAAGTACCAACACCAATATGATGAAAAGTAGTAGCAATACTGCTACAATTTTAGATGCTATTTTAAAAAATTTTTTGATACGTATTAAAGTTATAACTTTGAAGTCAAAATTAACAATTATTGTGCCTAATATTTACTAATGTCCTCACAAAATATTTACATACTTGCAATTGAGTCTTCTTGCGATGACACTTCTGCCTCTATACTGCTAAATGGCAACGTTTTAAGCAATATTGTTGCTAGTCAAAAAATACACGAAGAATATGGTGGTGTTGTTCCAGAATTAGCATCTAGAGCACACCAACAAAACATTGTACCTGTTGTACATCAAGCTATTGAAAAAGCAGGAATTACTAAAAACATGCTGCATGCCATTGCTTTTACAAGAGGTCCAGGACTAATGGGCTCTTTATTGGTTGGTACTTCTTTTGCAAAATCATTGGCTTTTGGTTTAAAAATTCCGCTTATAGAGGTAAACCATATGCAAGCACATATTTTAGCGCACTTTATAGAAGAAGAAGGTTTTAACAAACCTCCTTTTCCGTTTCTTGCTATGACTATTTCTGGAGGACATACACAAATTGTTAAAGTCTCTAACCATTTTGAAATGGAAGTTATTGGAGAAACTATTGATGATGCTGTTGGAGAAGCTTTTGATAAAAGCGGAAAAATTTTAGGTCTTGGTTATCCTGCTGGTCCTGAAATAGACAGACGTGCTAAACTAGGAAACCCAAAAGCTTTTGCCTTTACAAAACCAAAGGTAAAAGGTTTAAACTTTAGTTTTTCTGGATTAAAAACAGCCATTCTTTACTTTATACAAAAGCAAGTAAAAGAAAATCCTAACTTTATTACAGAAAACCTCAATGATATTTGTGCATCTATACAATACACTATTATTGGTATTTTAATAGATAAACTTAAACTTGCTAGTAAGCAAACAGGCATTAAACATATTGCTATTGGTGGTGGTGTTTCTGCAAATTCAGGAATTAGAGAAGCCTTAAAAAATGGTGAACAAAAATTTGGATGGACAACCTATGTTCCAAAATTTGAATATACCACAGACAATGCTGCAATGATTGGTATTGTTGGCTATTTAAAATATTTAGAAGGAAACTTTACAAAACAAGATGTTACTGCTTCTTCAAGACTTAAAATATAAATAGTTTAAAAAATTAGGTTGCCTTAGGTTGAAAAGGGAAAAAAGGGACACTTTATCACCTGTTTCTGTTAAATAAAGCGGATTATATTGTAGAAAACGGTAATTATAAAATATAATTTTTGTTTTTTTGTTACTACAAGAATAAATCCCAAATACGAATGAAGAAATTTTTACTACTTGCCTTTTTGTTTTCTATCACTTTAACAGCACAAGAATCTGAAGTTAAAGAGTTTGATGATATCATTAATACCGAAGATGCAGAAACTTACATTAAAGAGAAAAAATCTAAAAAAAATAAAATTATAATCTTTAATGAAGCAAAACACCAATCAGGTTTAGCTATAGACCTTTATAAAAGTGGTGCTGCAACAGTTGTTAGTGATACCGAAAAAACAAAATATAAAGTAATTGAAAAAACAACTACTACCAATTACAGAGTTAGCTATATCTTTTTTGACGGATTAAAAATGTCTTATTCGCAAATTAATACACTAAGAGACAAAATACTTAAAAAATATAAAGAAGGAACACCATTTAGCCAATTAGCAAAACAATACTCTATGGATGACAATGCTAATAATGGAGGGGATTTAGGATGGTTTGAAAAAGGATTAACACACCCAACTTTTGAAGCTGAAATATCTAACAACACCTACAAAGTTGGAGATGTTTTTACTGTTGATATAGTACAAAACCAATGGTATTATGTTATATTAAAAACACACGAACCAAAAGAAGTTCAAGAAATTAAAGTTTTAAAAATTGTAGAACCTTTAAAATAGTATACAATAATTATTATTTATGGTCTTTTTAGGTGCTATATCTTTAGATTATAGTTTTTATTTGCTGTTTGTCTAGTATTTTTACGTTTAAATAAAAAGTTTTTTAGATTAGATATAACAATAAGCTTTAATCTAAAATTCTAATTATGAAAAAATTCTATTTAATCTTTTCTGTTGCTTTTGTAAGCATACTATCTATGAGTAGTACTACAGAAAACAAAGCACTTAATCAAAAAGTAACCATTTGCCACATTCCTCCAGGAAATCCTTCAAATCTTCATAAAATTACTGTAAGTGTAAATGCACTTCAAGCACATTTAGCACATGGAGATTTAATTGGTGCATGTGAGGATTAATACGTAATCCATAATTTATTAAAAATAAGAGTCTCAAAAACGAGGCTCTTATTTTTTTTGTAATGACAAGTTTCTATCTTCGCATCATGCAATTATTCTACAACCCAGACATTACAGAAAACACCACAGAATTCTCTTTTAACAAAGAAGAAAGCAAGCATATTGTAAAAGTGCTAAGAAAATCTGTACACCAAACCTTGCTAATTACAAATGGAAAAGGTTGGCTTTTTACTGCACAAATTACCATAGCTGCTATAAAAAATTGTGTGGTTCGTATTATAGATAAGCAATTACAAGCTAAAAAAAACTACAAGCTTCATCTTGCGGTTGCACCAACTAAAATGAATGATCGTTATGAATGGTTTTTAGAAAAAGCAACCGAAATTGGCATAGACAGCATCACTCCTATTATTTGTGAGCATAGCGAAAGAAAAATTATTAAGCCAGAACGCTTTGAAAAAATTATACAATCTGCAACTAAGCAATCGCTTAACTGTTATATACCAAAACTAAACCAAGCAATTTCTTTTAAAGAGTATATAAAACAAGACTTTTCTGGCAACTTATTTATTGCACATTGTGAAGAAACAGATAAAAAATCGCTTAAAAGTCAGCTACAACAAAACCAAGAGGTTACTATACTTATTGGACCAGAAGGTGATTTTTCTGTTAAAGAAATAGAGCTAGCCTTACAAAATCATTTTATTCCTGTAACTTTGGGAGAAACTAGATTACGTACAGAAACAGCAGCTATTGTTGCTTGTCATTCTGTTGCTTATACAAATGAATAATTATGAAAACATACTTATCTTTTCTATTTTCTCTTTTTACTTTTTTTTTATTCTCTCAAGAAATAGCCATTTTAAAATATAAAGGAGGTGGCGATTGGTATAGTAATCCTACAGCATTACCAAACCTAATAACCTTTTGCAATAACAACATTAACACAAAACTTACAGCAAAACCAGAAACGGTTGAAGCAGGTAGTTTAGATATTTTTCAGTTTCCTTTTCTACACATGACAGGTCATGGAAACGTTTTTTTTAGTGAAGCAGAAGCCGAAAATCTTCGTAATTATTTAATTTCTGGTGGTTTTTTGCACATAGATGATAATTATGGTATGCAACCATACATTGTTAAAGAATTAAAAAAAGTATTTCCAAATCAAGAATTGATAGAGCTTCCTGCAAACCATGAAATTTTTAATATAGCATATTCTTTTCCTAAAGGATTACCAAAAATTCATGAGCATGATGGTAAAAGACCACAAGCCTTTGGTTTGTTTCATGAAAACAGACTCGTACTACTCTTTACTGTAGAGAGTGATTTAGGAGATGGTTGGGAAGATCCTGCTGTACATAATGATCCTGCA
>Ga0209121_10004083_pt1 | contig 13771 bp, 11 predicted proteins | sample Cruoilmetagenom3_FD_187292 | JGI IMG/M metagenome (GOLD analysis project Ga0209121, IMG submission 187292) | Oil polluted marine microbial communities from Coal Oil Point, Santa Barbara, California, USA - Sample 3 (SPAdes) (version 2) | ecosystem: Environmental > Aquatic > Marine > Oil seeps ...
TTCTCTGTGCCTTGGATTAAGATCCGTTTGGCTAAACCTGGCGCAGTGCCACAAGCGAAAGCTGTGGGTGTGATCATCGAACGAGGTCAGGCATGACAATAGCCTATGTTGGTGTCGGCACGAACATAGACCGCGACAAGCATGCAAGGGTGGCATGGACAGAGCTTCAATCGTTAGGGACTAACCTTAAATGCTCTAAAATCTATCACTGTGAGCCTGTGGGGTTTAAAAGCCACTCGTTTTATAACTTTGTGATAGAACTCGACACATCACTATCATTGACTGAATTTTCACAGCAACTGCGTAAGATTGAGTTTAAATGGGGTCGCTCTGAAGACGCTCATAAGCTTCAAGATCGAAAGCTCGATCTTGATATTGTGCTGTTTGGAGAGGTGGTTTCTGAGAGCGATCCAGAATTACCACGCAGTGATATTTATAAATATCCTTTTGTAACACAACCACTTTATGATCTCTGTCCTGCGAGAGTCATCCCGCAAGACGGACGAACCGTCGGTGAAATATGGCAGAAGATGCAGCAACTAGACTCGCTCTCTGTCGTAGACATAAAACTATAATTTTTAAGGTAAGTAATGAGTTATTTTGAAGCGTTTATATTGGCGTTGGTACAAGGCTTTACTGAATTTCTACCTATTTCCAGTTCAGCACACTTAATCCTTCCTTCCGCGGTATTGGGTTGGGAAGATCAAGGTTTGGCTTTTGATGTTGCAGTACATGTTGGTACGTTGGCTGCAGTGGTTATTTATTTCCGCAAAGAAGTGGTCTCTTTGTTGAGTGCGTTTTTTGGCTCGGTATTTAAGGGTGATCGCAGTAAAGAAGCGAAGTTAGCGTGGATGATCATTCTCGCAACGATCCCGGCATGTATCTTTGGCTTGTTGATGAAAGACATTGTTGAGCTTTACTTGCGTAGCGCGTGGGTGATTGCAACGACGACGATCATTTTTGGCCTATTGCTATGGTGGGTGGATAAGAATTCAAGCCTACGTGATGACGAATACCAAGCGGGTTGGAAAAAGGCTTTGTTTATTGGCCTGGCTCAAGCAATGGCGATTATCCCGGGAACGTCTCGTTCTGGCGCAACCATTACTGCAGCGCTTTACCTTGGTTTTACTCGTGAAGCGGCAGCTCGATTCTCTTTCTTGATGTCTATTCCAATCATCACTTTGGCTGGTGGCTACTTGGGTCTTAAGTTGGTGACAAGCGGTGACCCAATCCATGTTGGCACTCTGCTAACGGGTGTTGCGGTGTCTTTCATCAGTGCTTACATCTGTATTCACTTCTTCTTGAAGCTTATTTCACGCATGGGTATGACACCATTTGTTATCTACCGCCTAATTCTAGGTTGTGGTCTGTTTGCTTTCTTAATGATGCAATAACAGACGCTGATAACAGTCTCGTCGTAAAGATTGAAATAAAAAGCCCGCTGACTCGCGGGCTTTTTAATGCGTGCTTACTAATGGAGTGAAGACTAAGTATTAGTGAGCTCTGATAATGCGTTTTCAATGGCTGCAGCTCTGCGTTTCTCTTGCTCTTCTCGAATCTCTTTACCTTGAAAACCATCGGCAATAATCGATTTAACCTCGACTTGAAGCGCCGCTTGGTAAGCCACTTCAAAACGCGCTTTCTGAGGATAAGGCTGATCTTCTAATCCTTTACGACCTGCGTGATCAGCTTGGCAGCAAAGTAATATGTTATCTAGCCTATCTGGTTTACGCCAAACATCGAACTTATTGAGAATTTTGAGGAAAGTGGCTGGTTTGAGCTCACTTGCTCGATGGATATTAGAGTGTTGCTCGCATACCAGCAGTGCTAAATCTCTAAACTCATTGGGCACTCGTACTCTTTGGCAAAGCCTTTTAATGATCTTTAAACCAGTGTGACAATGCATTTTGTGGCTTGGCCATTCTTTCTCTGGTGTGACGCCTTTGCCTAAGTCGTGCACTTGAGCAGCAAAGCGCACAGGCAATGACTGGCTTAAGAGTGCTGCTTGTCGAGCAACCATCAGAGTGTGAATCCCCGTGTCGATCTCAGGGTGCCATTTTTCAGGCTGAGGTACGCCAAATAGAGCATCAATTTCAGGTAATACAACAGCCAATGCGCCACATTCTCTTAAAACGGAAAGGAACACCTCTGGATGTGATGTACTAAGAGACTTATGCCACTCTTGCCAAACTCGTTCTGCGGTGAGGTGTGCGAGTTCACCGGATTGGACGATCTTACTCATCATATCCATGGTTTCAGGTGCAACCGTGAAGTTAAGATGGTGAAGTTTTGCTGCAAAGCGAGCGACGCGCAGCACTCGTAGAGGATCCTCTATAAACGCATCAGAAACGTGTCTTAGAATTCGATCAGAGAGATCTCTCTCGCCATGGTAAGGATCGTAAAGTTGGCCCTTGTCATCTTGAGCAATAGCGTTGATCGTCAAATCTCGACGCATCAGATCTTCTTCCAAACTTACGTCTGGCGCAAAGTAACATTCGAAGCCGGTGTAACCTGAGCCAGACTTTCTTTCGGTACGAGCCAGTGCGTGCTCTTCTTTGGTTTTTGGATGTAAGAAGACAGGGAAATCCTTCCCGACAGCGGTAAAGCCAAGGCTCTCCATCTCTTGAGGAGTACTTCCGACGACCACCCAATCTTTATCATAACTTTCAATGTTGAGCAGTTGGTCGCGTACCGCACCGCCGACGAGATAGCGTTGTAGCCCATTCTCTTTTGGTAGGCTATCGAATATTTGCAACTTATCACCTCGAAATGTTTTATCACTGCTGGACTTTACTGCAAGCAATGGTACTTTCCATTAATCGTAATTATAGGGCAGCACATGTATAAGGAATATTTTGGCTTCGTTGAGATGCCATTTTCGATTGTACCAAATTCTCGCTATTTGTTTTTGAGTCAGCGTCACCAAGAGGCGATGCAGAACCTACAAGCCGGTTTAGGCGAAGGTGGGGGCTTTGCAATGCTCACCGGTGAGGTTGGTACAGGGAAAACTACGGTCGCCAAGGCAATGCTGTCCTCTCTCGATAGTCAGACTCAAGCTGGCCTTATACTTAACCCTACATTTTCCAATACTGATTTACTTGAAGCTGTCTGCGATGAGTTTGAGGTTGAGTACCCTGAACAGGCATCGTTGAAACAATTGACTCAGGCGATTCATCACTTCTTACTCGATAGCCATGCCGAAGGCATTCAAACTTTATTGGTGATCGATGAAGCCCAACATCTCGCAGCCGATGTGCTGGAGCAGTTGCGTCTTCTGACTAATTTAGAAACTGACAGTCGTAAATTATTAAAAGTTTTGTTGGTTGGTCAGCCTGAATTACAGCAACACTTACAAACCACTCAACTACGTCAACTAGCGCAGCGTATTACGGGGCGTTATCACTTGCTGCCACTCAATATTGAGGAAACTGGCAAGTACATCGCGTTTCGTTTGGAAACGGCGGGTGGCGAGCAGATGTTGTTTTCAAATCGCTCGGTTAAGTTAATTGCCCAATATACCCATGGCATCCCAAGGTTGATTAACTTGGTGTGTGATAAAGCGCTTCAGCTCTCTTTTCATGATGGTGAACGAGCTCCTTCGAATGACACGGTTAGCCGAGCTTGCCAACAGGTCATGGCCTTTCAAGCCGAGGTTTATCACGTTGAAAAACCTCGCATGGCTTATGTGGCTCCAAAGTTAATCCAATACGCAAGTGTTGCTGTGTTAAGCATTGGTTTAGCATTCGCGACCTTTAATTTCGCGCCATCGTATATCGACTCCTGGTTATCTACTGAGCCTTTAAGCGAAGCGAGCATTGAAGCCTCTCCAACCGTTCAGCGCTCTTTAGTGGTAGGCTCACCAGAATTGGTCTTGCAACCTGAATCTTCAAAATTTGCATTACCACAACACATTCAGCAGCATTTGATGCAGGGAACCAACCGTTCTCTGGCGATTAAAGATCTCTATACTTTATGGGGTTATCAGTCTTCACTACGTGATGGCTTGTGTTTAAGTGAGCCGCAAAGTGTTTTCGTATGTGAGCAACACCAGTCCAATCTAGAGTCCTTATTAGAGCTTGGTGTGCCTGTTGTCCTTGAGTTAGATATTGAGCAAGAACCTGTGTTCGCGGTACTTTATGGTGCGTCCGAAGATTCGGTGGAATTGTTAGTTAATGAAAAGCTTTTGGTAATGCCTAAGCGATCTCTAGAGCAAATATGGCAAGGTGATTATGTCGCGATTTGGAAACAGCCATTAAGAGAGACGCTTAAAGAAGGTTATCAAGGTGAGGCAGTTGCACTGCTTGATCTGTTACTTTCTGAAGTTTTGGATGATGTTGTATCTGGCAGTGATATTTTCGATAGCGAATTGAAAATGAAGGTCGAAGCCTTTCAAATTTGGCAAGGGATGTCGGTAGATGGTATCGCTGGAAAACGCACGCTAGCAAGACTTCAAAGGTTAGCTCAACTCGATTCTCCTAAGCTGATGTCACTGGATGGAGGTGCAAGCTAATGTCACGCATTATGCACGAGCTTAAACAATCTGAGCTTAGAGGTTATCAAAGTCATCATGTACCGAACTCTGCAATGGCGATCAGTAAAAAGAAAGGTTCCTCGGTTGCTATGGGCTTACTCTTTATGTTGGTTCCTTCCTTGATAGTGGGTGGAACTTTAGCTTATCAATCGTATAACGACCAACAACAGTCACCATCAGCAAAGCAACCCGTTGACGTCGTACAACTAGAACAGGCACCTCAACCAGACGTTGAAGTTGAAATAGCTGAGGCTGGTACGCAAAGTGTGGATACTGCGTCAGAAGGAGTTAAAAACAAAGCGTTGTTTGCTGTTCGTGCTGCTCCGGTAAGTCAGACATTAGCAGCACTGCCACGCCAAGCGGTTTATGCACAGATTGACTCAGATAGCGGCAATCGTGCTGGTGGCTCAAACGTGAGTGCGGCAAACGCAGACAACCATACACAAGCGACAGCCAGCTCTGATTCATCAACGGTGCAATCATCAGCTCAACCTACAGCGAGCGATGAGAGCCGTGATTTGCAATCGGACAGTGATTTACTGCAAGGGCTAGACTTCAGTGAACTGCCTCCTGATCTGGCGTTGAAGCTTGAATCGATTATGGGAGAGCAGCAAGACGCGCCCGAACCAATGGATTCAAGACCAGCAACACAAACGGAATCTCAGACAATAGAACTCGAGTCTCATAGCAATAGCTTATCTGGAGTGTTACCCAAGTTAGATCTACAAACTCACATGTACTCAAGCAGTGAAACGAAGCGTTGGGTCAAAGTGAATGGCCAAGAAGTGGCGCAAGGAGACTGGATAGGACAGGACATTCAGTTGCTTGAGATTAAACCTCAATCGATAGTGATTGAATTCAATCAGCAGAAGATAGAAATTCCCGCGCTGTATGAATGGAAAGGCTAGCGAGTTCTAAAAGCATCTAGATAAAAGGCAAATAAAAAGGAGCACCTTGGTGCTCCTTTTTGATATTCGATACTGAATTTACTTTTATTCACGTACAACACGAGAAATCGACAAACGAATCGCTTACGCCCAGCCGTTTGGTGACTTTCTACGACGAGGCATAATGTGTGGTAGGACAAGGCCCAGAAGTAGACCAATACCAGCAACACCACCACCGTACATGAAGTACTTCAATAGTAGATCATCTTTTTGAGTGTCTAGTTTAGCGCGTAGTTCACGGTTCTCTGTTTGAGAGCTCGTTAGCTGTTGGCTAATTTCACTGTAGTTCTGTTCTAGTTCAGCAATCTGCTTGTTACGAGACTCTAGAGAGCTCGCTAGGCCTGCTTTTTCGCTGTCAGCACTCTGACGAGCATTCGCTAGCTTGCCTTTTACTTCAGCGAGTTCTTTTTCTAGCTTAGGCATGCGCAGTGCCATGCTTTCTTGTGTGCTTACAAACTTACTTTCAACCCAACCTTTACGGCCACGGCTGTCTTGAACCTGGGTGTAACCCGTGCTCTTGTTCGTTTGTAAGTAGGTAATCTTCTCACCAGCGTCAACACTACCGATGATACGGAACGTATTGTTTGGGCCAGAATGCATATAAGTAAATAGTTTGTCAGCAATATAACGGTCTTGTGCAAAGGCAGCTGGAGCCGCAAGCATTGCGAACAAAACTAAGCTAATCAGTTTTTTCACAGTAAATCCCTTAACGATTCAAATTGGGTAGGCGTATGAGTCAGCCTCAATCCACAAATAATATTTAGTTTCTTTATGCGGTGCAACAAAGAAGGGAGGCAAAGCCTCCCTTTCTGTGCGTTTGAGTCAATAATGACATTGCATTTACATATCGTTACTGAAGCTCACAGTATTCTGACGCTAGTATTCACTAACGAAATCGCTATTACACGCTAAACACAGCCTGAATTGCGTAGAAGAATACAACAGCAAGCAGAGCACCTGCTGGTAGCGTTACAATCCAAGATGCAACGATGTTACGTACAACACCTAAATTCAGCGCCGCGATACCACGAGCAAAACCTACACCCAGAACCGCACCAACTAATGTTTGTGTGGTTGAGATTGGAAGACCAGTACCAGAAGCCAATACAACTGTACATGCTGTCGCTAGTTGAGCTGCAAAGCCACGGCTAGGTGTTAGTTCTGTAATACCAGTACCTACGGTTGCCATTACTTTATGGCCCATGGTCGCAAGACCAACAACGATACCAATACCACCTAGAGGAAGAATCCACCATGCGATGGTGCTCTTACCTGAGATTTCACCCATGTGCTCAACCGTTGAAACAACCGCTGATAGTGGGCCAATCGCGTTTGCTACATCGTTTGAACCGTGTGCAAATGCCATCGCACAAGCTGTGATAACCATTAGTACGCTGAAGATGCCTTCTACGCCAGTAAAGCCATGGTCTTCTTCGCGGTTAGCAAATTTCTTCTGAATGTATAGGTAGCCGCCGACCATGATCAGGCCAGATACGCCAGCAGACCACATCCACGCTTCAGAGTTGCTTAGGTGAAGACCTACGTGCTTAAGACCTTTCTTGATCGTTACAAGTGCAATGACCATTGTGGTAATGAACATGTATACAGGTACAAAACGTTTCGCATTGAATAGCGGGTTTTCTGTATCGAATATCAGTCGTTGAGCACTGACAAAGATGAGATAGGCGAAAATACCGGAAATCAACGGTGTGACAATCCAACTTCCAACAATACCTTGAACACTGTTCCAGTCTACTGCTTCTGTACCTACAGACACACACGCAAAACCGATGATTGCACCGATGATTGAGTGAGTTGTTGATACTGGCCAGCCCATGTATGACGCTAGAAGTAGCCATGTACCAGCAGCAAGTAGTGCAGACATCATGCCGTAAACAAGTACGTCAGGTTGGTCTGCGAAAAGAGATGTTTCGATAACACCTTTACGGATTGTGTCAGTTACTTCGCCGCCCGCAAGGTAAGCACCTGCGAATTCAAAGATCATTGCGATAATGATCGCTTGTTTTACGGTTAGAGCTTTAGAGCCTACTGAGGTGCCCATTGCGTTCGCAACGTCATTTGCACCAATACCAATAGCCATCAAGAAACCGAAAGCTGCTGCAACAATAATCAGGACAGTGCCGTAGTTAGCAAGGATATCCATCGTAATACCTAGTTGTTTGATAACAAGCGGAACAAATTTAGACGCAAAAAACCGCTCAGCGAGAGAAATACTCAGCGCATAAGTGGTTTGTTCAAAAAATGCTCTTCGTTATATGGTTAACGTATGATTTAAGATCGAGAAAGCATTACTTCAAGACGAGCGCCTACACGCTGTGCTTGATCTGCAATACCACCGACCCATTCAAGAATCTTGTATAAGAACATGATATCAACTGGATTCAGATCGCCTTCAATCGCCATTAGTTGTTGGCGTAGTTCGATCTGCATCGCATCCGTGTCATCTTCAATTACATCTAATTGATGAATCATTTCAGCAACGAGAGTTACTTCACGGCCTTTAAAGCCAGTCTCAAGTAATTCGTCTAATTCATTGATTACGTTTTGTGCTTGGTTCGCTGCATCTAAACAACGTTTAACGTAAGCGATGAAGTTTTCTTGCATAGGAGCAGGAATGACAAGTTGTCGACCATATACACGGCCAGCAATGTCTTTCGCTAGGTTTGCGAGTTTGTCTTGTTGCGTTAATAGCTCCAACATGTCGGTGCGATCAACTGGCATAAACAAACCACGAGGAAGTTTAAGGCGAATTTCACGTTTTAGTACGTCAGCTTCTTTCTCAAGGTGAGAAATTTGAGCTCGAATTTCTGATGCTTTTTCCCAGTCACCTTTTGAAGAAACTTCAAAGAAATTAACCAGGTGAGAACAACATTCGTTCACGCATACTACGTGACGCTGCAAAGGTTTAATTGGGGACTTTGCAAATAACCCCATAATTGTATTTACTGGCATGGTCATCCAACCTAATAAATAATAACCTTAAAACAACATACACCATATTCATGGTGAAATGTTAAGCGATGGCTACAAAGTCGCGCATGTTAACCTAATCAATGTCTCATTAAAACTGTTTTAGATCATCATAAGGGCGATATTTCTGACTTGCTGACTTTTGAAATTGGCAATATCCTGTCCCTATCTTCACAGAAAGGTATAACTATGGAAACCGAGATAGAACTGAAGTTTTTTGTTTCGCCTGATTTTTCAGAGACTTTACGCAATAAAATTGCTGAAACTAAAGTACTTCAGCACAGTTGTCGAGAGCTAGGTAACATCTACTTTGACACCCCTGACAACTGGCTACGTAAGCACGATACAGGCTTGCGCATTCGACGCTTTGATGACGTATTTGTACAAACCGTAAAGACCGCTGGTCGTGTGGTCGCTGGCCTGCACCAAAGGCCTGAATACAATGCTGAGCATGACAGCAACGAACCCAAGTTATCTTTACATCCAGAAGACATTTGGCCTGAGGGTAAAGATATTGAAACGTTGCAAGCTGAGCTGACGCCTCTATTTTCTACTAACTTCACGCGCGAGCAGTGGTTGATTGGTATGCCTGATGGTAGCCAAGTCGAGGTTGCGTTTGACCAAGGCTTTGTTGAATCCGGTGAGCTGCAAGAACCCATTTGTGAAGTTGAGTTAGAACTTAAATCTGGTCAAACGGATGCGCTGTTTACACTTTCTCGTCAATTTTGCGAGCAAGGAGGCATGCGCCTGGGTAACCTTAGCAAAGCGGCTAAGGGGTATCGTCTTGCCCAAGGTTATCAAGGGGATGAAGTCACTCCTTTGACCTTAGTTGATACTAGCAAAAGTGATACTGTTGAATCGTGTTTCATTCAATCTTTAGAGCACGCTCTCGCTCATTGGCATTATCACGAACAGATTTTCACGGAACGCCAATCGATTGAAGCGTTACATGAGATCAGTCATTCGCTGAGTTTCATTCGTCAAACTTTCACCATTTATGGCGGTATCGTGCCACGCCGTGCGAGTGCTATTCTGCGTCAAGAGTTGAAGTGGCTTGAGCAAGAACTCGATTGGCTTAAGATCTATGACCATTTCGAGGATTTACTTGAAGACAAAGGCCATGTGCTGCGCAAATTGGACGCACGTAAATTCTTGGTAGCTGAGCTTAAAGAAATGCAAGATCAGCTTCCTGATCGTGAAGACTTACTCACTTTGCTAAGTTCGGCACGTTACACTGGTTTATTATTGGATTTGAGCCGCTGGATCTTGTCTCGTGGCTGGCAGCCGTTTCTTGATGATAAAGCGCGTGAACAAATGGAACGTGGTATTGAATGGTTTTCAGTGCAGCAACTCGATCGAACATGGGCAGAGTTGATGGAAGCCTTCCCACCAGAACGTGTCATGACCAGCCAAGCGTATATTGATCAGCAATACCGTTTGATGCGAAACCTATATTCTGGCGTTGGTTTCGCGAGTTTGTATGATGACGCTGAACGAAACAGCTTCCGCTTGCCATGGGCCGATATGGTGCAAGGCATTGATGACTTGCTAGCACTTAAAACATTAGAGCCTTTGACTGAGAAGCTGGAAGGCGACGAGAAGGTTCAGCTAGAGCGTTGGTTGGCTCGCCAAGAAGTGTCTATTCTGCATGCGATGGAGCAGACGCGCCAAATCAGTGTTGAGGTTGAGCCGTACTGGCAAGACTAAACCCAATACCGGTATCAATATTAATATGAATTTGAAAATAGGGCCTCGGCCCTATTTTTTTGTTTGTTGCTCGAGCTTTTCTAGTCGCTCTAGTATTTTTTGTTGTTGCTCTATGATCTTTTCAAGGTGCTTCTCTTTGTTTTCTGCTCGTTTATTTTCATGGTGAGTTGGAGAGGTGATCAAAGAAGTAATCAAGCCTGAAATCATACCGAACACACCCACACCACAGATGATCACCAGAGAGGCAACTAATTTGCCTGAGCTCGTCACAGGATAATGGTCACCGTATCCTACAGTACTGATGGTAACAAAAGCCCACCATAAAGCATCTTGGCCAGTGGTAATGTTGGCATTGGGATCTTTGTGCTCCAAGAGCAGGATAGTGCCTGCACCTATGGTCAATAAAATAACCAGCAGTAGAATGATTGAGGCGAGCGTGGTCTCTCTTCGATTACGAAAGAGCTCTCTGAAAACCCGTTTACCTGACCGCAAAACGAGAATGACACGCAGGATTTGAAAAATGCGAGCGAAACGAAGAGGTTCGATCATTGGGAGACTTGCTAAGAAATCGATCCAGTGTACTTTTAGATATTCTTTCTTGTTTTGTGATCTGAATAGATCAATTGTGAGCTGAAAAAGAAAAACACTACAGATTACAAAATCGAGGCCGATAAGGACTTGTTTTGATTCTTTATCAATCGGTGCAAACAATAAGCCTGAGATCACAAATAACGCTAAGAAAGAGAGAATCAGTGATAATAAGCTCATCGGCTTGGTTGCGTCTTTGGTACTATTCAACATTCATACGAGGCTCAAAATAAATCGCGACTTTGACTGACATAGCCACCTCGCGGATATAGAAGCCATCAATATATAAGAATTAATGGAGAACTGACAATGACTAAACTGTCATTCAAGCCGTGGGAAAGGGTAATCTCTGACGTTCGTCTCGTTCCGAAAATGGTCATGCTGATGATATTCAGCACTATTTTGATCATTTCAAAACAGCTATGGGACGCAAGTACGTTTTATGATTCATTGCTTGCAGTAACGAACAATGCGCAGGTTGCTCAGCAGCACTATGAGACTTATCTAGTTCAAGTCGCATGGCAAACCGCTTTAATGATCGTCGTGTTTGTGGTTCTCTTATTAGCTGCCGCTCGCGTGATGTTGCGTCAAACCCAGTACCTAAACGATGCTATTAAAACCATGGCCGATAAGAACTTATCAGTACCGATTGAAATGGACTGTAAAGATGAATACGGTGATGTGGCACGCGAGCTTGAAAAAACTCGTGTTCAATTGAATGACATGATCAAAACTCAAGTGGCATCTTCAGACGAGCTATTCGCTTTGACCGAAGTGATGACCATAAGCATGTCTGAAACCAAAGATTCTGCTCAAGAAGAGTTCAACGAAATCGACCAGCTAGCAACTGCAATGAGTGAGATGACATCTACCGTGCAAACCGTAGCCGAGCATGCACAAAGTGCTTCTTCATTGACTGAGCAGGCTTCAGGCCAAGCTCTGACTGGTCAAAAGTTCGTTCAAGGTTCTGTTTCCAAGATGAGTGAGTTGTCTTCAGATATCGCAGCCTCTGCTGCTGCGGTAAACCAAGTTGAAGAGCGCGTTGACTCAATTGGTAGCGTTGTGGGCACTATCCAAGGCATTTCAGAGCAAACTAACCTACTGGCACTGAACGCAGCGATAGAAGCAGCGCGTGCGGGTGAAGCTGGACGCGGTTTTGCGGTTGTTGCCGATGAGGTTCGTAACCTTGCGCAGCGTACTCAACAAGCAACAGTAGAAATCCAAGACATGATCAGTCACCTACAAAGCAGCGCTAACTCTGCGGTAGAACTGATGGAAAAAAGCGTGGTGGAAGCGGCTGAAGGTGTTGAACTTGTTACTAATGCTGGGTCTGAACTCGATGGTATCGTGAGCCAAGTAAATCAGATTAATGATATGAACTTCCAAATTGCAACGGCTGCGGGGCAGCAGAGCAGCGTAGCGGAAGAGATGAGTGTCAACCTCACCAATGTTCGTGAGTTGGTTGAAGCATCTGTAGTTGTCGTTGGTGAGCTTCTTGAAACATCTCAGATCATGGAAACCAACGCGCAAGAACTGGACGGTAAGATTAAGCAGTTTAAGGTGTAAATTTTAGGTTCTAGCCTTTGTTCTCAGGGGGATATCCCTAGAGGTTTATTACGATAGACGAAGGCACTACTCGATAAGTTAACTGATAAAACGCCCACATTGCTAATGTGGGCGTTTTTTATTGGCGTAACTTTGGTATAACTTACTTTTGTTTTTCTAAACAGTCATTGAAACTCGTCTACTAGAACTCTTTATTAAAAACAAAACTGATTTTTCGGCTCGCAGCTAACACAAGGAAGAAACATGCCATTGCCTTCTCAACTCGTCACTCATTCCCAGTCTGCTTTTGAGCAATTGTTAGAGCACCAAAGTCAAGCTATTAGTACTTGGCCCGAGCCACTTATTGACGATCTTAAGCGTGTATTGGGCTTGAGTTGTTTTGTGGGTGATTGCTTACAACGAGACACGATACTATCCAGTACTTTACCTGATATGTTGGCATGCGAAGATCGTGCTGAAGGGTATCGTGAGCGATTGGCCGAGTTGCTTTCTGGTTGCACGGATGAAATGAGTGGCCAACGTGTGTTACGCCAATTCCGTAATCGAGAAATGACCTACATTGCGTGGCGCGATTTTATGGGGGCGTGGGAGCTAGAGCAGAGTCTAAACCATCTATCGATGTTGGCTGAGGCGATGATCTTCGAAACCTACCAATGGCAGTACGATATTTGTTGTAAAGAGTGGGGTACACCTTGCAATGAGCAAGGTGAAGCGCAGCCAATGTTGATCATTGGCATGGGCAAGCTCGGTGGTGGTGAGCTTAACTTCTCTTCTGATATCGATCTGATTTTTACCTACCCTGAGAATGGCGAAACCCAAGGAGCAAGACGCAGCATTGCCAACGCGCAATTTTTCACGCGTTTAGGGCAACGTATTATCAAAGCGTTGGATCAACAAACCTTTGATGGATTCTGTTACCGAGTCGACATGCGCCTTCGCCCGTTTGGTGAGAGTGGCCCATTGGTCATGAGTTACGCGGCTTTGGAAGATTACTACCAAGAACAAGGTCGTGATTGGGAACGCTACGCGATGGTGAAAGCACGGGTGATGGGCAGCGAAATGTACCCTGAATACCAAGAGCTTCGCCAAATGTTGCGTCCATTTGTGTTCCGTCGTTATATCGATTTCAGTGCGATTCAATCTCTGCGCCGTATGAAATCAATGATCAGCAGCGAAGTACGCCGCCGTGGCCTTTCAAACAATATCAAGCTTGGTTCTGGTGGTATTCGCGAAGTTGAGTTTATAGCCCAAGTCTTCCAATTGATTCGTGGTGGACGCGAACCAAGCCTTCGTGGCCGAGGATTATTAGAAACCTTGAGTGCGATTGAGTCACTTAACCTTCTGGAAGCTCAAGAGGTGGGACATTTACGTGAAGCTTACCTGTTTTTACGCCGCCTAGAAAACCTATTACAAGCGATGGCCGATAAGCAAACTCAAACCC
>Ga0209121_10004090_pt1 | contig 13750 bp, 11 predicted proteins | sample Cruoilmetagenom3_FD_187292 | JGI IMG/M metagenome (GOLD analysis project Ga0209121, IMG submission 187292) | Oil polluted marine microbial communities from Coal Oil Point, Santa Barbara, California, USA - Sample 3 (SPAdes) (version 2) | ecosystem: Environmental > Aquatic > Marine > Oil seeps ...
CGCCCACCGGACCATCAAAGGGAATATCCGAGATCATCAACGCGCAGGACGCAGCAGTGATGGCCAACACATCGGAATACTCGCTCTCGCCCTGCGACAGCGGTTGCACGATTATCTGCACATCATTGCGGAAATCTTTGGGGAAAAGAGGACGTAGAGGTCGGTCGATCAGACGACTGGCCAAAATCCCCTGCTCCGACGGACGTCCCTCGCGACGGAAGAACGATCCGGGGATACGACCGGCGGCATAGAGCCGCTCCTCGAAATTGCACGTCAGTGGGAAGAAGTCAATACCCTCGCGAGGGTTTCGGGACATTGTGGCTGTAGCCAGCAACACAGTGTCACCGGACTGGAGCAGCACCGCCCCACCGGCCAACCGGGCAATCTTGCCCGTCTTGAGGATGAGCGTCTGGTCACCCAGCTTTGCTTCAAGTATATGCTCTTCTAACACAGTAACCTCCTAATGCCGTCTTTCCCGGCGAGAGAAGGTAAGAAACTGGGAACTGCCGTGCAACAAGGTAGCCCCGCTACCGTGCACGCCACTTCCCAATTCCCACCCTCCGTCGGCTGCGGGAAACCGGTCATTGCTAAAAGCTAAGACGTAATCGCTTAGCTGACTACCCTATCATCAAAGAAAGACGAGTAGAGAGGGGATTCTCCCATCTCCACTCGCCTGTCACTAACCACCTTAGCCACCTTCCGAGCGATACGAGGTCTACCTGCGCAGGCCCAAACGTTGAATCAACGATCGGTAACGCTGCGCATCCTTCTTCCGAAGATAACCCAGATGTCGTCGGCGATGACCAACCATCTTGAGCAAGCCATAACGCGAGTGCTCATCATGCTTATGCACCTTGAGGTGCTCAGTCAGATCCGCGATGCGATACGTCAGCAGCGCAACCTGAACCTCCGTCGACCCCGTGTCATTGGGCGTCACCGCATATTCCTGCATAATTTGTTCTTTTCGTTCTTTTGATAGCACGGCTTCCTACTCCTTAATAGAGAACTGACCAATCGTCCATAGCGTGTCGGTCAGTGGTCAACTTGTCGGGAAGTATACCACGTAAGGCAATTTTGGCAACCTTCCAGGCCTGATGCAATGCGCTATAATGGAGGCCGCCATCATGTGCGTACACGCGCCCCGAATGGCACGCCCTGCCGGGCAGCAGTCCGGCGCCCAAGGGGTGGGCCCACACAGAGAAGCTTAACCCAAGGAATCAGGAATGACTGACATAATAACTCTAAAACTCGACAGTATGGCACACGGTGGAGACGCGATCGGACGCCACAAGGGACGCGCGATCTTCGTGCCCTATGCGATTCCAGGCGAAGAGGTACGTGCCGAGATTATCGACGACCGCAAGCGGTATGCGCGGGCGAAGCTCATTGAGGTGCTGGAACCCTCGCAGGCACGGGTCGAACCGCGCTGTCCCTACTTCGGTTACGACAAGTGCGGCGGCTGCCAGTGGCAACACATCGATACCGCCGTCCAACCACGTATGAAGGGCCTGGTCACGGTTGATCAGTTGCAGCGCATCGGCAAGTTCGAGAATCCCCCGGTATTTGAGCCTGTTCCGGACGAGGTCGGCTGGGAATACCGCAACCACGCCCTCTTCCGCGTGGACCCTGACGGTCGACTGGGATTCTTGGCTGCGCGCAGTCACAACGTCTATCCCATCAAAGACTGTCTCATCCTCCATCCCTTGCTGAGCCGGCTCTACCAATCCCTTGATATGGTCTACCCTGAGCTGGAGTGGCTGGAGCTGCGTGCCGGAACCGCCACCAGCACCCTAATGCTCCTTCTGCAGGCGAAAGAGGAGGAGTCTCCCTCGCTGGAGGTCGACTTCCCGCTCTCCATCGTACAAATACGTCACGACGATGCTGTCGCGCCGCTCATTGGTCTGGACTATATCCTTGAACACGTGCATGATCGGGAGTTCCGCATCTCGGCGACCAGCTTCTTCCAGGTCAACTCCGCGCAAGCGGCCCAGCTGGTCAACATTGTGATGGGAGCACTGGATCTTAAGGGCCACGAACACGTCCTGGACGCCTACTGCGGCGTCGGGTTGTTCACCGCCTTCATCGCCGAAGAGGCCGACTCCGTCACCGGTATCGAGGTCAACCCGACGGCGGTGGCTGACGCCCACCATAATCTGTCGCACGTCGACAACGTGACGCTCCTCGAAGGTCCGGTCCTGACGATGATCCATGAAGTCAACAGAGAGATCGACGCTGTCCTGGTGGATCCACCGCGTACTGGCCTTGAGCCCGAGGTGGTGGATGCGCTGGTCGAGCACAGCCCGGAACGCATCGTCTACGTCTCCTGCGATCCAGCCACGCTGGCCCGTGACTGCAGCCGGCTGGTCAAACATGGATACTCGCTGGAATGGGTCCAGCCCGTCGATCTCTTCCCACAGACGTATCACATTGAGAATGTCGCCCTCTTAATGCGCTGAGCAATAATGAACAGTTTCGAACGCGTCAATCGCCGGCTAGCAGGGAAAAGTGTGGACCGACCGCCAAACTTCAACATAGCTATGGCCTACAGGGCGCATGCCATTGGTCAGCCGGATGACCCAACGCTACAAAGGCTATGTACCAGTCATGGGCTGGGTGGAAGGGGCACTGGCGGAGGCAGCGAATCTGCGTGGCACAAGTGCCGCTTTGATGGATCTGCACGACTATCCCGAGTTTATGAATGATCTCTTGGAGACGTGCGTGGAGGTCGGAATCGCCTTTGCCCAAGCTCAGATTGAGGCCGGTGCGGACATCATCGGCCTCGGGGACGTCTGCGCCTCACAAATCGCACCCCGTATGTATCGGAAGTGGGCACTACCCTACGAGCAGCGAGTCTTCGCTGCTATTCACAAAATGGGAGCACTGACACGTCTGCACATCTGCGGCGATACCAGCAACATCCTGGGTGATATAGGTAAAAGCCGCGCAGACATCATCGATGTCGACTGGATTGTACCGATGGACGGTGCCGCTAGAAGCTTCTCTGACGGCCCCGAGCGCGGACGAGGCACAGCGCCCGCGGCCTGCGGCAACATCGATCCCGTCGGTGTCTTGCTACAGGGCACTCCGGAAGAGGTCTACACAATGACACAACGCGACCTGGTGCTAGGCGGTCCCCGCTGCTTCAGCGCTGCTGGGTTCGAGATTCCACAGCGCACACCCATCGCAAATCTCGACGCACAAGTTCGCGCGCTGCAGGAGTTCACAACCTGACCCATCGCAGTTTCGTCACGTTGATCGCAAAACTCACGGCTGCTAAGGAGGTCGACAACCATGCAACAGCTGCCACTCTACCAAATCGATGCCTTCACGGATACACCGTTCAGAGGTAACCCCGCCGCAGTCTGCCTGCTCACCCAACCACTCGACAACAACGCGTTGCAGTCCATAGCAGCGGAGATGAATCTCTCGGAGACCGCATTCCTTTGCCGGTCCGCCGATACTCCCTGGGATACTAACGACCACTTCTCGCTGCGCTGGTTCACACCAAAGACGGAAGTATCCTTATGCGGTCATGCGACATTGGCAGCCGCGGCCTTGCTCTTCAACACCATCGGCGTAAAGACCACAGTCGTGACCTTCGACACGCTTAGCGGACCCCTGCAGGCTCGCAAGACTGACCACGGCGTTGCACTGGACTTTCCGCTGGATCCGCCGCTGCTGTGTGAAACCCCTGATGACGTCCTCAACGCCATCAAGATACCGATGGAGTCCGTCGTCAATGCGGCCTACGGTGAGCGCACGCGCAAGCTGCTACTGCAGCTAAAGAATGCCACCTTGGTGTCCAGACTGGCGCCCGATTTCCGGGCTCTCCTTGCCACGGACAGCATGCGTGACTATCGAGGTCTAATCGTGACCGCGGCAGGCCCAGCACCCTACGACTTCGTCTCGCGCTATTTCGCGCCCTGGGTAGGCATCAACGAGGACCCGGTCACAGGATCATCGCACACAGTACTAACACCCTATTGGGCCCAGCGCTTGAACAAAGGGAGGCCGGGCACGCCTCAGATGCACGCTCACCAAGCCTCTTCAAGAGGAGGCGACCTCTGGGTCAAGCTTCTGGGAGACCATCGGGTGGAGATCGTCGGACAGACGAGGATGGTTTTTGAGGGCAAACTGATCTAGGAAATCTCGACCTGCGAGCCGCTATCGCTCTTGGATACCTGAATCTGGGTAGGGAAGGCCTCACGCAACTCATCGATGTGGGTAATGACAAGAATCATGTCGAAATCGTTCTGTATAGCCTTGACGGCCTCAACCAGGCGCTGACGCCCGTCGGTATCCAGGGCCCCGAATCCCTCATCCACAAAAAGGGAGCGCAACCGCACACCGGCACGCCGTGCCAGCATCCGTGAGAGCGCAACACGAATCGCGAAGTTGATCCGGAATTTCTCCCCGCCGGAGAATCCTTCGTAGGGGCACGTGCCCTTCTCATCACTGATGATAATATCCAGGGTCTCGCGCAGATTGCCCGATTTCGTCTCCCGCTGGGTCTCAAACCGCACGTGCATACGGCCGCCGGTCAGCTGCTGCAGGATGCGGTTCGCATCGCGCTCCAGCTCCGGCAGCGCATGTTCGATAATCATCGCGGGAATGCCGTTGACCCCGAAGGCATCACGCAACTCCGTCAAAATCGCCGCACGCTCGGTCAAGGATGCGCGCTGCTCGCGCGCGCCCTCACAGCGGCGTTCCAACGTCAGCAACGCCGCCAGGTTTTGTCTCGCAGCGCCCACATTCTGGCGCGCCGCAACCGCTTGCCGCCGAGCAATGGTCAATTGCTGAGCCAGAACAGGTGTACGGGCCAGCAGCGGCTCGATCTCGGCCAGCGCCGCCATCTGCTCCCCCCGATCCTTCGCGAGTTGCCGGCTGCGCGTCCGTAGACCGGTGATCTGCGCCTCAACACGCGCGATCGCCGCGGACTCACCCTCCAGTCCCACGCGTGCCTTCTCCAACTCGCGGTACTCACGCTCGACATCCTGCAGGCCGGCAAGCCGGCGCTGAACTGCCGCGTGCGCTTCGGCGTCATACCCCAGCGCCGCCACCGCGTCCCTCACCCGCACCAACGAGGCCTGCGCCTCAGGCGCGAAGTCCGATGTGCTTAACCCTGCCTGCAACACATCCTTGTCCGCCACGACCTGCGCCAGGGCGGCACGTTCATCGTGGGCGTAATCGGCCGACTCCAATCGCGGGCTGAGCGCAGCAATCTGTGCTTCCAGTGCAGCAGCCCGCTCACGAGCTACCTCGCCCTGCTCGATCTGCTGCTGGAGTCGGGCCACGGCCTTCTCCTGCACGGAACGGGTGCGTAGTTGGTGAATCAGAGTCTCAATACGTGACGTCAGCGTCTGCTGGGCACTCTCCAAATCCGCGAGCCCGGCGCAATTGGTGCGGAACTCGTCGCCCATGACCTTGCCCTCAGCCTTGATTTCGGCCAGCACACGTTGGTGGTGGTCGGTCGAGAGCGGCTGTCCGCACAATGGACAATCGGCCTTAGCCTCTGCCAACGCCTCGAGCCGGGCCTTGGTTTCAGCCATACTAACCCGAAGCTGCCGGTTCCGCTCATCAAGCCGGCTCTGATCAACTTCGTTCTCCTGCAGCAGTGCACGGAGACCATCCAGCTCCTCAGCCGCGGCAGCCGATTCAGCAACACGCGCAGCCGCGACGCGCAACTCCTCAACCAGCCGCTCACCGGGAAATCGCTCGGTGAGCAACACCACCTGAGTTCTGAGGTCACTCAAGTTCCGTTCGAGAAGCGTCAAAGCATCTCGCACCACGAGCTCCAGGCGTCTCTCCTCACGCTCCAAGGCACGCAGTTGGTCGGACAACGCGTCGCGGGCTGCAGCGATCTGAGCCTCAAGACCGGCTCTCTCTGTCTGCAGTTGAGCCGCCTGACTCAGCTTCTGGCCGAAGACCCGCTCCTCGGCCCGAGCGTCCCGGTAAGCCCGATACTGGGATTCGATATCCGGAGCGCGATCGACCAACCGCCGGTAGTAGGTGAGCCGTTCCTGATGAGCTTTCTGATCGGCAGCAAGCGCAGCCAACTCGCTCTCGGCTTCTCCGTACCGGAGATCGAGGTCATCCAGCCGGCGCCGGAGGGCAGACGCCTGCTCGCGCACCCGGGTAAGTTCATCCACCTCGGTTTGCGCTTGCTGCAAGGCGGCGTCGGCCACGGAAGCCTCAGCCTCTGACTGCTCAAGCTGCACCTCGAACTCCGGCCGACGCGCCAGCTCGGCCTCCATCTCGTCCAGCCGCCGGTTGACCTCTTTCAGCTGTCCTTGAACGTCGGACAGCTTCACGCGAGCACGATCCTGATACTCAACCCACTGATCCAGGCCCAGGACGGTACTCAATACTTGTTTTCGCTGTCCGGGGGACTGAATGGTGAACTCATCAGCGTGGCCCTGCCGAAGATAAGCGGAGTTGACAAACGTATCGTAGTCAAGACCCAGATAATCCACGATACGGCGCTGCGTTTCGCGGATGCTGCCGGCGGTGAGGATGCGCCAGCCACCCTCGGCTTCGATCTCGAAGTCCAGCACCGAACTCACAGAGCGGCGACCACGCTGCTCGCGGCGGCGCAGGATGCGACAGCGATGCTCAGTGCCGTCCTGATACGGCATCCTGAACAGATACTCAACCTCCAGCGCCGACTCACCGTGGGTGACTAGATCATCATCGTGACCGTGCGGGACACGCGACCGGCCCCACACCGCCCAGGTGATCGCATCCAGGAGCGCTGACTTACCGGCACCGTTCTCACCCACCAGGCTGGCGAGATGCACCCCCCGAAGGTCAAGATCCGTCTCCCGGTGGGACAGGAAGTTGCGTAGGTGGAGAGATTCTGGAATCATACTACGACGATGGGGAGGCCTGCACTAACGCCCGCCCTTGAAGCCCCGTGCGACGATAAACGATTCCCAGCTCTCATTGCGGGTCGCCGGCGGCGTGTGCACTTTGACGGGACGGAAGAGCCGCTTGACATCGCGTATCAACGCCGGGAGATCCTCGCCCTCGAACACCTTGAGGACCATGTTGCCGTTGGATACCAGCAACGTCTGAGCGACCTCGAAGGCTGCACGGGCAAGCTCTATCGAGATCACGTGATCCCGGAGCTTAACGCCCGTGGTTGAGGGGGCTGCGTCACTGAGCACAACATTGACCTTGCGTCCCGCCGTCTCAATGACCTGGGCCTGCACCTCAGGATCGGTCATATCCCCCTGAAGCACCGTCACCCCGTCGATGGGCTCAATCGGTTGCAGATCCAGAGCGATAATCCGGCCTCGCCCACCGATGATCTTGGTCACAACCTGGCACCACGACCCGGGGGCCGCCCCCAGATCGACGACGATATTACCCTTGCGGATAATCCGGTATTTCTCCTGGATCTGCAGCAGCTTATAGGCAGAGCGCGCCCGGTAGCCCTCTTGTTTGGCCATGCGGAAGTAGCGATCCAGGTGCTGTTGTTTTCGCCAGTGGCTCATATCAGGTCACTCCTCACCGGGCTCGGTCGCGAATTCGGCTAACTGCGACAGGAGATAATCCGGCACGAGCGTCTCCATATAGGTTCCCTCGCTCTGATGGGTCTCTACTTCAATGAGGCCGCGTTCGTGGATGAGGCTCACCAGATCGCCACGATCGAACGGCAACAGCACTTTGACACGGCGCCTATCTGATTCCAGAACAGTCTCAATCTCTGCCAGGACGTTCTCCAACCCATAGCCGGTTAGCGCCGATACAGCGACACTGTCCGGCAGACTGTACAGCGAAGCGCAAGCCGCCTCAGGGTCCTGAAAACGATCGATCTTGTTCAGCAGATTGATGATCGGCAGCTCATCAGTGCCGATCTCCTTGAGAGTCGCATAGACGGTGCGCACCTGATCCATAGCATGGGGATGGCTGACGTCGATCACGTGCACCAGAAGATCGGCCTCCAGCACCTCTTCCAACGTCGCACGGAACGACGCAATCAGGTCGGTTGGCAGCTTCTGGATAAAGCCGACAGTGTCGGTAAACAGGATCACAGCTCCCCCCGGCAACGTCACACGGCGGGTCGTGGGATCGAGCGTGGCGAATAGCTGGTTAGCCACGTAGATACTTGATCCACTCAGCGCGTTCAGCAGCGTGGATTTTCCGGCATTGGTATATCCCACCAAGGCGACCGTCGGCAGGCCCTCACGGCGCCGCTGTTGTCGCTGTCGCGAACGTGCCGTCCGGATTTCCTCCAAAGCGCGCTTGATCTGTGCAATGCGCCGGCGGATCACAAATCGATCCATCGCCAACCTGGTTTCACCGGGACCGCGCAGACCGACACCCCCGGTGCTTCCACCGGCGCGACCACCGGCCTGACGGGTCAATGCCTGCTCCGTCCACGTCTGCGTCAGACGCGGCAACCGGTACTGGTACTGAGCCAGCTCGACCTGCAGCGCGCCTTCCCGCGTGCGGGCATGTTGGGCAAAGATGTCCAGAATCAGCCCGGTGCGATCGATCACTTTCACGTCACCGCCAAAGATGCTCTCCAGCCCCCGCTGGTGGCGCGGTGCCAGCTCGTCATCAAACACAACCACATCGGCCTGCAACGAGCGCAGCTCGTCGGCGATTTCCTCAGCCTTGCCGCTGCCGATAAAGGTCGCCGGGTTAGGGCGCTGCCGCCTCTGGGTCGTAGAGCCGACGACTTCTAGGCCGGCTGTGCCGGCCAGACGGGCCAACTCAACCATAGATTCCTCAACCGGCCAGTCACCGGGCACATACCGCCCTTTAGGAATCTCTTTCCACTCCACCCCCACCAGATAGGCTTGTTCGGGCGGAGCGATGTTCTCTTTTGCAGACTTACGTCGACTCATGACTCTCCTCGGGCCACTGGGGGAAAAACCGCTAGCCCCGGCAGCCTAACACTGCGCCCAGATCATAGCGCGAAACGACAGCTGAGCAAGATCATGCCGAAACCGCAAGATCTGCTAGAATCAGCGTACGACTACAGCAAACCGGAGGTAGCGTGAGAATACTGATCACAGGTGGCGCCGGCTTCTTGGGGAGCGCTCTTGCCAATGCCCTCATCACCAAGAACCACGAAGTCCTTGTCCTGGACGATCTCAGCGCCGGTGACCCAAATCGGCTTAACCCTGAGGTCCTGTTTCATCGCAGCACCATAACGGATCGTCCCAAGCTGTGGACACTGCTTCAAGGCGTGGAGTGTGTTTACCACCTGGCAGCTCGCGTAGTCGTGGCAGAGTCCATCCTGTATCCGCGGGAATACAACGACGTCAACGTCAGCGGCACGGTGGCGCTGCTTGAAGCTATGCGCGATGTGGGGATTCCGCGCCTGATCTTCGCCTCATCGGGTGCCGTGTACGGCAATCAAGCCGAACAACCCATCTCAGAGACGACGCCGCCCAACCCGCTCTCGCCCTATGCCGTGAGCAAGCTTGCCGCTGAGCACTACATCCACACCATTGGTGCGCTCTGGGGAACAACCACGATCGCCCTGCGGATCTTCAACGCATATGGGCCGGGTCAGCCGCTGTTACCCTCACATTCCCCCGTCATCCCACGGTTTTTGAGCCAAGCCCTGGGCGGCGGATCGTTGGTCATCTTCGGCAACGGACAGCAGACACGCGACTTTGTGTACATCAGCGATGTCGTGCGCGCCTTGGTGGCCGCCCTGACTGTCGATAACATCGACCACTGCACCATCAATGTAGGGAGTGGCACTGAAGTCTCCATCAAGGAATTGGCAAAGGAAATCCTGAGCCAGACCCACGCGTCGAGCAACACCCTCTACAGCCCCGTCGGCGGCGGCGGCGTATCGAGGCTGAGGGCAGATCTCACCCTGGCCCAGAGAATCCTGGGATACCAGCCGGAAGTTACTTTGAAGGAAGGCCTCAGACGTGTGCTGGAGGAAGACCCGCGGTATCAGTAGGGTGAAGGAGGAGCGATATGCTCATCACACACGCAACGATAGCCACACTGGGCACAGAGCCCCAGCTGATCGAGGATGGGGCCATTCTGATCCGCGACCACCTCATTGAAGCCATCGGTGATACACAGGCACTGGCAACGCAGTACTCCGAGGAAGAGCAGCTGGACGCAGAGGGGCAGCTGGCGATGCCCGCCGCGCTCTGTGGGCACACCCACTTCTACGGCGCGTTCGCGCGGGGCTGGGCCTATCCCGGTCCCCCGGCAACCCACTTCACTGAGATATTGGAACGCCTGTGGTGGCGCCTCGACAAACAGCTGACCCTTGAGGATGTGCGCTATTCCGCGCTGGTCTGCTTGAGTGATGCCATCCGGCACGGCACAACGACGCTCATCGACCATCACGCCGGACCGAATGCCATCGAGGGCTCCCTCGACGTCATCGCAGATGCTGTCCTCGAATCAGGGGTCCGCGCATCCCTGGCCTACGAAGTCTCAGACCGCGACGGGCCGGAACGGGCACAAGCCGGCATCGCCGAGAATGTACGCTTCCTGCGCCGTATGCATCAGGAACCCCATCGGCAACTGGCCGCCTCCTTCGGGCTGCACGCCTCATTGACCCTCAGCGATGCCACGCTGGCTGCTGCTGTCGCAGCAGCGTCCGACCTGGCGCGTGATGGTCACCCCTGTGGCTTTCACATCCACGGCGCCGAGAGTATCGCCGATGTTGAGGACAGCCTGGCCAAATCAGGCCTGCGTGCCATCGCACGACTCGGCGCCGCCGGCATTCTGGGCCCGCAGACCATCGTCGCTCATGCCGTCCACGTCGACGCAGCAGAGATCGCGCTGCTTGCGGAGACCGGCACCTGGGTCACGCACCAGCCGCGATCGAATATGAACAATGCCGTAGGTTTCGCCCACGTGGAAGCAATGCTGGATCAAGGGGTGAAAATCGCGCTGGGGAACGATGGTTTCTCCAACAATATGGTCGCGGAGATGAAGACAGCCTACCTCACCCACAAGCTGGTACAGGAAGATCCGAGCGCAATGCCCGCCGACCTCGTGATCCATATGGCATACGAGTCCAATGCCGCGTTGGCGCGGATCTTCTGGCAGCAGCAGCTGGGCGTCCTGGCCCCCGGCGCCGTCGCCGACTTGGTTCTGATCGACTATCACCCCACCACCCCGCTCACCGCCGGAAACCTACCGTGGCATATGATCTTTGGTTATGAGGCTTCTGCCATCACCACCACGATGAGTGCCGGGCGCCTGCTCATGCACAAACGCCGCCTCCTGACACTGGACGAAGCGGCCATCACAGCGCGCTCGCGGGAACTCGCCGCCGCCCTCTGGGCCCGTGCCGGCTAAGTTCGACCACGACTGACATCCGGGCACGCCGCCACGCAAGCCAATGCCTTGATTATAAGGCAAGGCATGATAGAATTGCCGAAGATGCAGATCGATATATTCACCCTCTTCCCAGCGATGTTCCTTGGCCCGCTGCAGGAAAGTATCCTGAAGCGCGCGCTGGAACGTGGCACCCTCTCAATCATCCTTCATCAAATCCGCGACTACGCTCTGGATCGTCACCAAATGACGGACGATCTGCCCTATGGGGGAGGTCAAGGTATGGTGATGAAACCGGAGCCGATCTTCAGAGCCATCAAGTCCACAATTGGTACCACGGGGACGCCGGTCATACTGCTCTCACCGCAAGGACGCACATTCACGCAGGCGATCGCTCAGGAGCTGGCGCAACAACCGAGGATCGCCTTCCTCTGCGGGCACTATGAAGGCGTGGATGAGCGTGTGCGCCAACACCTGGTCACCGAGGAATTATCGATCGGCGACTATGTGCTCACCGGGGGAGAACTGGCAGCGATGGTGATCGTCGACGCCGTCGCACGCTTTGTCCCAGGTGTTCTGGGAGCCGCCAATGGTGCCCTCGACGACTCTTATGCGTCCGGATTACTGGAAGGCCCGCAGTATACACGTCCGGCGATCTACGAGAATTGGTCCGTGCCGGAAGTGCTCAGATCGGGACACCACGCGAAGATCGCCCGGTGGCAGCGCAAGATGTCACTCAAACGCACACTCGAACGCCGGCCTGATCTATTGGCCGGCGGGGCGCTTTCACCGCAGGATCAGCGGCTCTTGGACGAAATCCAACAAGACTTGGGTGAACCTGATGAAGTCGGATAGAGTATCTATTAGTAGAGTTGCCAATGCCGAGCCGAGCCGAAGCCGTGAGGCCGAGGAAGCTGAGCTGGTCAGACGTCTTCAGCGCGGGGATCTTGAAGCTCTCGGAGTACTTTTCAAACACCACAAGCAGCTGGTCTACCGGACGGCTCTGGCGGTGACCCGAGATGAGCACGCGGCTGAGGACATCCTTCAGGAATGCTTTGTCCGTCTTTTCACGTACGCAACCTCGATCGATACGGATCGACCGCTGAAGCCATGGCTATACCGTGTCACGGTCAATCTATCATATGACTGGTCGTCCAAGCGCGTAGCTCAGCCGTTGGATGACATCCTGGACTGGATCGCCGACCTGGCTGGGGCCTTCCCGGCACCGGATCGCAGAGCGGAGGAACAGGAAACTATGAAGATGGTGCGCGAAGTCGTCGCGGAGTTGCCGCCTCTGCATCGCGCCGTGGTTGTACTCTTCTATATGGAGAATCTCTCGATCAACGAGGTATCACAAGTTCTGGACTTGCCCATAGGAACGGTGAAATCGCGGCTGCACTATGCGCGAGGACGTCTGCGCGAGATGCTCACACAGCGCCGGCGGCCCGTGCCGGAAATGGCCTATGAGTTCACCTAGATTCGATACAGCTCTCGACGATCTGTTCCGACAGGCCCTGGCACCGGTTACAGATCAGGAGGCCCCGGCGAATGCGTGGGATCGACTGGTCCGTGTCGTGCAGACGCCGCCGGTCGAACGGAGTGCCTGGGAGACGCTCCTGGAGCGCCTTGTGCCGTCAAGACGTGGCTGTTCAGCTGCCTGGCATCACTTAACGTCCTGGGTCCAATGCTTCACGACCTGCTACCCACCTTCATCCACCCATCTGACGTACTGGGGATCCGATGGACGATACCATCCGTCTCCTTTTGCCAGCATAGCACTTCCACCGATACTCGATCTTCGGTACGCCTCGTAGAGGAGCACCGGGGATAGGGTAACGGGCTGCTATGAGGGCACAGGTTACTGTTTCAACTACGGACCACGCCGTTGTGGCCGCCGAGTCAGCGTAGAGGGTCCGCGCGGGGCCCCATCAGCTTTACACGGCGAACCGGTGATCGGATCGGCGCGCTCGTGGCTGGTCAGCCGCCACGCATGCACCGCTCGCATCTTGCTCTCAGTCAATGGCGAGATCGTGGAGCACGGTCCGACGACATCGGTCCTGCACGCAATGGCTAGCAGTCGCAGCCCCGTGCGATCGTGTCATACAAGAGATTGGCAGCAGACAAGCCAGCTCCTATCTGTGGGCCGAGCTTGAGTGGTAGCCAGTTGCAGTACCTTGACATTTGGTTGTTTATCCCTATCATCAGTCTGCTCTGCTAGGTTTGTCCTATGGACGACCTACACGTTTTAGTTTAACAGATGGAAGGAGGTGGCGTAACAGCTCAGAAATAGGTGTATGACATCACTCGCTAATAGACGTCTGAGAGTCAAAAACCCAATCCCTTTGAAGGAGGAGACAGAATGGCTAGGAAATTGATAGCTGTGCTCGGGGCCCTCGTAGTGCTAAGCATGGTACTGACCGCTTGCGCGACGCCAACCCCCGAAACAATTGTTGAGACCGTGATCGAGACTGTCGAG
>Ga0209121_10004091_pt1 | contig 13749 bp, 14 predicted proteins | sample Cruoilmetagenom3_FD_187292 | JGI IMG/M metagenome (GOLD analysis project Ga0209121, IMG submission 187292) | Oil polluted marine microbial communities from Coal Oil Point, Santa Barbara, California, USA - Sample 3 (SPAdes) (version 2) | ecosystem: Environmental > Aquatic > Marine > Oil seeps ...
CAGATCATCGGTCACGAGTTTGTCCCCTACAGCGACGTTGGCTTCCTCCGCGAGGTGGGGTTGGTGGAGTGAGGGAGCTTCCTTGAGACGTCCCAGCTGATTTTGAAATTAAGGCAAGGATTCCCAGATGCCATTGGAGCGCTTTCCCTTAAGGAGAAGATGAAGGAATCAGAGGGCCTCAATTGTGCTGAGAACCCGTTCGGCCGTCTGAGCGATTGTTCCTTCGGCGTTAATGCGGACAACCTCCTTACTTCGAGGCTCGGGTAACGTGCGCACGACGTGTTGTTCTCGACCGGCCGCTTGTAGCCGACGCTGACGCGTCTCCTGCGACACCTCAAGCCAGAGGACGACATCGAAGAGGGAGCGATCGACGTGGGGAGAGGAGCCAAGGAGTGCACCCTCAACAAGGAGGATCCTCGTCCCACGGGCTTCCTCAGCGCGGATTATCACCTGCAGGCGGTCGATCACCGCTGGATGGATGATCCCGTCCAGATCGGTGAGGGCCCTTTCATCAGAGAAGACGATCTCACTCAAGCGCGAGCGGTCGATCGCACCGTCTGCGTCCAGAATTCCCTCCCCAAAACGGGAGACAAGACGCCAGTAGGTAGGACTTCGCGGACGGTAGGTCTCCCAAGCGACCTTGTCCAGGTCGATTCGCGCTATCCCCTCCCTCTTCGCGAGTTCCTGCGCCACAGCACTCTTACCGCATCCGGCTCCACCAGCAAGTCCGATTACCTTCATTCCTTCACAAAGGTAGCGCGATCGCCTCAGTGTGGCAAGGGGTTCTTATCGGAGATCGATCACTCAGGAGGAAAAGAGCACAGTCCTGTATCAGAGAAGGGGTATTAACAGCGTTGAAACTGGAGAGGGATCTGGGTGTAGATCGATCGAGGTGATAAAGATGAAAGCACGACTGAGTATAAGCTTGACATTAATACTGATCGGTCTTGTGATTGCCTCGGCAATTGTAATGGCAAACGGAGCGCCGAACCCACTCGGGATTACCCCTACTCCAACTCCGGGGCAGAACCTGACGGTCGGGGTGTGGACCGACAAATCGACCTACATAGTGGGCGAAACGATGCGGGTGTACTTCACGGTGAACCAACCAGCCTACATCTATCTGTATGACATACAGCCGGACGGGATTGTGCGGCTGGTTTTCCCCAATGCCTTCTCGCAGAGCAACTTTGTCTATGCGGGGATGCATGTCCTCCCGGATAAGCCGTCGTACCAATTCTCGGTGACCTACCCGATAGGGGTGGAGCAGTTGCAGATCTTTGCCAGTTTGACACCGCTTACTCTCACTCCCCCGGCTTACGGTGAGCCGTTCCCAATGGCCACCCCAGACGATATACAAGGCCACATCATGGGGATTACTCCCACACCGACTTGGGCGATGGGTTGGACAGCGTTCACTATCACCGCGCCGACCTACAGTTATGCACCTCCTCCAAGTTATGCACCTCCTCCGAGTTATACCCCGCCTCAGTACCCCCCCTGCTACCCGCCGTTCTTCGGTTGGGGATTCCCAGGGGGTAGTTGGTACTGGGGGGACGGTGAGTGGCACTACGGCATGCCCTCAAGCGGGTGGTATTGGTACTTCGGACCGGATTGTAAGTGGCACTTCAGTATCCGTATCCGTATCGGCACCGGAGATCCATAATAACCGGCTGAAAGGAAACGGGCTGCGCGCGTATTAACGCTAACCGCTCGTCTCCGCAACAGGTTGCCTCAAACCGGATCAGAGAGGGCCCGGACGACAACCGGGCTCTCTCACCTGCTTTCCTACCGGCAGAACCCTGACCAGTGCTAATCGCTTCTATACGTCCCTTCCTGTGGCAAAAACCCAACGGTTCGTCGCTCCAAGCGGGATCGCCCTTCAGTGACGATGCTTAGGATAGCGGATAAGATAGGCTGAAAGTCAGCTTTACGGAGGAGCGATGGAACTTCACTGGAGCATTAAGCAGGCACGACTCTATCAACTTTGGGCAATCGGTCTGCATGGGACTCTATACCCATCAGGGGAGACAGGGATCCGCACGTGCTTCCACGACCTTCAAGGAATTCAACTTGACCCACTTCCCGTCCTCGGTCGAAACCACGACCTAGTGATTCAGGCTCGCGTCGCAGGAACCCATCCCGGAGAGGCGCTTGAGTTGATTCACCGGGAGCGTTTAGGCTTTGAGTACTGGGACAAGGCCCTGTGCGTGATCCCGATTGAGGAGTTTCCACAGTTTCGTGCACTCATGACAGCCGGTGGGGAACCATGGGAGGCCAGGCGAGAGATCCTGCTGAACCAGGAGCACCCAGGAGCGATAGAGGCAGTCTATCGTGCCGTTGCCGAGCACGGCCCGATCTCGAGTCGTGAGTTGCGGGATCTCGATATAGCACAGGGCGACTACCGGGGCTGGAAGTCAACCAAAGCAGCGAACGCTGCCCTCGAGGTTCTGTGGAATCGGGGGAGGGTAAGCGTTTCCCACCGCCGCAACTACCGCCGCTACTTCGACCTCAGCGAACGAGTGATCCCCTCCCAGTTTTACGAAAGCGATCCCCCTTCACTCGACTCGTTTTGGAGATACCTTTTTAAAAAACGCGTATGCACGGTTGGTCTCCTTCCAGCACGGGGGGATGCCGAGGCATGGGCGTTTTTGCGCAGCGCACGTGCCGACAAACTCCCCGAACGGCTCGTTGACGAGGAGGAGCTCACGGTAGTACAGGTGGACGGGATCAAGACACCGTTCTACGTTCTTCCACAGGCTGAGGAGAACCTTTCACTAGCCGAGAAAGCAGTGTTCGATGACGACGCCCGCTTCATCGCCCCACTCGACCCCTTGTTGTGGGCACGCAGTGCCTTCCACCAACTGTGGAATTTCGAGTACGTCTGGGAGGTATATAAACCGACAGCGAAGCGTTGCTTCGGCTACTATGTTCTACCTATCCTCTACCGTGATCGATTCGTCGGCCGATTTGACGGCCGCTACGACCGCGCCGAGAAGATCCTCCACATTCTCGCTTACTACGAAGAGCAAGGCGAATTGCCCCTGTCGCATCCAACGATCCACGCTGGGTTTCAACGCTTCCTATCCTACCTCAACGGGGAAGCGATCCTTCTTCCGACCGGTGAAGTTTGGAAAAGGAAGGGATTGAGCGAGTGAATGATTGAGTGATTTAGCGACTTACTCTCCGAATCTTTCAATCATCCGATCATTCAATCATTTAATCTCTCAACTACCAAGCGGCATCTCATAGATCCGCCAGGTCTTGTAGCGGTGCCCCCCCATCGCTTCTGAGGCCCGCAGAACAAGATCGTTATCCTCGAGGAGCATCGATGGTTCACACGTGCGGTACCCGCGTTCTCGGGCGTAAGCCAAACACTCGTGGAATAAAATGGCATCGACTCCCAGTCTGCGAAACCGAGGCCGAATCCCGAAGAACATCAGACGGATGCGGGGAATATGGCGGCGGGTCAACAGCAGGTGGGTAACACGCATAAAATCAGTATCGAACAACCGATTCCAACGGGGGCGGAATGGGACGTTTGGATCGGGAAGCGCACCGAGAACGGCGGCAAGTTCGCCACTCACGTAGGCAAAGCGCATCAGTCCAGGATCGGCAACCAATTTCAGACTAGCTGCCATCGCCTCTGCCTCGGCATCGGTCAGCGGCAGGAATCCCCAGTTGTCCGCCCAGGCCTCGTTGTAGATAGTGACAATCCGGTCGACCTCTTCCCGTACGTGAGAGAGGTCGATCCTCCGCGTTTCGATTTGCCGCCGCGCGCGGACCTGGGAAACGATCCGCTCCAGCCTCTCGTCCGGCATACCGTCGATCTCGATCAGGCAAGCGTGGTAGTCCTTGACCTTGACCAAGCCGTAACGCTCAAGTAACTGCCCGTAGTAGGGAGGGTTATGGGTCAGTTCCACTGTCGGCGGTGTGTCGAAGCCATCCACAAGGATCCCTTGGTGCGACTCGTGCCCTGCCGTGGAATAGCCACCTGGTCCTCGCATTACCTCCATTCCCCTTTCCTTCAGCCAATCCCGCGCGCGATTGAGGAGTGCACGTGCCACCGCGAAGTCATCGGTAGTCTCGAAGAAACCGAAGAAACCGATCCGCGCGTGATAGTGCTCATTAAAGCGGCGGTTGACCGCAGCAGAGACCCTTCCAAGGAGTCTTCTCCCCGCCCGCGCGAGGAAGTGTGTCGCTTCAGCGTCCCGGTGATAGGGATGGGCCGGAGTAAGAAGGCCAGTAATCCGCAAGAGACGGTTCCCAAGGAGGTCAGCACGAAGCGGCGGGGTCCAGTTAGGATCACCGTGATGTAACTGCCAGGGCACCGCAACAAATGATTTCAACCGCGGGTCGCCTAAAGGGATCTCGTCGATTAAAAAGTCCATATCACCTCTTTTAGAATTTTCCCATTATGCATAAATCGAGCCTTAAAAGAAAAAATGCTACGCTTTCAAAGGGCTCACCTACAGTTACTCTGTCTTAGGATTGGCAATGGAACGTTCCTTTCTCCTCCTGCAGAGTGGACCGTCCCTTTGGCCTAGGTTGATCTTTTCCGAAGAGGAGGAAACGGATAGGCTCTATCACTTCGTGCGCCGCCTCTCCTCTACGCTACCTCCCCGGTAGAGTTGGAACAAAAGCCATAGGGACCTATAATCCAGCCATGCGCCTTGGCATTGCTCAGATCAACCCACATGTGGGGCACCTCGATCGAAACCTTGCGGTCATCCTGGCTCGCATCGATGAGGCTCACCGAAAAGGCTGTGACTTGGTTGTCTTCCCGGAGCTTTCTCTATGTGGGTATCTTCCATGCGATCTCTTGTGGCGATCCGGCTTTTTGGAGCGAATGGAGGAGGCGCTTCAAAAAATCGTGCGCGCCTCAAAGGGGATCGGGGTCATCGCCGGTGGTGTCTCCTTCAAGATCCACCGAGAGAGCGCAAACCTCTCCGATCCTTCGTCCCTCCTGGATGGAGCGGCCACTACTCTGTTTAATGCCGCGTTTCTCATCGAAGACGGAAAGCTCCTCGGGCAGGAGGTCAAGCTTCTCCTTCCCTCGTTCGATGTGTATAGCGAGAAACGTTATTTCACCCCCGGTCCAGGAGCGCAGGTCTTCGACTTCCGCGGCACGCGACTGGGGATAAACATCTGCGAGGATTTTTGGGTGGACGACGGCCCAACCGATACCCAGGCGAGCCTGGGGGCGGAGTGGGTGATCAACATCTCCGCATCGCCTTTCTTTGCAGGCAAAGCCGCCATTCGTCGGAGGTTGGCAGCAAAAAGAGCGAAGGAAAACGGGATTACCTTCATCTACGTCAATTGCGTCGGCGGGCAGGATGACATTGTATACGACGGAGGTAGCTTCATCGTAAGTCCCGAGGGTGACCTTCTCTTCCAGGCTCCCTTCTTCACGGAAGGCCTGTTCGTCCTCGACCTAGAAGGACTCGCTCCGGTTCCTCCGCCGCGCGAGGAGGCAATCCCGCTTGTCCACCGTGCGATCCTCCTTGGAATCTGCGACTATGTCCGCAAAAACGGATTCTCGCGTGTAATTGTTGGCCTCTCCGGGGGAGTCGACTCCGCACTGGTCACTGCACTCGCTGTAGAAGCGCTTGGTCCTGATGCGGTCACCTGTGTCTTTCTCCCTAGTGAGATCACCTCGCAGGAGAGCCGCGAGGATGCCCTTGAGGTCGCTCGGCGCTTATCCATAGAGTTTCTTGAGATCCCCATCGAAGGGGTTCATGCTGCATATCGTAGCATCCTTTCACATCCACCAACCGGGTTGACCGAGGAGAATCTACAAGCCAGGACGCGGGGAGTACTCCTCATGGCACTGGCTAACGAACGCAACGCCTTGGTCCTCACCCCGGGGAACAAATCGGAGATCGCTGTGGGATATAACACCCTGTATGGAGACACAGTGGGAGCGCTTGCCCCGATCGCTGATTTGTACAAGACACAGGTCTATCAGCTTGCCGAGGCGATGGGGGATCGGATCCCAAAGAGAGTGGTAAAAAAGGCGCCCACCGCTGAACTGCGGCCGGGCCAACGCGACGAGGACGACCTTCCCCCCTACTCGGTTCTGGATGCCTTGCTTATTGAGTTAATCGAGAAGAACGCCTCGCGCGAGGAACTGATCGCGCATGGCTTTCCCAAAAAGACGGTGGAAGAGATTCTTACCCGCTATTACCGAAGTGAATATAAGCGCCGGCAGCTTCCCCCAGGAATCAAGGTCTCTCTCAAGGCCTTCGGCATCGGTCGGCGGATGCCAATCACTCACGCTTATCGCGACTAACTGGCCCGGTAGGAAAGAAAAAAGCCCCGGTCAAAAGACCGGGGCCATCATGTGTGGTGCAACTATTCGACCTTGATCTCGATCGGCTTCTCCTTCTCCTTGAGCGACTCCTTCATCGGAACCATCACCTTGAGGATTCCATCCTCAAAGTGTGCCTTGATCGCGTTTTTCTCGACCATCGCACCCGGAAGCGGGAAACAGCGCTGGAATCTACCGTACCGGCGACCGATGCGGAAGTAGTTCTCCTCTTTGATCTCCTGTCTCCGCTTCGTCTCCCCGGAGGCGACGAGCCTGTCATCCTCGACCTTGATCTCGATCTCCTCTTTCTTCATGCCCGGAAGCTCAGTCTCAAAGACAAGGTTTTTATCCTTCTCGTAGACGTCGGTCCGGCCAAAGCTCGGGGTGATGTCAAAACCGACTTTATCAAAGTCGCGGAAGAACTCATCGACGAGCCGGGAGAGCCCGGTTCCCCAGAAGAATGGTTCACGCCTCAGTTCTGGAAGTCTCCTGATCATCCTAGTTTCCTCCTTTGATCTTTTTTTAGCAGTCTCGCTGCCTGACTGCTAATTTAGTATAACACCCTGGCTCACGCTTGTCAAGATAAGAGAAGAACGATACACTAGAACCGTGTTAAAGAAAGGTTTTATCGCGTTTATCGTGCTTTACCAGAAAATTGTTTCGCCGCTGTTTCGACCGCGGTGTCGGTTCTATCCAACCTGTTCACAGTACGGGGTGGAAGCGATCTCAAAGCACGGCCCGTTTAAGGGTGGGTACCTTGCACTGCGGCGAATCCTGCGCTGTCATCCGTTTCACCCCGGTGGAATCGACCCGGTGCCGTAGACTCCTTGGTTCTTACCCGTCCGATTGGCTCTCCTCCGCCGGGGTTAGGACATCGTCAGGGAGGTCCGCGCACCACCAATGACTACCGGACGTGATGGCGGGCAGCGTAATGCCATCGGTGTAATGAAGTACCTGGTAGGCAATCTGCTATCTGTCGCCCAGTCCGACTTTGCCCTTTTGGGGGACGTTTTACACACACAACGCTACGCTATCGCGGCCTTCCTTAAACCTCTTTGGTGCTCTGAAAAAACTTGCACCACTCCCTTCAATGCGCGGCCTGTTCGTCATCCCCTTGGCAAGCACGTGTAAAATCGCTATACTGCTTTACATTCTCAAATTAAAGCGGGGGTACAACATGAACAAAGCGGAGTTGGTAGAGAAGCTTGCAAAGAAGACAGGCTTTACAAAAAAGGACGCTCGGAAAGCAGTAGACGGCTTGGTCGGAGTAATCACGAAGTCGCTCGCCGGAAGAAAACCCGTGATCATCACCGGGTTTGGAAAGTTTGAGACCCGGAGGCGAAAGGCAACAACGCGCATTAATCCGCAAACCGGGCAGAAGATGAGGGCTCCGGCAAAGACGGTCCCGGCCTTCAAAGCAGGAAAGAACCTCAAAGAGGCCGTCGCTAAAAAGAAGTAGTAAACGCCTCCAAACGCGATTCCTTTACCGTTTGGCCGGCCAACTACGAACTCCAGGGGGAAGACCTGTTCTTCCCCCTACATTTTCTGTTAATGGAGAAGAGAGTTGTCATACTCTCACCTTCTCGCTTGCCTTAAAGAGATGTCTCCTTCCTTGAACTAAGCAAGCTGGGCATGATCAAGGTTCTACAGCAACAACGCTCCTAGCCGCAACAACTCCTAAACGTAGCAAGACACGACAGCAACGGGTACGCGTAGAGATCTTATCAGATCAATGTGGTACCCCTAAATAGACTCGAACTCCTCCTCCATCCGTTTTACTAGATCGGGATCGGTAAACAGATCGATCGCGGTCATGGCCATTGCTTTGGTGGCGATGAGCATTACCTCCCGCCCGCGCTTCGAGGCTGAGGCTTGCGCGAACTCACGTGAGTGGCCGGCGACCTCCTCGGGGCAGATCTGGATATAGGCATGGATCGCAGGAACAGCGTGGCTGACGTCTCCCATATCGGTTGAACCGAGTCCGGCATCGGCTGGCGGTGGACTGAGAGGCTCACCCAGACTTTCCAGATTTCGCGTGAACGCCTCTCCCATAACACGATTTGGTTTCATCGCCTTGTAGGCGAGCCCCACCGTCTCAAAGGAGAGGGTCGCGCCAGTAGCAAGCTCCGCTCCTTGTGCACAGCGGCGCAGTTTCTCAAGGAGTTCATCGCGGTAGTCATTCTCTTTTGCCCGCACATAGAACGAGGCTGCAGCGTGCTCGGGGATGATGTTTGGCTTGGCACCACCGTCGGTGATGATCCCGTGGATACGCGCCCCATCCTTGATGTGCTGGCGCAAGGCATTTACCCCGTTGAACGTCTGGATAACCGCATCGAGGGCGTTGATCCCCTTCTCCGGTGAGCCAGAGGCGTGAGACGCCTTGCCAGCGAACTCGATCTTGACCTCGGTGATCGCAAGGCTTCCACGGTGGACCACTGTATGGGAAGAGGGGTGGAACATCATCGCGGCGTCGACCTCCTCGAACAGGCCAGCCTCCACCATCTTCACCTTTCCCCCGCCGCCTTCCTCCCCGGGTGTGCCGAAGAAGATGAGCCTGCCAGGAAGTTCCTTCTTGATCGCTCCCACGGCGAGGGCCGCTCCCAGACCGGCGGCGGCGATCAAGTTGTGACCGCAGGCGTGCCCGATCTCCGGCAGAGCGTCGTACTCACCGAGGATTGCCACTGTTGGTCCTTCACTCGCTGCTGGATAGAACGCCTGGATCGCAGTGTCCAAGCCGGCCACGCCGAGCTCAACTGAGAAGCCCGCTTTTTTCAGTTCATCGGCGAGAAGCTTCGAAGCTCTGACCTCCTCAAACTTCAGCTCGGGATGGTCATAGATCTCTTTGCTAACCGCGAGCAGGTGTTCTCTTATTTCATCAACGTGTGCACAAACCTTCCCCTTCCAATCGTTCATCCAGCCTCCTTTATGAAGTCACGGGTCCTAAGATTGTGTCTTGTTTTCTTGCCATGATAGTGGGTTTGCGAGGAAGTTCAACTCCTTTGAGCGCCACGTATGCCGGTGACTGTTCACCAGCACGTTCGATCCGGTATGATGGGAAAGGAAGGGAGGACAAATGCAAATTGGCAGGCTAGAACGCGTTCATTTAGGTGAGTTTCCAACCCCGTTGCAGGAACTTAAGAACCTGCAAAAGCATCTCGATGGCCCGCGGATCTTTATCAAGCGGGACGACCTCGACGGCTTAGGTTTTGGGGGTAATAAGCTAAGAAAACTGGAGTACGCGCTTTTCGAGGCAATAGAGCAATCCGCAACCGCGATCATTACAACGGGCGCTGTCCAGAGTAATCACACCCGGTTGACCACGGCCGCTGCCAACAAATTGGGGTTCAAGACTTACCTTGTGCTCAAGGGAGAAGAACCGAAGATCGCGACAGGGAATCTCCTCCTGGATAAGCTGCTGGGCGCACAGGAGATTCACTATGTACAGGGTCCGAGCAACTCCAACAAGGACGAAATGGCGTCCATGTTGGAGGAGAGGGCCGAGCAACTGGAAAAGGATCTACGGGAGAAGGGAGAATCCCCATACTACATACCAAACGGGTGTAAAGCGATCCACGGCGCCTTGGGTTATTCCACCTGTGTCCTTGAAATAATCACTCAGCTTCGGGCATTAGGCCTGGCTCCTGACTACATCGTGACAGCCAGCGGCACATGCGGTACCCAGACCGGCTTGATCCTTGGATCGGCTCTGTATGCTCAGGGAGAAACACAGGTTTTGGGGATGAGTATCTCCGGGAAAAAGGAAGAACTAGGTAGAAGAATTACCCAAAGCCTGGCTGAGGTTGCGGAGTTTCTCAACCTGAAGCAGAAAATCGGCACGGAGGAAATCACAGTATATGATGACTACATCGGGGAAGCTTATGGGGTGGCTACAGGCGAGATGAAGGAAGCCATCCAGCTAGTCGCTCGAAAGGAAGGGATCATCCTTGATCCCGTCTATACCGGAAAGGCGATGGCCGGTCTGATTGATCTAGTTCTAAAGGGACGATTCGAGAAGGACGACGTTGTCGTGTTCTTGCACACAGGAGGAGTTGCCGGGCTGTTCGCCGAGGGGCAGATCAAAACGTTTCAAGAATAGCTGTGACGCGAGGCTTTGAGCAAAGAAAGGACCTCGGGAATGGGCAACGCGCCCCGCCGATGTCCATCGATCCCTTCCATCGTTTCAGCGGAGAATAAAGCCGAAAGGATCGATTCTTCAACCGCTTCAATCGTGGCTTGAAAGACGGCGTCGATCACGGAGTGCGCGTCGTTTAGTCTTCGTTCCTCGAGAAAGATTCGCTTGGGATCGTGTGACACCTTATTCGCCGTGGTGAATGAGATGACAAACTCCCCGCTTGTGTTATGACAGATCCCCCCGGTCCGGGCGATGCCAAAGCTCGCCCGCTTGGCGATCCGTATCAGTTGACGATGCGAGAGGGGAATATCAGTAGCGATCACGATGACGATTGAACCTTGCTCATGCTCGCCGGTCCCGCGTTCGCAATCGCGTAGAACGAGGCCAATCGGAACACCCTTGATTACCAATTCTTCCCGACGTCCGAAATTGGGAAGGGAGAGGACACCGAGGGTATAGTCCTCCCTGCCCAGGCGAACGATTCGTGAGGCACTTCCGATCCCGCTCTTGAACTCAAATGCGGAGACACCGACCCCCGCTCCGACTACGCCCTCTTCCACCGGCTTCTCAGAAACGCTGTCGAGTGCGTGAAAGACATGCTCTTTTTCAACATGCCGCCCCTGGATATCGTTCAGATATGAATCGCTACATTCAGCAACGATTGGATTGATCGAGGTGATCAAGCAATCTGGACGCTGATAGTGCGGAAGGACCCACGAGATCAGGGCGTCGCTCACCTTCCCTACGTTTAAGGTATTGGTGAGCAAGATCGGGGTCTCGATCGTGCCAAACTCGTTGATCTGCGGGAAACCGACCGCCTTCCCGAATCCGTTGATCGTCACCGCAGCGGCCTTGACCTTTTCGTAAAAGACGTTACCCAGATGAGGAACGATCGCAGTGACACCGGTTCTAACGCTCTCCCCCTCGATTATTGTGCTCTGTCCGACCATCACCCCATCGACGTCGGTGATGCTGTTCGTCACGCCGGGAGTCATCCGCCCGATCCGAATCCCATACTCCTCCAATAGCCTAGACATCTCGATCCTGCGGGTTTTTCTCCCTGGCCAGCTGAACCGCCCGGCGGGCGAGAATCGAGAGCGGGTCGAAGAAGGGACAGGGGAGATCAGTTTCCTCGACCACTAGGGAGAGTTCGGTGCAGCCAAGAATGATCCCCTCTGCTCCTTGATCTATCAGATGGTGAGCCACTACTACAACGGTGTCTTTGACCGCGTGATCCCCTGCCTTAATAAGGTGAATTGCATCCATGATCTGAGTCTCCTCCTCCGACAAAGGAACAAGAACGGAGATGCCCTTCCCCGCGAGGGCACGCTGGTAGAGGCCAGTCTGGAGGGTCCCCGCCGTGGCGAGAAGGCCGATCTTCCGCAGAGGCGGTCGGTGTGTTGCAATGAGGGAAGCGGTCTCGCTGATCATGTCGATAACCGGGATGGAGATACTCTTTCGCAGATCTGAGAGCCAATAATGGGCAGTATTGCACGGGATAACAATGAAATGCGCGCCGGCACGTTCCAAAGTTCTTGCCGCTCCGATCATCAGTGGAAGCGGGCTCTCTCCGCCTCCAAGGATGGCAGCAGTACGATCGGGGATCTTGGGGTTGCTGTCAATGATCACGCGAATGTGATCCTGATCACGCTCGGCCGGTGTGAGAGCGAGGATGCGTTCATACAACGCCAGTGTGGCTGCGGGGCCCATCCCCCCTAAGATGCCGATTACCCGCTTCTGTCTTGTCACTTAAAGGTCCCTCTTATCACAGCCTCAAATTGTGGGCTAACTGAACCTACAGCACGGCAAGGTAGCGCTCGAGTTCATAGCGGTGAACCTGAGAGCGATAGGCGTCCCATTCGATTCTCTTGTTCTGGATAAACTTCTCGAAGATGTGATCGCCCAACGCTCGGCGAACAAGCGCACTTTTCTCCATGTACGCGATCGCCTCGTTAAGGCTCCCCGGAAGCGCTTCGATGCCCAGCTCATCCCGCTCCATGGGATCCAAAAGTGAGTAACCGTGTTCAATCCCCTCAAGGCCCGCGTGAAGCATTACTGCAAAAGCAAGGTAGGGATTACACGCCGGATCCGGCGCCCGGAACTCTATCCGGGTATCAGCTTCCTTACCGGGCTTGTACATCGGGATGCGGATCATGTTGCTACGGTTCCGATACGCCCAGGTGATGTAGACAGGAGCCTCGTAACCGGGGACGAGACGCTTGTAGGAGTTAACCCATTGGGCGCAGACCCCGATGATCTCTTTGGCATGTTTCATGATCCCAGCGATGTATCTCCTAGCAATTGAAGAAAGATATAAAGGGTTTTCACAATCGAAGAAGGCGTTGTGGCCATCTTGGCGAGCGAGGGACTGGTGGGTGTGCATGCCAGAGCCGTTTTGGCCGAAGAGAGGCTTGGGCATAAACGTGGCATGGATCCCATGGCGCCGTGCGACCTCCTTGACTACGTAGCGGCAGGTCATGAGGTTGTCGGCCATCTTAAGAGCCCCACAGAAGCGAAGATCAATCTCCTCTTGGCTTGGCGCCACCTCGTGATGGGTGGCCTCCACACCGATTCCCATCCCTTCGAGGGCAAGTACGGTCTCTCTTCGTATCTCTGAACCAAGGTCTGGTGGCACTAAGTCGAAATACCCAGCTGAATCCAAGGGATCAGGAGAAGAATCGGAGCGAAGGTAGAAGTACTCCACTTCCGGTCCCACATCCATTGTAAAGCCCTCTTCTTCCGCTCGGGCCGAGGCGCGCTTGAGAACCCAGCGTGGATCCCCGTTGTACGGACTCCCATCTGGCTCGACCACGTCGCAGATCAGACGAGCAACACTCCCCCAAGGAAGGATGACAAAGGTGTCAGGATCGGGCTTGACGATCATGTCGCTTTCATCAATACGCGTAAACCCATGGATAGAGGAACCGTCAAAGCCAAACCCCTCGTCCAACGCTTCCCGCAGTTCTGCCGTTGGAATCTCCACGCTCTTCAGATTGCCTAGAAGATCGCTAAACCAGAGCTGGATGAAACGTATCTTCTTTTCCTGAGCCTCCTGGCAGATTTTCTCGCTCGCGTTTTCCTCCACCACAACCTCCTTTAAAAAGCCAATAGGGGATTGTATCCACCTGCTAGGTACAATCACACCCTCGCCTGACCCAACGTTAAGGGATGCAGAACTCTGGCTTACCAACCCCCACTTTAATTATAGGGTTCCTCACACTCCAGGCAAGGTAAGGGGTGGTAAAAGGTCCTCCTTCTGACCTGCGTGCTGCAGGCGGTATGCTCTTGTGAGAAAAAACACAAGAAA
>Ga0209121_10004093_pt1 | contig 13746 bp, 9 predicted proteins | sample Cruoilmetagenom3_FD_187292 | JGI IMG/M metagenome (GOLD analysis project Ga0209121, IMG submission 187292) | Oil polluted marine microbial communities from Coal Oil Point, Santa Barbara, California, USA - Sample 3 (SPAdes) (version 2) | ecosystem: Environmental > Aquatic > Marine > Oil seeps ...
GGCTTACCCCTACATTGGCTATGCCACAAGAGCGATGTTCCTCAACTGGAGTGTTCACAACAATGTTTTTAACACTGCGTAGTTGATCGCTCCAATACCGCTGTATATAACGCATCCTTTCTTCCTTTCGATGCATTCCTATCATTTCGAGATAATCAATAGCATCGTTGATTGCCAAATCGGTATGTACAGGATGGGTGCCTGTATGGTTTAACCTTTGGATTTTATCTTCATCCTTAATATAATCAGCCAACAACGGCCAGATTTTGGGAATTTTATCTTTGACAACATATAGCAGTCCCGCACCTAATGGTGTACTCAACCATTTATGTAAGCTTGATCCATAATAGTCGCAATGTAGATCGGCGATATTCACATCAAAATGTCCAATACAATGTGCCCCATCGACCATAACCTCAACGCCATGACTATGTGCCATATCACAGATTTTTCGAATTGGAAGAATATGCCCCGTAATATTGATTATATGGCAGACCATCATCAATTTTGTCTTAGGGGTAATCTGTTCTTCATACAGCTTCACAATCTCATCATCATTGGCTGGATGATTGGGTACCGACACCACCTTATTGATTACGCCATAGCGTTTGGCGATCTGGTTAAAATGATCTTGCATTGAACCGTAATCCTGCTCCGCAAATATGGCCTCATCGCCTTTTTCCCATGGGAAACCACCGATGACCATATCCAAGGATTCCGTGGTATTTCGTGTAATTATCAGTTCCTCCGCATTGACACCGACCATTTTGGCAAGCCTTGCTGCTACCTTGTTTTTATTCTCCCACTGTACCGTACGCATATAATGGGAAGCCTCATAGTTCACCATTTTCACATGCTCAATAAACTTATTTAGCGTAGGTTGTGGCGCAAAGTTATAGTACCCATTTTCAAGGTTAATGTAATCTGGTTTCAAGGCATAATCCTTTCTGATACGCTTCCAAAACGCATCATCATTGTCCGTAGGATAAGGTTCTTCCACATAAATGGACTGAGCCTGTAAACCCAAAGGCAAAAATGGGGACATTACGGCTGCTTGGCCAATGTGCTTTAGAAATTGTCTTTTTTTCATTTTAATTTCCTTTAGGCAATTCAATTTCAATTATAAGGTTTCTTAAAACAAAAGCGCGGTCTAAAAAATTGCCGCGCTTTTCCATAATAAAATTTTCAATCCACTATTGGTGGAGCACCTGCATTCTGCAATAGTTTTTCTACGCGGGGAACATCGGTTTCCAAAAACTTGGATAATTCTGGCATTATACCTGAAAATTGCTTTTTGGCCAATTCAAAACTTTCCATTTGCATTTTTGTAGGTCCGTAACTATTGCCAAAGAAACCCCGTTGGGCTATCATAAGGCGGTCACTGACCGTTGGGTCATCTTTTTCGCCTACTTCGGCCTTGGCCGAATTACCGAACAATGCAACATTCAGGGTATTCATTGTTTGCTGTAATTGCACCACTTCACGCTCTAAATTTCCTGGTGCAGCGTTCACATATTTCAAAGCTTTTGTAAAGGCCTTCACCCTTTTGCCAGCCTTATTGAAATCGTTTACTATAAGCCCATAGGTAGTGGCAAATTCTTTTAGCGCTTTAGCGTAGTCCGCTATTTTATCAGCGTTAGGATTCGTCAACACATTTTTACGAATACGTTCTACCGTAAACATTTGTGGGGTTCCCAATTGGGTAACGGCACCATCTACCGATTTATACAAGGTTACGGTATAGCTGCCTGGGTCCACCATAATAGCCCTCCGGAATCTTCGGCGACCTTCCTGCTCCTTGGCTGTGGTAAGAACTGTTTGCATTGATTGGGTCAAATCCCAGAAAACTTGCTGAAATCCCTTTTTTAAAGGTCCATTTACCCTAGCCACTACTTTATTATCAGCATCCTTGACCACTAAAATCGCTGTGGGTTTTGCTTGGTTCTTTTCATTTTCCAGAGCGTCCCATCCCGGAAACGGAATGTCCTTTTTGGCTTTTTTTAGTTTCTTTTCATTCTCTTTTCGACTATCAGCCATGCTCTTGTCGGCATCGGATAAATAGTAGTTGAAAACAGCCCCGTAAGGTGGATTATCAGCCGCGTAAAAGTCCCCTCCTTGACTACTGCTTCCGCCTCTAATTTGAGTATACTGAAGTGCTTTTCTAGGTTTGAACATCACGCCCTCTTTGCGTAGTATTTCATCGGAAACTTCCCGTAAAGGACTGTAATCATCAAAAACATAAAAACTTCTTCCGAAGGAAGCTCCAATCAAATCGTTCTCCCGTTTTTGAATGGCCAGATCCCTAAAGGAGATGGTTGGCAATCCGTTGGAAAACTTGATCCATTTAGCACCTTGGTTAAAGGAGACATAAATACCATATTCCGTAGCTAAAAACAATAGGTTCTTATTGACATGATCTTGTACCAAACGCCATGTCAAAGTACCTTTTGGCAAACCATTATTTATGGCACTCCACGTTTTTCCACCATTGACTGTCTTATATAAATACGGACTATAATCACCGAACTTATGATTATCCAAAGCCACATAGGCGATATTGATATCATGCAAATCAGCCTTGATATCGTTCACAAAAGCGGAACTTGGAACTCCCGGAAGTGCATTTACGTTCACATTTGTCCAATTTTCACCACCTGTGGTCGTATATTGAATATGACCATCGTCTGTACCTGCGAAGATGATATTCTCATCCAAAGGTGATTCTGAAAGGGACGTAATCGTATTGTATGTAGACATGGCATAGACATCCCAAACAGCATCCCAACTTTGTCTTTTGCCCATAATTGGTAGTGTTAAACGCTCCTGGTTTTTGGTCAAATCTTTGGAAATTGGTGTCCAACTATCCCCCCGATCATTAGATCGCCAAACCCTTTGTGAAGCAAAATAAAGGCGTTTTGGATCGTGGTTACTCACCAGAATGGGCGAATCCCAATTGTTACGTTCGTATTCCTCACCCGGTTTGGAATAGGGTTTAATAAATACGGCTTCCCCTGTGGTGCGATCTACACGGTGCAAATTTCCTTGCTGGGATTGGGCATAAACGATATCAGGATTACCTGGAGTGGTTGCAGGTTGATGACCATCACCGCCCAAAAGTACGTACCAATCTTGATTGGCAATTCCCCTTGTGTTGAAGGTACGAGACGGTCCGCCTTCAGAATTATTATCCTGTGTACCTCCATAAATATTGTAGAAAGGTACGGCATCATCAACCGCCAATTTATAAAACTGGGTAATCGGTAGATTACTCACATATTTCCAGGTCTCAGAATGATCAAAACTCTCATAAATGCCACCGTCAGAGCCCATTAATAAATAATTGGGGTCATTCACCTTAAATGCCAGGGAGTGGTTATCGCCATGCTTTTGATCCTCCTTCATACCCACAAAAGACTTTCCGCCATCCTCAGAAATCAAGGCATTATTGTTCATCAAATAAAGCCGATCAAAAACATGTGGGGAGGCAATCAATTCCTGATAGTAATGAGGCCCGGTACCTCCAGAAACAGTGTCTGACATTTTTGTCCAACTACCGCCCTGGTCGGTTGAGCGATAAACAGCTCCTTTTCTGCGTTCCAGCTCAATGGCAGCATACAGTACATCAGGTTGCATGGGCGAAATGGCCAATCCTATTTTACCCATATCCCCTTTGGGCAATCCCGTTTCCAGTTTATTCCAGGTTTCACCCCCATCATTACTTTTATAAAGTGCCGTTCCCGGACCGCCTCCCATGTAGGCTGCAACATTTCTATGACGCTGCCATGATGCTGCATAAAGTATGTTGGGGTCACGTGGATCAATGACCAAATCGGTCACACCTGTCCATTCATCAATTTTTAGTGTTTGATTCCAAGTTTTACCGCCATTAGTGGATTTATAAAGGCCTCTGTCCCCACCGGAACTCCATAAAGGCCCTTGTGAAGCAAGCCAAACAATATCAGAATTTTCAGGATGCACGATTATCTTGGAAATATGCTCGGAATTTTTTAATCCCATGTTCTTCCATGTATCACCACCATCAGTACTTTTAAAAACACCATGACCAACACCAATATGGCGACCACCATTGTTCTCACCGGTTCCTAACCAAATTACACTACTGTTTAATGGGTCAATGGTAACACAACCCGTCGCATAGAACGATTCTTTATCAGTCAAGGGCTTCCAAGTCGTCCCTGCATTTATGGTTTTCCAAAGTCCGCCAGAAGAAACAGCGGCATACCAGATATTTTCATTAGCAGGATCAATGGCTATATCTGAAAGTCGGCCAGACATAAAAGCCGGTCCAACACTTCTGAATTTCAATCCTTCAAACGTTTTTTCATTCCAAATAGATTCGGTCTTTTCCTGTGCTATGCCCACAAGGCCTCCAACAACAAAAAAGAACCCTAAGGTAAGTAGTGTAAATTTTTTCATTTTATAGGTTTAATTAATCATTAAGTGTATTCAATAAGTTATCAATAAAGTGATATTTCTGAAGTGTAATTCAAATTAATAATTCCTTTAGGGTTACTAAAATAAATTAACTAACAAGTTAATGAAAACTTCGCAAATTTTTAAGTTTCATACCCAATAGTTCTGTAAACCGATGCACATTTGATTCTTCAATGACCTTTAATAAAAAGGCTTTCATTTTTATGCCCTGATTTTACTATCTTAGTCTGGATTAATTTTGCTCTAAAACCAATCTATGCCCTTACTCATTGTCATTTTTGGAATTGTGTTGTTATTTCTACTTATCGCAAAATTCAAACTCAATGCCTTTATTTCATTTATTATAGTTTCTCTACTTGTAGGGGTAGCCGAAGGCATGGAATTCCTTAAAGTATTGGGTTCCATTGAAAAGGGTATAGGTAAGACTTTGGGAAGTTTGATTATGATTCTGGGTTTTGGTGCCATGCTGGGAAAATTAGTCGCCGATAGTGGCGCTGCCCAACGTATCACTACCAAACTTGTAGATAAATTTGGAAAGAAAAATATTCAATGGGCGGTTGTTCTCACTGGCTTCATTGTGGGTATTCCCATGTTTTATACAGTGGGCTTTGTAATCCTCATTCCTTTGGTCTTTACTGTTGCTGCCACTACCGGATTGCCCTTGATTTATGTGGGTCTCCCTATGCTTGCATCCCTTTCTGTTACGCATGGATACTTGCCTCCGCATCCTGCTCCTACTGGGATCGCGGTTATGTTTAATGCCGATATTGGAAAGACCTTATTATATGGTATTGTTGTTGCCATCCCTGCCATTGTAGTTGCAGGTCCCTTATTTTCAAGAACCATTAAGAATATAAAGGCCACACCACTCAAAGAGTTTGTAAACCCAAAAGTGTTGAAAAATGATGAAATGCCGAGTACGGCAACCAGTATTCTTACTGCCCTACTCCCTGTTATCTTAATCGGAATTGCTTCACTGGTAAAAGTGCTGTTACCTGAAGGAAGTATTGTTACGAAAATCACTTCAATCATTGGTAATCCCGTAATAGCTATGTTGTTATCAGTTTTGGTTGCAGTTTATACATTGGGATTAAAGCGCGGCCGTTCTATGAAAGAAGTAATGGACTCTGTTTCTCATGCCGTGGCAGGTATTACTATGGTATTATTGATTATTGCCGGTGCGGGGGGGCTTAAAGAAGTTTTAATCGATAGCGGGGTAAGTGAATATATTGGTGACTTACTCAAAGATTCAACCATCTCACCTTTGATTTTAGCCTGGTTAATCGCTACGGTCATAAGGGTATGTGTTGGTTCGGCAACTGTTGCAGGCCTAACAGCTGCGGGTATTGCGCTACCGCTTTTATCATCATCAGGCATAAGTCCAGAATTAATGGTTTTAGCAATTGGTTCGGGAAGTTTAATGCTATCACATGTTAACGACGGCGGTTTTTGGCTTTACAAAGAATATTTTAACCTTTCAGTCAAAGACACCTTACGTACCTGGACTGTGATGGAAACGACCGTAGGAGTAATGGGTCTTTTAGGAGTACTCGTTTTGGATATATTCATTTAAAACAATAACAATGGAAAATTTACCATCAGAAAGAATAAAGGCATTGGGTTTGATATTGCCACCTGCCCCACCACCAGCAGGACTGTATAAACCTGTTTTGGTAGTTGATAATTTTCTATATGTATCTGGGCAAGGACCTATGAAAACCGATGGAAACTTAATGATTGGCCGTGTAGGTGAAGACCTTAATTTGGGACAGGGCAAATTAGCCGCTGAACAAGTAGGTTTAACTATGCTTTCGACAATTATCACCCATTTTGGTTCTGTCGATAAAATCAAAAGAATTGTAAAGGTATTGGGCATGGTCAATTCAACACCTGATTTTGGGCAACATCCTCTGGTCATTAATGGCTTTAGTGAATTAATGGCCGATGTTTTCGGAATCGATAATGGTGTCGGGGTCCGTAGTGCAGTAGGAATGATGCTCCCAGGAAACATCCCTGTTGAGATTGAAGCGATGTTCGAATTACATAAATAAAAGACATGCGAAATCCCGAATGGTATCAATTACTTGATACAACCAATGTTATTTCCCCCTCATTATTGGTCTATCCCGATAGGATAGAAAAGAATATTCAACGCATGGTCGAAATGGCTGGTGGTACGGAATTTTTGCGTCCACACATTAAGACGCACAAAATGGCCGAGATTGTGCAAATGCAAATGCTCCATGGTATACAAAAATTTAAATGTGCCACTATTGCAGAAGCCGAATTATTGGCCCAATGCGGAGCTACTGATATTCTTTTGGCGATGCAGCCCGTAGGTGCCAATATGGGGAGATTTTATAGATTGATGGAAATCTTTCCGAATTCTAAATTCTCAACCTTGGTTGATAATCTTAAAACGCTGTATGAATTCATCGCCGAATCCGAATCCAGGAACACCAAGGTTACCGTTTGGATGGATATTGATAATGGTATGAATCGTACGGGGATTCAAGTTGGGGATAAGGCCAAAGAACTATACCGCAAGATGGTCGCCAACAAGCAAATAAATGCCAAAGGTTTACATACTTATGATGGGCATATTCGTAATGAGGATATAAACGAACGCAAAAAAATATGTGATGCTGCCTTTGAACCAGTATTAAAATTAAAAGCTGATTTGGAAGGTGATGGTCTTGGACCTATCGAAATGGTAGCCGGAGGATCCCCAACATTCCCTATTCACAGCAAAAGATTAAATATAGAATCATCGCCAGGTACAACATTACTTTGGGATGAGCGTTATGGTATTTCATTCAAAGAGATGTATTTTCTTATAGCAGCTGTATTAATAACCAGAATTATAAGTAAGCCAGGAGCTGATTTATTGTGTCTTGATTTGGGTCATAAATCCATCGCTCCAGAAATGGAGTTTCCAAGAGTAAAAATATTTGGATTGGAAAATTGCGAACAAATAGGACAAAGTGAAGAACATTTGGTTGTTAGATGTGAAGATTCTGATGCTCACGAAGTAGGTGAGCTGTTTTATGCAATCCCCATGCACATTTGCCCAACAGTGGCCAAATATGAAAGTGTTTCAACTGTAGAAAACAATGTTATAACCGGCACCTGGAAAGTGGCCGCAAGAAACCAAAAAATAACTATCTAATATGTTCATATTTGATGCCCATCTAGATCTTGCAATGAATGCCATGGAATGGAATAGGGACCTCACTTGGTCTATTGACGATATTAGACGAAGTGAAACGGGCATGAAAGATAAACCCGGAAGGGCAAATAATACCGTTTCTTTTGAAGCCATGAGGAAAGGCAACATAGGGCTATGTATGGCTACACAAATTGCACGCTATACCAAAAAGACCAATCCGTTACCTGGGTGGAAATCACCACAGCAGGCATGGGCACAAACACAAGCGCAATTAGCTTGGTACAAAGCTATGGAGGATATTGGTGAACTGGTTCAAATTCGAAATACCGAACAACTCAATGCACATTTAAAGCTTTGGGAAACAAAAGATGGTAAAAAACCCATTGGCTATATATTAAGTCTAGAAGGAGCAGATTCTATAGTTACCATGGGTCATTTGGAAAAATCATATGAACAAGGACTAAGGGCTATTGGTCCTGCCCATTACGGTCCAGGCACATACGCGCAAGGCACCGATGCAACTGGTGGTATTGGTGTAAAGGGAAAAGAGCTGTTAAAGGAAATTAATCGTTTGGGATTGATATTGGATGCCACACATCTTTGCGATGAGAGCTTTTGGGAAACCATGAAGATTTTTGATGGCCCTGTTTGGGCCAGTCATAATAACTGCAGGACTTTGGTTGAACATAATCGGCAATTTTCGGACGAACAGATCAAGGAACTTATAAGTAGGGATGCTGTTATTGGAGTAGCCTTGGATGCATGGATGATGACTCCCAATTGGATAAGAGGACTTTCGACCCCGAGAGGTCTTGGCGTAACCTTAGGACAAATGATAGACAATATAGACCATATATGTCAATTAGCGGGAAATACTGATCATATAGGGATAGGAACTGATTTGGACGGTGGCTTTGGCAAAGAACAATGTCCGTCTAATCTAGACACCATTGCCGATTTACAAAAAGTACCTAAAATGCTCCAACAAAGAGGGTATTCCCCTAAAGACATAGACGGCATAATGCACAACAATTTCTTGCGCTTTTTACAAAAAACCTGGAGTTAGTTAAGTGTATTTAAGAAGATCAGTACCTAACTGATTATTTTTTCGCGTCTCATAAAGGTATCCAGACTATCTGCAATATCGAAGCAACGACTAAATTTAGTAGAATCATTACAGAATCTAGATTCGTCTTTATGCGAGTTGCAATCAAATCCGGATAAATGTACTTCCTCAAAGTGTTTGTTAATGCTTTTACATTGCTCATATAGACTATCAATTGAGTCCTCACTTTTGGTTTCAATACCATTATCAATGAGAAATCCCCTTAAATAATTCAAAATAGCATGTTGGGAATTGCTGCAAACCAATTGGGAAACTACATCTTCCTCGGGTCTGCACAACTCATCATTGGCTTCCTTTAGTTTTTGTACTGCTTCTTCATACAGTTTTTTAGCACTATCATTCATCTTTATACTCTTATTAAAGTTAAACATGGTAGACTTTGTCCCATACACCCCGAATCTATAAAGATCCGGAATGTATGGTTTCAAAAAACAAAGTCAATGATTAAGGTAATCCTACCTTATAATTTAAATTACATATCCCTATAAAGCTCCAAACGTTCCCATCTGGTTTCTACTTCTTCTTGTGCTTGTTTAAGAAGTTTAGCTCCTAATTCAGCGTCATCTTTAACAACTCTTGTAAAACGGGTTTCATTGTACATGAAATGGCTCAATGGTTTGCTTGGCGCCTTGGAATCCAATCTGAACTTTTTGCCTTTTGGTTTTGAAGGATCAAATCTGAACAGTGGCCAGTAACCTGTTTCCACAGCCTTCTCTTGCTGCAATGCGCCATCTTTAAGGTCGTAACCATGATCACCACAATGCGAATAAGCAACAATCAATGAAGGTCCGTCATAAGCTTCCGCTTCTTCAATTGCTTTAAGTGTTTGCAAATCCTTGGCTCCTACCGCTATTTGGGCCACATAAACACTACCATAGGATACTGCTTGTAAGGCTAGGCTCTTCTTACCCGTTCTTTTACCGGAAACAGCGAATTTAGCACTTGCGCCCAATGGTGTCGCTTTAGACATTTGTCCACCGGTATTGGAATAAATTTCTGTGTCCAACACCATAATATTGATGTTTTCACCAGATGCCAATACGTGGTCAACACCGCCAAAACCAAATATCATAAGCCCAACCATCACCACCAAGTATCCACACAGATTTTTTACGTAAGTACTCTGTTAGTTGTGATAGTTTTTTAGCATCGGCATTATTAATACCTGCTAATTTAGCTTTAAGCTTATCAAGATTTGCAAAGTTTTCTTCGTTCTCAGCTTCGTTATTTTCCGGGTTGTTCAAAATAGCATCAACCAATTCACTACCAACTTCCTTTTTTAACCCCTTCAATAAGTTAACAGAAACTTCTTGTTTTTTGGTTAAGGCCAATTTCATTCCCAAACCAAATTCAGCATTGTCTTCAAATAAAGAGTTTGCCCACGCAGGTCCTCTGCCAAATTGATTGGTTTTATAAGGGGTTGTTGGTAAATTACCACCATATATGGATGAACAACCTGTTGCATTGGCAATTAAAATGCTGTCTCCATATAATTGGGTCAATAATTTAATATATGGTGTTTCACCACAACCAGAACAGGCTCCAGAGAACTCAAACAATGGCTCAAGGAATTGTGATCCTTTTACGTTTGTGATTTGTAATTCTGTTCTGTTATAATCCGGTAAATTGATGAAGTAATCCCAGTTTGGATCTTCTGCAGCTTCAACTTTAAGTTTACTGTGCATGTTGATCGCTTTAAAGTCTGGATCTTCTTTACTTACAGCAGGACAAACAGCCACACAAAGGTCGCAACCTGTACAATCTTGAGGAGATACTTGTAAAACGTAAGATTCTTCTTCACTATTAAATGGTCTACCTTTTGCCGGAACCGACTTTAATGTTGAAGGAGCTCCTACCATTTCTTCGTTAGTAACAACTTTAGCTCTAATGGCAGCATGAGGACAAATAACCACACACTTATTACATTGTGTACAAATATCCTCACCATCCCAAACCGGGACCTTGTCGGCAATACCACGTTTCTCAAATTGAGTCGTTCCTGTTGGGAATGTACCATCAACTGGGAAGGCACTTACTGGAAGTTCATCACCTTTTCCTGCTAATATTCTCCCTAAAACTTCTTTTACAAATGGATCATCTGTCCCGGTCATCATCGGTTTTAATTCCGTATCACTTGTAATTTGTTTAGGATAATCTACTTTTTGAAGATTTTCCAATGATTTATCTACTGCATTAAAGTTCATTTGAACAACAGCATCACCTTTTTTAGAATAAGATTTAACAATGGCTTCTTTAATTTTCTGAATAGCTTCGTCTTTTGGAAGAACCCCAGAAATAGCAAAGAAACAAGTTTGTAAAATGGTATTGGTTCGTTTCCCTAAATTTGCTTCTTGAGCTACTTTAGAGGCATCAATTACGTAGAATTCCAATTCATTTTCAACAATCTCTTCCTGTATTTTTTTTGGAAGTATTTCCCAAACATCATCCTTATCAAAAGGAGAATTCAATAAGAACGTTCCTCCTTTTTTGATGTTCTTTAAAATGTCATATTTTTCTATGAAGTTGAATTGATGACATGCAATAAAATTAGCTTTATGAATTAGATATGTTGAATATATTGGCTTAGGACCAAAACGTAAATGTGAAACGGTTTGTGCTCCTGCTTTCTTGGAATCATAAACGAAATAACCTTGTACGTAGTTATCTGTAGTTTCACCAATAATTTTAATGGAGTTTTTGTTTGCCCCTACTGTACCATCAGAACCCAAACCATAGAACATACAGTTAAAGGTAGTTTTAACGGTATGTAATCGGTCACCTATTTCTAAGCTTCTGAATGAAACGTCATCATTAATACCTACAGTAAAGTGGTTTAATGGCTGTTCTTTGTCCAACTCATCATAAACCGCTTTAACCATTGCTGGATCGAATTCTTTTGAAGATAATCCGTAACGCCCACCAATAATTTTTGGCATTGCCCTATCACTTTCGATAAATGCTGTTACCACATCTTGATAAAGAGGTTCACCTAGACTACCTGGTTCTTTTGTTCTGTCTAAAACCGCAACTTTTTTAACCGTTTTTGGTAAGGCACCCACAAAATGGCTTATAGAAAATGGTCTAAATAGGCGTACTATGATAGCTCCCACTTTCTCGCCATTTTTAACCATAGTGTCAATAGCTTCCATTACAGGACCCTGACCAGAACCCATAATTATCAAAACTTTTTCAGCCTCAGGATGACCCACATAATAGAATAGGCTATATTTTCTACCTGTATGTTTGTAAAACTCCTCCATTGTATCTTCAACAATTCCAGGAACTTTATCATAATAAAGATTTGCAGCTTCTCTTGCTTGAAAGAAAACATCAGGATTTTGCGATGTTCCTCTTATTACAGGATTGTCTGGATCTAATGATCTTTTCTTATGCGCCATTATTTCATCTTCTGGCATCATCTCTTTAATGACTTCATCAGTAATACCATCAATTTTGGAAATCTCATGAGAAGTCCTAAATCCGTCAAAAATATTTAAAAAAGGGATTCTTGATTTTAATGTAGCTACTTGCGATATCAAAGCCATATCCTGTGCTTCCTGAACAGAGCCACTAAACAACATGGAGAAACCGGTTTGCCGTGTTGCCATGACATCGGAATGGTCCCCAAATATGGATAAGGCGTGGGTTGCAATTGTTCTAGCTGCAACATGAATAACAGATGGCAACAACTCACCAGCCATTTTATACATATTAGGTATCATCAACAATAGCCCTTGGGAGGCAGTAAATGTTGTCGTTAAAGCACCTGCTAGCAACGAACCATGAACTGCTCCTGCAGCACCACCTTCACTTTGCATTTCAACAATTCCAGGAATGTTATCCCAAATATTTTTTTGTCCTTTAGAGCTGTATACATCTACATGTTCGCCCATTGGTGAGGCCGGGGTAATAGGATAAATGGCACAAACCTCATTCGTTTTATGCGCCACTCTGGCAACCGCTTCATTGGCGTCGCAAATTAATTTTTTGGATTTTTCTTTCATGATGACTTTGCTTTTTTAACAACACCGATATGTATCAGATGGATATAGACCTAAATATGTTGTAATTCAACTAATTACAGTGGTATTGTGTCTTATAAATCGCGATAAAAGTACACACACTTCATACCCTAGACTATGACATTTGTCAGGTATTCAAAAGTTAAATCTTTTAAAAGACAAGAGGGATCTAATCGAAATATGTGCGATGTTGACTGTAGAAGAATTGCAACAATTAGTGGAAATAATATTGAATTAGGTCAAAAGATATTTAAGGTATTCAGGATTGCTGAATACCTTAAATATTGAATTAAGTTATGAAAGAAAAAGAAAATGTCTATTCCCCGTGAAGCCAGGCTTTTTTCGCAAGCAAGACCTCTTCGGTCTCTACATGATCTTCGTCGGGCACACAACAGTCAACCGGACAAACCGATGCACATTGAGGCTCGTCATGGAAACCTTTACATTCAGTACATTTGTCGGTGACAATAAAATAGAATTCATCTGAAACAGGATCATTTTCCGCATCAGCATCAACTTCCCTGCCATCAGGGGTTGTAACTGTACCGCTTAATGCAGTTTCATCGGAATAGGACCATTCTTGATCGGGTTCATAAATCGCGTTGTTTGGACATTCGGAAACGCAAGCATCGCAGTTTATGCATTCATCTGTGATTATGATAGCCATTTTGCTTATTTTTATATAGTGAACAAAATTAAAGTAAAGAACATTGTATTTTAATGACAAATGTCATATTTCATCGCTAAAAGTGAAATTATATTTGAGACTTAAATATACCAAAATAAAATGATTTGGTTATACTAATTTAAATTACCTATTATGATTGCAGCCAAAGAAAAGCATAAGCAAGAAGTTTTAGAAGCAGTGATCATTCGTTTTGTCGGTGATTCCGGTGATGGAATGCAATTGACAGGAACCCAATTTTCGGATACTTCGGCAATGTTCGGTAACGATGTTGCCACCTTTCCCAACT
>Ga0209121_10004094_pt1 | contig 13745 bp, 12 predicted proteins | sample Cruoilmetagenom3_FD_187292 | JGI IMG/M metagenome (GOLD analysis project Ga0209121, IMG submission 187292) | Oil polluted marine microbial communities from Coal Oil Point, Santa Barbara, California, USA - Sample 3 (SPAdes) (version 2) | ecosystem: Environmental > Aquatic > Marine > Oil seeps ...
ATGGGGAATGGCCTGTCTCTTGAGGAGGAAGAGCCTCCACCCCTCAAACGCAGATAGATCCTCGCGGCAAAAAGTGTCTGCAGGCTTAGGCCTGGTAGACCAAGGCACCTTTTCGAATAGTCGCAAGCACCGCGCCCTTCATTGATTCCCCCAGGAAGGGCGTGTTTTTCCCTGCAGAAATCAGCGTATTTTCATCCACCCGCCAGCGTTTCTCAGGGTCAAACACAAGCAGGTCGGCACTTTCTCCATCCATCAGCCCCTGTGACTTCAAACCCAAAACTTCCGCAGGCCCCACTGTCAAACGTCTCACCATGGCAGGAAGGTCTAATAAACCTTCCTCCACCAAGCGCAAACTAAGCGGCAGAATGGTTTCCAGGCTAGAAATACCCGGTTCCGTTTCGGCAAAAGGCCGACTTTTAGCAGCATTCTCATGAGGACGATGATCAGAACAGATGGCCTGCACGACACCCGCCGCGATGGCTTCACGCAGACCTTGCCGGTCAGCCTGAGAGCGCAAAGGTGGTAAGCAGTGGCTAAGGCTACTGTAGTGGTCGATATTTTCTTCCGACAGCAAAAGCTGGTGAGCCGCCACATCGGCAGTCACAGCCAAGCCTCTGAGCTGTGCTTCTGCAATTAATTTTGCTGATGTTCGAGAGGATATCTGTGAAAAATGAAGTCGAATACCGGTTTGTTCTGCAAGCAAGAGATGGGTCACTACAGCAATGGTTTCTGCGGCTTCAGGGATAGGAGCCAGGCCCAGGCGCGTAGCCACTGCACCTTCATGAGCGCAGCCACCCGCTGCCAAGCTGGCATCCTGGGCATTCACAAACAAGGTGAAATCAAAGGTAGCCGCATATTCCATGCAGCGGCGCAGCACTTGGTTATTCTTTACCGGTTGCCACGCGTTACTCACCGCCACGCAACCCGCCTCCTTTAGCGCAGCCATCTCGCTCAACTGCTCACCGGCCAAGCCTTGGGTTAAGGCGCCGATGGGGCTAACAAGACACTGACCAGACTGTGTTGTGCGATCTAGAATCAAACGTACAACAGCAGGGGAATCTACCACTGGAAAGCTATCCGGCGGGCAGCATAAATGTGTGACCCCGCCTTTCGCGGCAGCAGCCGTTTCACTGGCAATGCTTCCTTTTTGCTCAAAGCCCGGCTCCCCCAAGCGTGCCGATAAATCAATAAAACCCGGACAAACAATCAAACCTTGAGCCGAAATTGTGTGTTCGGCCTCGAAGCCCAAAGGGGGGGCGCCCAGGGCAAGAATAACTCCCCCGGCAATATGAATATCTACCTCTTCATCACGACCATTAAAAGGGTCGATTAACCTGCCACCGATAATGGATAGGCTTTTTTTGCTAGCTCTCACATCCTTCCCCATTAACGATTAACCTGTAAAGTATTTTTCTCAGCCATCTGCCCACTCATGGCCATGGACAATACCGCCATGCGCACGGCAATACCGTAATTCACTTGTTTAAGAATCACTGATTGCGCGCCATCAGCGACTTCTGATTCAATTTCCACACCGCGGTTAATGGGCCCTGGATGCATTACCAAGGCATCCGGCTCGGCGTAACGCAAGCTCTCTCGGCTGAGGCCATAACGCTGATAAAACTCATGCTCACTGGGCAGCAAGGCAGTTTGCATGCGCTCTCTCTGCAAGCGCAGCATAATCACCACATCGGCACCCGCAAGCCCTTCGCGCATAGTATGGAAGACCTTCACCCCAAGGCTTTCCACATCGATGGGCAAGAGTGTCTTAGGGGCCACCACGCGCACCTCATTAACACCAAGGGTATTCAGCGCCTTGATTTCAGAACGAGCCACCCGTGAGTGTAATACATCCCCAACAATCGCCACATTTAAGCCTTCGAACTGCCCTTTGTGGCGGCGAATGGTATACATATCCAGCATGGCTTGAGTGGGATGCGCATGACGCCCATCTCCAGCGTTAATGATGGCGATACTGGGGCAAACATGTTCGGCAATAAAGTGAGGAGCACCACTCTGGGCATGCCTAACCACAAACATATCGCAGGCCATAGCCTCAAGGTTTTGCAGCATATCCTTCAGGGATTCACCCTTGGAGGTGGCGGAAGTGCTGATGTTGATATTTAACACATCCGCTGACAAACGTTTTGCGGCCAGCTCAAAGGTGGTGCGGGTGCGCGTACTGGCTTCGAAGAAAAGATTGGCCACGACCTTGCCGCGCAGCAACGGTACCTTTTTTACCGCTTGCTCCCCGACAGACACAAAAGAGTCAGCGGTATCGAGAATTTCAGTCAGCAAGGCCCGTTCGAGGCCACTGATATTGAGAAAGTGGCGTAGCTGCCCTTTAGAATTTAATTGAAGCTGTTGGTCTGCAATCGTGGACATGTTTCCCCAATATCAAATATCGCGATAAATAAAAACAGCCTGCTAGCTATTAACCTTCACCTGCTTCAGTGCCAAGGGCTGAGGGCCAGCAAGTTTAACACGCTCTCCGGCTTGAATAATTAATTCATGACCGCAGACATCAGGCTGAATGGGCAGCTCCCGGCCATTCACGCTCAGCAGTGTTACCAGGGTAATAGAAGCGGGTCGACCGTAATCAAATAATTCGTTAAATGCGGCACGGATTGTACGGCCACTCATGATGACGTCATCTACCAGAATGACATGACGCCCATCGATAGAAAAAGGTAAGGACGATGGCCTTACTTGAGGTTGCAAACCTCGCTGATCGTAGTCATCGCGATAAAATGCGATATCAAGCGTGCCTAGAGGTTCGGCCAAGCCAAGGCTTTCGTGAAGCCGCTCGGCAACCCAGGCGCCCCCGGTATGAATACCCACCATGACCGGATTCTGAACTGCACGGGAAACGAGAAGCTGTTTTAAATCTTCCGTCATTTTGTCCATAAGTGGACTGACGTCCGGAAGTTCCTGCATTTTATTCCCCTTACTACGACCGAGCTGCCTACTGTGCAGCAAACCAACTTTCAACAATGACCACAGCGGCATAACTATCCAGGCCGTGCTTTTGTTTTACCCCTTTTGTATCAAGGGCTTCCAAACGCTCTCTTGCTTCACGACTGGTGAGACGTTCATCCATGCCATGCGCGGGCAGATTAAAACGCGCATTTAATCGTCGTGCAAACTTTTTCGCACGCAGACTCATCTCACTTTCGCTCTCGTCCATATTATAGGGAATACCCACCACCAAAGCGTCGGGCTGCCACTCTTTAAGTAAATCAGCAATTTGCTGCCAGTTAGGGATACCGTCGCGGGCAGGGATGGTCGCTAGAGGGGTTGCAGTGCGGGTAACAGATTGGCCAATCGCAATGCCGATGCGTTTTGTGCCAAAGTCGAAGCCGAGGACGGTAATGGAGGGAGAGTCAAAGTTCATAGGTAAGTTAATAGCTTATCAATAAAAAAGGCATCCGTATTCAGGCATGCCCTGCTTCACGGGATAACAAATTAATGTCAACTCCCAGGGATTTTGCTGCATTTTCCCAACGCGCATAATAGGGGCAATCAAAGAGCAAATCACGCGTTGACTCCGTTATTAACCAGCTATTTTCATTGATTTCCTGCTCAAGCTGGCCGTCGCCCCAGCCAGCGTAACCACGCATCACCAAAAACAACTCAGGCCCTCGATTTGCCGCAATGGCTTGAAGAATATCCACTGAGCCGGTGAGGTACAAGCTCTCCCCTATTTGCTGGGTCGCATCCCAATTGCCTTTATTTTCATGCAATACAAGGCCCGCTTCAGGCTGCACAGGCCCACCTGAAAGCACCGGAATGTCTAACACGGAAGGGTTTTCACACGTAATATCCAGCTGCTCAAACAACTCGGAGAGGGTAAGAGAGGAAGGTTTATTGACGACCAGGCCCATAACACCCGCGTCATCATGATCACAAAGATAAACGAGAGATCTCGAAAAGCTCAAGCCTTCGAGGTGCGGCATCGCAATCAAGAACTGACTGGCAAAACTTTGGGCAAATACGGGAATCGTTTCCATGCAACTATTATTGGCCTAAAACAGCCATGCCGCAAGGTGAAGTAAAATAAAGAACCCATAAGACAAGCAGGCACTAAAACACCAAGGAGGTTCAGGGGGAAAAGTAGCCGCCCTTTTCAAAACGCCAAGTACGCACGATTTCCAGAATATCCGTGTCTTTGCGCAACTCAGCAGGAAAAGCGTCAAAGGGTGCGGCGCGCTTAACACTGTTTAGGGCGGCATCATCAAGAATACGATGGCCGCTGCTTTTAAGAACACGCACCTTTTCGATGCTTCCATTCGATCGAATCGCCACCACAAGACGCACTTCGCCGAATATTTGCTGTGCTTTGGCCTCCTTTGGATAATACAGGTTACCGGTACGCTCAACCGTTCGTCTAAAGCTATCGAGATATCGCGCATCACGGGCTTCTTTTGTTGCCTCTGCGCTTAACTGCCTCTTGCGCGGCCTTTTGGCATAAACCTGTTTTTGCTCTGCCAGCTTGGCTTCCAGGCTAGATATTTCCTTTTGCCTCTGACGCATCAACTCGGCAAGCTCCGCTTGCAAAAACTCTTTCTCCTCTTTCTCAAGCAGTTCACGGCTTTTGAATGTGGATTGGCCCATCGTGGTGAGTAATCGCTTGGGCTTCTCCACTGCCGTTTTCATCGCAACGGGGTCAGGCTGAACCTCTCTGACAACATTGTCATGAAAATCCGCCTTCACATTCGTGCTGAGCTCTCGCTTTTCATCTTTTGTTCCACTCGCCTCCTGATTGCTTTGGGCTAGAAAATCCGCCTCCTGGGGAGCTGTCGCGCTTTTGCTCTGCGCAAGCGTAATCTCCAGCACTTGCTGAGAAGCCTGTTTTTCAATTTCACTGAAGGTGATACCGAAAATAAGCACAAGGTGAAGCACAACAGCTACGCCAAGGGTATAACCCATTGGGTCATTAGATTGAAAAAGACCCGATAAAAAGGAATGGGAGCTAAGACCAGACTGCAAAAAACTCTCCTTAAATAAAACGTACTAAACCCAGGAAGCGTCTAAACGTTTAGACTGACAGCCTCGACTCCAGGGCATCCATTAACAAGGCTGCAATATTGGTATCGAAGGCCGAATCGATTTCCCTGATACAGGTTGGGCTGGTGACGTTTACCTCGGTCAGATAATCACCAATAACATCAATCCCTACAAATATAAGCCCCTTTTCTTTGAGCGTAGGTGCTAGTTGTTCACAAATCCAGTAATCCCGAGCAGTTAAGGCTTGCGCCACCCCCGAGCCACCTGCAGCGAGATTACCGCGCAGCTCTCCCTGTGCCGGCACTCGCGCCAAGCTATAGGGCACTGGCTTACCATCAATCAATAAGATGCGCTTATCGCCGTTGCTGATCTCAGGTATATATTGTTGCGCCATCACCGGCCTGGATTGATGTTGCGTGAGGGTTTCGATAATGACCGAGGTGTTTTCATCTTCTCCCTTAATACGAAAAATAGATTCGCCGCCCATACCATCCAGGGGTTTGATCACCACATCCTTGTGGGTTTGAAGAAACTCTCGCAACAAGTCAGCCCTTTGGGCTACCAGCAACGGGGGACAGCACTGGGGGAAGCTGGTTGCAAAAAATTTCTCATTACAATCCCTCAGGCTTTGCGGTTTATTAACAATGATAGCTCCCGACTGCTCCGCTTTTTCGAGAAGGTAGGTGGCATAAATATAGTTGACATCAAAGGGAGGGTCTTTACGCATCAGGATGAAATCAAAGTCACCAAGATGATACTCCTTCTCTTCGGACAGCTGGTACCACTGCTCGGCATCCTGAAGCGTTAAGGGGCGACCAATACCATTCGGATCTCCGCTGCGGCTGAACAAATCACCTTGTTCAAAATATACCAACTCCCATTGTCGTAAAGAGGCCTCTTTTAGCATGGCCAAGGTGCTGTCTTTCTTCGTATTAATTTTGTTAATGGGGTCCATTATTACAGCAAGCTTAATTGTCATAGTCTTAACTTAGCGTGAGGGGCAAATCATAGAAGCGCTGGCCACAAAAAATTGGGCCATACAAGCTTATTATCAGGATAAAAGTACTCAATCCATTTGCCGCGATGAAGGAGACGAGCGTAAATTCATAAAAGGTCAAAAGTTTACACGCTTATTGGATTTTGCGGAAATGCGTTTATCACCCTGAGTTTGTTTACAGATAGACCTCAGCCTTGAGAAAAGTTCATCAGATTGCGAGGCAGGCCGGAAAATTTTGTCGCCATGCACTGAGATTACGACTAGTCTAAATAAAAAGAACCCGCCATTTTAAGGTAGCGGTTTTGAAATTAATGATCGTGTTAGGGTAATACCGATGGCAGATGATTTTAACAGTTTAAAAGTGATGGTAATCGACGACAGTAAAACCATTCGTCGAACCGCTGAAACATTACTCAAAAAAGCAGGGTGTACCGTTATAACTGCAACGGATGGCTTTGATGCGCTTGCGAAAATCGCGGACAACAGACCAGATATTATTTTTGTGGATATCATGATGCCTCGCCTGGATGGCTACCAGGCATGCGCTCTTATCAAAAACAACAGCTCCTTTAAAAATACGCCTGTCATCATGCTATCGAGCAAAGACGGCTTATTTGATAAAGCAAAAGGACGCGTTGTGGGGTCTGATCAGTATTTAACGAAACCATTTAGCAAGGACGAGCTCCTGGGTGCTATCAGAGATCACGCACAAAGATAAAAAAAGCCCCCACTTCTTTTAACCAGCACCCTAACAACAGGACAGAAACATGCGCGTATTAATTGTTGATGACTCGCCAACCGAAATGTTCAAACTAAAGTCCATCCTGGAAAAACATGGCCATGACGTTATCGAAGCCACTGATGGCGCGGACGGCGTTAACGTTGCACAAAAAGAGCTACCCGACCTCGTTCTGATGGATGTTGTGATGCCTGGCCTGAATGGTTTTCAAGCAACCCGGCAGCTAACGAAAAACGATCAAACAGCCCATATTCCGGTTATTATGGTCACAACAAAAGACCAGGAAACTGACCGCGTCTGGGGTAAAAGACAGGGGGCGAAGGACTACCTCATAAAGCCAGTTGAGGAGTCCATCCTCATCAGCACCATTGAAAATGCTTTATCCTCATAAAGGTCTATTAACATGAGCAAAGTAAGCACCGCCTACCGAACCCTTTATGATTACTCAGAGCGTTGTAAGGAAAATTCGACGGGTCTGCCAAAAACTGAAGAGCTTAAAGTATATTGGAGTGGCATTGGTTTTAGCCTGGAAGGAAAAAATTATGTTGCGCCGCTAAACGAGACAGCAGAAATTCTGCAGATCCCCTCTTACACAAACGTTCCCGGTGTAAAAAAATGGCTGCGGGGCGTCGCAAATGTTCGAGGAAAGCTACTACCGGTTCTTGATTTGCTCGGCTTTCTGAATAGCGACAAGCAAGCCAATATCAAAACGCGCCGATTACTTGTTATTGAAAAAAGCGCTCTTTACAGCGGCATCATTGTCGATCAGGTGTATGGTATGCAGCACTTTGATACCGATGACTTTTCAGAATCTATTTCTGAAGAAAATGCAGAAATTGCACCTTATATAATCGGCTCGTATTCAAGAGAAGGGGAAATCTGGCGCGTCTTCAGCCCATACAAACTTTCTGAAAACCCTGACTTTATAAATGTTGCCTCATAAGAGTTTACTTTAGGGCATCTCTAAAAATTAAAATTTTTATTCGAGAGCAAAGAAGCGCCGCACGGAAACCCGCAGTGTAGAAGGGCTACATGAGGAGTTGAGTACGGAGCTGACGCCGTTATCGGGTAAAAAGGCAATTTTTAGAGGTACCCTTTAAATAAAAAAACACCCCAAGGCGCCTCTCGTTAAAACAGAGGCTCTTTAATTAAATTGATCTTATCACCATAACCGATCCTGGTTATCAGAATACACCTCCCTCATCCAGTAAAGATATTCACTCACCAAAACCAGGCGTTCAAACGCACTGCGATTGCCTTTTTAAATACCCAATTCACCAGGTCAAGTTATCTGGAAAATAATTTGGTTATTAAACTGTAAACGCCTCTTCCAATTTCAATATGTTCACTACACTTGTTAAAGGAGTAATTATTAGCCTACTTAACTTTAGTGCTTAACGACAGTATTTAACTACAGGCCAGGAGCCAAAACTATGAAGCCTCAAGCAGGAGCGATACCCAATATCGAATCCAATCGTTCTATTCCACTTCTCGTGGTCGTAATGGTTGTATTTTTTGTTCTTATGTTTCTTAACTTTTACCAAGTGGGTATAAGAGGCGAGGAATCCCGTTTATATAGTGAACAAGCCAGTGAGCTACGTGTACTTTCGCAACGTATCGCGAAAAACGCGACGGAAGCCGCGGCGGGTAATGCCGACGCATTCGACCAGTTACTACAAGCGCGACGTGACTTTGCACAACGCTGGGCGCGCATAAAAGATGGCGACCCAATGATCGGCATTAAAGGCAGCCCATCCATTGCCCGAGCTGAAATGGACACAGTGCAAGCTGTTTGGGATAGAGTAAACAGCAGTTCAACCGTTATCACACAAGGTAAAGAGACGGTACTTGAGTTGCACAATGTTGCTAAAACATTAAACGAAACGATTCCTCTACTTCAAACTGACTATATCGACGTGGTGGATGTACTGGTAACTAACCGCGCATCCAGGGAAATGGTTCAAATTGCCCAGGAGCAGACCTGGGTTGCTGAACGTATTGCACGAAGTGTTGCTAACGTGCTGGCTGGTGGTGAAGAGTCGGTAATGGCTGCCGACAACTTTGGCAGAGACGCTGCCCGATTTGGCGAAATATTAAATGCGATGATTAGTGGCAACCGGGAACTAGGAATTAAAGCCGTGCGTAGCACTGAAGCAAAAGAGTACCTTGTTGCCATCTCAGAATCATTTGTCTTCGTAAACGAAAACGTTGACCAAATTCTTGAAAACTCTCCAAAGTTACTCGAAATAAAAAGTGCTGCGGACAATATCTTTACCGATTCTAAAGACCTGCTCTCTTCCTCCACGGCTCTCTCGGGTAAATTTGGTAGCATGGCAAGTGAAGGCCTTGCATCCAACACCGCCGGTGTTGGCTTCGCCATTGGCGCTGCATTTATTGCCGTTTTAATCGGTTTAAGAATTATTAGAAACGCCCGTTTACGTCACGCTTCTGCAGAAGCCGAAAACGAAGAAAACCAGGAAGCTATTCTTCGACTTCTCGATGAAATCGGAAACCTCGCAGACGGTGACCTCTCAGCGAAAGCAACGGTATCGGAAAACTTCACCGGTGCCATCGCGGACTCCATCAACTTTGCGATTGACCAAATGCGTATTCTGGTAGAAGCGATTAACGATACGGCGGTACAGGTATCATCTGCTGCCCAGGAGACGCAGTCAACAGCGATGCAGCTCGCTGAAGCATCCGAACATCAGGCGCAAGAAATTGCGGGTGCATCTGCGGCGGTAAATGAAATGGCGGTGTCAATTGACCAGGTATCTTCTAACGCGTCCGAGTCATCGGCGGTTGCGGAAAGGTCGGTGGAAATTGCGACCAGCGGTGCCCACGTTGTACAAAACACCATTCACGGTATGAACACCATCCGCGAGCAGATTCAAGACACCTCTAAGCGTATCAAGCGACTGGGAGAAAGCTCGCAGGAAATCGGCGACATCGTTGCACTGATCAACGACATTGCAGACCAAACCAACATCCTCGCATTGAATGCCGCAATCCAGGCATCGATGGCCGGTGAAGCCGGTCGTGGTTTCGCGGTGGTTGCGGATGAAGTTCAGCGCCTTGCGGAACGTTCATCAGCGGCAACAAAGCAGATCGAAGCACTGGTAACCACGATCCAGTCCGATACCAACGAAGCGGTAATTTCCATGGAAGATACCACCTCGGAAGTGGTCAGCGGTGCGAAGCTGACACAGGATGCAGGTGTTGCGCTGGAGGAAATCGAATCGGTATCCACCAGCCTGGCGACATTGATCCAGAACATCTCCAACGCGGCGCGACAACAGGCGGCGTCAGCGGGTCATATTTCCAACACGATGAACGTTATCCAGGAAATCACCTCGCAGACTTCCTCTGGTACCACGGCAACAGCGAAGTCCATCGGTCACCTGGCAGAACAGGCCACTGGGCTGAAGGCATCGGTAGCCGGCTTTAAGCTGCCTGAATCCGCTTAGTCCCCAGGGAGACTATAAATCAGCATGTCCGGTGACTCTTTTCTGCAGTGGGAACACAGTAATCCTCCAGAAATGGACGACGAACAGTTTTCACTTTGGCAAACAGCCATAGAAGTGCGCACCGGCATGCAGTTTCCTGAACAGCGCAGGATCTTTTTGCAGTCCAGCATCAGAACCCGAATGAAAGAAATCCACTGCGATTGCTTTCAATCTTATTACGAACAACTGCAAATCGGCCCTTCGTCCGAACAAGAATGGACAGTTCTGACAGATCGCTTAACGGTACAGGAAACCCACTTTTTCCGGCACCCGCCTTCTTTTGAGTTAGCAAAGGAGAAGGTCAGAGAGTGGTTCATAAATGATCCTGACAAGAAATCCGTACAAGCCTGGAGTGTCGGATGTTCCACGGGAGAAGAACCCTACTCCCTGGCCATCACTCTGGATGAACAAATACAAGCAATGCACCTTAGCAAAGACCACTACTTCGGCATTACCGCAACAGACCTGAGCATGCCCGCACTGAATAAAGCCAATACAGGCATCTACAAAGAAAAAAAGGTGAAGCAACAGATCAGTGAAACCAGGCAAAAAGCCTATTTTGACCAACTTGAAAACCACAATTTCCAGGTCAAACCCTTATTAAGGGAGCGCATCTGTTTTGCTCGTATCAATGCTCTGAATTTAAGTGCAACACCTTTAAAAGACCTGGATATTATTTTTTGCCAAAACATGCTGATTTACTTCAGCAAGTGGCGGCGGCGAGAAATTGTTAACCACCTCGCAAACAGGCTCCAGGTGGGCGGCATAATGATATTGGGCTTAGGCGAAGTAATGGACTGGACAAACCCGAAACTAAAAAGGGTTCCGTCTGACAAGGTACTGGCATTTATGCGGCATTGCCACTAATAGCAGGAATGGATAGAGATATGCATGTCAATCACGATTATGTAGCCCTTGACTGGGTCAAGGATGAGATCGAAGCCACACTGAAACAAGCCCAGCTAGCACTGGAGGCCTTTTCAGAAAACCCTCAAGATATAACGCGCATGCGTTTCTGCCTCACCTACTTGCATCAAGTTCACGGCACCTTACAAATGGTGGAATTCTTTGGCGCCTCTCTACTTGCCGAAGAAATGGAGATGCTCGCCCAAGCCATTCTCAACCAGGAAACCCAAGATACTGAAGCCGCACAAGAAGCACTGGTGCGCGCCACCTTTCAGCTGCCCGCCTATCTCGATCGTATCAGGCTGGGGCGTAAAGACATGCCCATTATCGTTTTACCACTATTAAATGAATTGCGCTCAGCTCGCGGAGAAAACTCCCTCTCAGAAACATCTATTTTTAACCCCGATATAGAGTCGGGCAACGAAGCTTTTTTCAATCGTCCTAACGCAGTCGAAACACCGCATGAAACGATTTCCCTGCGACAACTACGACAGTTATTCCAGCTTGCTTATGCCTCCCTGTTACGCAACAAGGATACTGAAGCCCAGTTTGCCAAAATGTCCAAAGTCATCAATTTGCTGGAAAAGGAGGCGCAGCACTCAAACTCGGCGCAGTTGTGGTGGGTTGCCGGTGCAGTGATTGAATGTGTTTCTCACAGCACGACTGAGAATAACGATGCGATAAAACCCTTATTGGGCATTCTGGATAAACACCTTAAGGCAGCTGTAGAAAGTGACGGGCAGTCTTTTCAAACTGAAATAGACAAGCAGGAGCTAAAACGATTTTTACTCTTTATCGCCCAAAGCTCCGCGAAAACAACCCTTATAGAGGAGGTGAAAGCCGCCTACAACCTCAATGGCATGCTGCTTACCAACGACCTGCTCACACAAGAACAGCACCCCCTAACGGGCATCGACCGCGCTGCACTGCAATCTGCGACAAGCGCACTGATGGAAGAACTCAATGAAATCAAAGACGCCCTGGATATATATATTCGATCAAAAGATCGCAATGCGGATGCTCTTCAAAACCTTGCGGCAAACTTGAAACACAGTAGCGACACCCTGGCCTTACTCGGACTGGGCTCGCAGCGAAAAATACTGACGGACCAGATTACCACCCTGAAATGGTGTTCGGAGCATACGCAAGATGGCGCGGTCGATGACAAGTTACTCGACGTTGCCGGAGCACTTATATATGTGGAATCCTCCCTATCCGGCCAAGACTTAGGCCTAGAGGCAGGGCAAAACGAAGGTCACTTACCCAAGGTATCACCCCAGCACATCAATCAGGCCCAAGGCGCACTGATTCGCGAGTGCCAGGCCGGCCTCGAAACCGCAAAAGACCATATTGTCGATTTTATCGTTTCTCAATGGGAAACATCTCATCTACAAAACGTTCCCGCCATCTTTGATGAAGTGTCAGGCGGACTGAATATTATTCAACAAAAGCGTGCGAGCACGCTTGTGAGCCACTGTTCACACTACGTAAAGGAGCGCCTTCTTAGTGAAGGTGAAGGCGCACCGAACTGGAAAACAATGGATACCCTCGCGGATGCCATTTCGAGTATCGAGTGCTACCTGGAGCGCCTCGTTGACGATAACCACACCGATGATTACATCCTAGATATTGCCGAATCCAGCCTCTCCTCAATGGGTTATTCCATCGAATCTACAGAAGAAGAGAGTGCAGATAAAAACCAGCACAATAGCGCTGCAATCATCGACAGCGACTCTGCGCCGGAAGATGCCATCGCCGAAGACATTCCTCTGGATGCCGAAATCACTTCACTCGGTGCTCCTCTGGATGACACCCAGTTAGATTTGGGCAACGACCTCAGCAACTTTGATATTCCGCCTTTAGATAGCGACCTGTTCACACCCGCCTCCCCCGTTGATGCCTCGGCTGACTTTAATTTCGAGACACAAGAAGTAGAAGAAACAGAGAGCCTGAGTGCCAGCCATGACGAAGATGAGCTGGAAAGTGAATCTCATCAAGAGGAAGCCATCCCTTCCGATATCGAAAATGAAAGCGTTGTAGAAAGTAGCGGAACGATTGAAAGCTCGGAACAGCCAGAGCAAGAAGACGACCTGATTGACGACGAAATCATTGAAATTTTTGTTGAGGAATCAGGCGAAGTCCTAGAGACCATCAACAACTATCTACCTGTCTGGAAGGCAAACTGGGAAGACAATGAAGCCCTCACGGAAATTCGCCGTGCATTTCACACCCTCAAGGGCAGCGGTCGCCTGGTAGGAGCCATCGAAGCCGGTGAGCTTGCTTGGGGCGTTGAAAACATGCTTAACCGCTTACTGGAAAAAACAATCTCAGTCAGTGACGACATGATAAACATCATTGAACAAGTCACAAGCATGATCCCCGCTTATGTCACCGCTTTTGAGCAGCGCACCTCTGCACCCACAGGCGGTGAAAGCGTCATTGAGCAAGCAAACCTGATTGCGGAAGGTAAAGCCATTACCACCGCCGATCAAGTAGAAGAAAGTATTGCCGATAACACCTTCGTGCTTGATACGCCCGAAGAAGCAGGGCTTGAACCAGAAGCAGAATTCGAGCCTGAAGCGGAACTTGA
>Ga0209121_10004095_pt1 | contig 13744 bp, 14 predicted proteins | sample Cruoilmetagenom3_FD_187292 | JGI IMG/M metagenome (GOLD analysis project Ga0209121, IMG submission 187292) | Oil polluted marine microbial communities from Coal Oil Point, Santa Barbara, California, USA - Sample 3 (SPAdes) (version 2) | ecosystem: Environmental > Aquatic > Marine > Oil seeps ...
AATATAACAAAAGGGGGGAAGAAGCTCAAATTAGAAACTCAAACCCAGCCATTGCAATACAGACCGTAAGCCAAAGTATCCAAGATAAGCCAGGGCCATATTCTTGATCGTCCTTCCCGCCCAGGTCATGATGAAAAACTTGCTGATATAACCCTTGTGGTGATAGTATCCACTATCAATCGTAGTGGTGCAATTCACTTTCTTTCTAAACCATTAGTGGGTTAAATTATGTCCCTGGCTCTGCCCACGGGCTTTTGATAATTTCCAGATTAACGAAAGTTTCAGTTCTTGTAATACTCGGAATACTAGAGATATATTTTTTGATAAACTCCGATAGTTCCTGTGGTGTATGAGACATAATCATAACGAGTAGGTCATAACACCCCGTAACAAAAGCTACATAGTATACATTTGGCTTCTGGGCTAACACCTTCCCGACTTGCCGTAAATCGGCCATCTTTACCTGCATTGCCATGATGCTTATGAAGTTATAGCCAATCTTACAAGGATTTACTACAGCTGCTATTTTTATGACACCGTGCTTCTGCAGGTCTTTTACTCTCTTTCGTATAGTACCCTCAGATACCCCCAGCATCTTGGCAAGTTCCGTGTAACTTTGCCTCCCATTTCTTTGTAATTCCTGCACAAGCTTTTGATTAAGTTCATCCAGCATTTGATCTCTCACCCAGGCAGTGTTTAAAAGCTATTTTAACATGTGACTATCTATTTTTAGAAGCCCCTAGTGAAACAAGTATCCAATGTTCCCTTGAATCGAGGTAATCCAGTTTAAGTTGGCCTTTTGATTGCTCTAATGCACACAAGTTTTAAAGATTTGTGGACCATTGGTGCAAATCTGGGTCCTGTGGTTACGATTTTCGTAATTCCACGGCGACAAAACACTTGACAGGCTATAATTTCAAAGGTAAACTCATATTTAGGTGCGGAAATCACAAAATAATGGCAAGAGAGGAAAACTGTGATTGTTGGAATTCCACGAGAGAGGAAAGACAACGAAACTAGAGTGGCATTAGATCCGGCTGGAGTGAGAGCTTTGGTTGAAAGAGGTCATAAGGTAGTTATTGAAAAATCTGCTGGTGCACGAAGTGGCATATCTGATGAAGACTACCTTCAAGCAGGAGCACAAATCAGAGCACAGGCTGCAGATATTTTTAACGAAGCTGAGTTGATAATGAAGGTAAAGGAACCTGTCCCTCAGGAATATGACTTGCTACACGAAGGCCAGATATTATTTACCTTTTTACATTTAGCGGCGTCATTAGAGCTTACCAAGGCCTTGCTAAGACAGGGAGTCATAGGGATTGCTTACGAAACAGTTCAGTTAGAGGATGGCTCTCTACCTTTATTAACTCCCATGAGTGAGATTGCGGGAAAGATGTCCATTCAAATTGGCTGTCGTTATCTAGAAACGGAGAATGGCGGCAGCGGGGTTTTATTGGGAGGAATTCCAGGTATTAAGCCAGGAAACGTCACCATCATTGGCGGAGGGATTGCAGGGATCAATGCAGCAAAGGTCGCCTTGGGCATGGGTGCTAATGTAATCATTTTAGATGTAAATCTTGACAAATTGAGGTATTTAGATGATGTTCTCGGTGACAGGGCTACCACTCTAGCATCGAACAGTGCTAATATTGAGAGTGCTGTGGCAGATGCAGACCTGGTAGTAGGAGCTGTATTGCTACCGGGGGCAAGAGCACCGCGTTTGGTAACCAGGGATATGATTAGAAAGATGAGAAGTGGCTCTGTGGTTGTAGATATTGCCATTGACCAAGGAGGTTGCATTGAGACCTCTGCTCCTACAACCTATAGTAATCCAATCTATAAAGTTGAGGGCATAACTCACTGTTGTATCACTAACATACCAAGTGCTGTCGGTCGCACTGCAACTCTTGCTCTAGCAAATGCGACTCTACCTTATGCTTTAAAGCTGGCTGACTTAGGTTATGAGAAGGCTTTACTCTCTGACAAGGCGCTGAAGAAGGGGCTCAATGTATTCCAAGGAAAATTAGTCAATAGGGCTGTTGCGGAATCACTGAGTTTACAGTATGTCCCCTTTGATATGAGTTGATAATGCTATACAATCAAGTTTAAGAGGGTCTTCATAGTAGCTGAAGGCACTCAAAGGAGGAGGTTGTAGGTTTATGTTTGATTGGTTAATCAAAAGCGGAAAAATCGTGGACGGCACAGGCAATCCTTGGTTTCTCGGGGATGTAGCAATTAAGGACAGCAAAATTGAAAAAATAGGGATTATCGATAGCAGTTCAGCACAACAGGTTATTGATGCCAAAGGGCTTGTTGTTGCCCCCGGATTTGTGGATATTCATAGCCATGCAGATTTCGTCCTTGCGGATGATGAGCACCCCCAAATTCTGGAACCCTTTGTGCGTCAAGGTATAACAACAATGGTTACCGGAAACTGTGGCTATTCCCCGGCACCAGTCAACCCGAAAACCCTCGAGTTATTAAAAGCATATACCGCTTTCTTGCAATCTAAAGAACTCCCATGGGAATGGCTCGATATGAAGGGGTATATGAATTTTATAGAAAAAAAGGGCGTTGCTTATAATATGGCCTCATTGGTATCCCACGGGGCAATACGTATCGCTGTGAAGGGCTTTGCGGGTGGCCCAGCCACAGACTCTGAAAAAAAAGAGATGGCCAGGCTTGCCACGGAAGCCATGGAACAGGGGGTGTTCGGCCTTTCTTGCGGATTAATTTACCCGCCAGGGATGTATTCTGACACCGAGGAGTTGATCGCCGTCTGTAGGCCCCTGAAGGATTTCGGAGGCGTATTTACCTCCCATATTCGTGGCTCAAGTGAAACTTTATTATCGGCAACCAAAGAGATTATTAGAGTGGGTGAACAGAATGGCATTGGGGTGGAACACTCTCATCTGGAGGCTTTTGGTGAGGAGCATTGGCCAAAGATTGACCGCGTGCTAAAGCTCCATGATGAGGCTCGTGCCAGAGGTGTGGATATTACTTTTGATGTTATCCCGTATATAGCTGCTAATACCACACTTTTAGCTGTTTTCCCACCATGGTCTCTTGAGGGAGGGGTAGGTATGCTTATCGAGCGGTTAAAAGATAAAGAGGTTAGGAGACGTATCAGTGTGGACGTGGAGGAAACTGTTTCTGGCTGGCCGCCTTGGTTACCTGGTGCGTGGCCCCACAACCTTGCTAGAGCAGCGGGATGGAAGAATATTGTTATTATTTCAGTAGGCAGCGCTGCCAACAAACACATGGAAGGGAAAAACCTCGTGGAATTAGGAGAGGAAGAGAAGAAAACGCCTTTTGATATCGCTGCCGATCTGATTATCGAAGAGCAGGGACAGGTTATGGCGTTGTATATTGGGGTTTCTGGAGACATGAGAGGAGACGAGGGGCTTAGAAAGATAATATCACATCCTCGAGCTTCGATCTGTACGGATGCCATAATCACCGGAAGAGGTCTCCCACATCCGGCAGCGTATGGTTCTTTCCCCAAAGTATTGGGCTATTTTAGCCGTGACCTGGGGCTCTTTACCATGGAGGAAGCTGTCAGAAAGATGACTTCTATGAGCTTACAGAGATTTGGGATAAGGGACAGAGGCCTGATAAGGGAAGGATATTTTGCCGACATAACCATTTTTGATGAAGCTACCGTGGGTGAAAAGGGTACATACTTTGATCCTGCTCACCTCCCTGAGGGGATTAAATATGTTATTACCAACGGAACACCCGTCTTGCAAGATGGCGTATACAACAGCAAGCTCTGTGGCCGTGTTTTGCGTAAACAAAGGTAGAAAAGAGTCATTTATTATATAATGGATGTTGGCGCAGCATCGGTGTCCTTTAGGGAGAGGTGGTCGATAAAAGAATGATAGTTCAAAGGTCATGCAGCAAGGAAAGAGCGGTTGGAACAATGAGTCAGAATGCGACCGAAGGGGGTGAGAGATGGAGTAATGCATCAGTATTGAATTGGCCGGAATTTTATTAGGAGGTATGAGTTGAAACGCAAAAAGTTATTATCACTAGGTACAGGCATATGCGCAATAGTAATAGCTGGAGCCTTATTGCTAGTGGGGTGTGCTCCTGAGGCTGCACCAGCGGAGCCCGTCAAAATAGGCGCCATTCTGCCCTACACTGGACCATGTGCAGAGCTAGGCCCCAAGTTCCAGGCGGGCATCGAGCTAGCACTGGAGGAGGCTAACTATGAAGTTGCCGGCAGACCGATACAACTTATAATTGAAGACTCAGCGACTGATGTCACTACCGCTGTCGAGAAATTCAAAAAACTGGTAGATAGAGACAAGGTGCATACGTGTATTGGCCCACTTATGGGCGATTCTCACCTGGCAATGGCACCCTATGCCGCTGAAAAGGGGGTTCTTGTCACATCTCTGATAAATGGGATGTATGAGACTGTACCATATAGGACCTATTTAATATACCCAACCACCTGTATGGCGCAGACTTATCCCTTCGGCGAGTATTGTCATGACGTATTGGGTTACAACACCATGATCACTATAGGTGCCAACTATGCCGGTAAAATCGCTTATGCCAATGGCGCTGCGAAGGGTTTTGAAGACGCCGGGGGAACTGTGGTTGACCAACTGTGGCCAGATGTCGGCTGTCCAGATTATAGCCCTTTCATAGCCGCCTTTGGGGAAGCTGATGTTGTCCTTTATGCTCTTGAGGGTCCTGGACCGGTAAGCCGATTTATCTATCAATACCGGGAAGCAGGGAAGACAATGCCACTGGTGACCATCACCCAGGACGGAGACTATATTCCCGAGGCATTGGCAGAACTTGGTGATATCGCCCTAGGTATTCCAGGCGAATCTTCCTACCCCTGGCAATTAGATACCGCCATCAATAGGGCATTTGTGGAGGCGATGAAAGCCAAGACCGGGGTGGTGCCTAGCTGCTCAGAGCAAAATGCCTACACAATGGCTAAGGTGATTTTAGCCGGGCTAGAGGCTACGGGTGGCGGTGACTCGTTCGACAAGCTGTGGCCGGCTGTACTGGCGCTCCGCTTGGATACCCCGCAGGGTCCTCTGTTCTTTACCCCCGAGGGGGTTGCCGTTACAGATGCCTATGTTACTCAAGCGGAATACGTAGAAGGCGAATACAGATTGTCAGCACCGCTTGCTGTCACTCGCGAGGTGCGCGACTGGAGACTGGCAAAGTGAGTTAGCCAAGGGCAGGTTGGGGTTTCCCCCAACCTGCCCTTAAAATTGCCGCGCCAATAGCGGCAGTACTAGACGTGTCAAGTTCATGGAAACAGCCCTATTGACCTTTTTTAACGGGATTTCCTATGGGATGTTGTTATTCCTTATAGCCTCTGGCATGTCCATTGTCATGGGGCTTATGGGAATAACCAACCTGGCCCACGGCGCACTGTATATGGTCGGGGCTTATGTGGGGTGGAGCATAGCTGTGCAGTATGGCTTGCCTTTTGGGCTGGCTGTTTTCTTGGGTGGGTGCGCTGGTGGGCTTACCGGGTTAATCCTGGAGCGCGGCTTCCTACGCCGCCTGTATAAGCTACCAAACGAGCAGGTGCTGCTAACCTTTGGCTTTGTCTACATTCTGAGCAACCTATGTCTGTGGATTTGGGGTCCGAGACGTCGGCTTCAGTTTACCGGTGAGTTTCTGTCCGGTCTTATCCATATCGGAGGCATACCTTTCCCCATGAGCCGAGTTTTTATGATCATTATGGGGATACTAGTGGCAATAGGTCTATGGTGGATGCAGGATAGAACCCGGCTTGGTGCCATGGTGCGAGGAGGAATGGACGATAAGGAAATGACAATGGGGTTAGGTATAAACCTGGAGCGGGTTTCTATGCTCGTTTTTTTCTTGGCTGCATTCATAGCTGGGATTGCCGGCGTAGTTGGAGCCCAGTTATTGGGCGCATACAGCTGGCTGAGCACAGATATTTTGGTCCTGGCATTAGTTGTTGTCATTGTCGGCGGTATAGGCTCGGTGCAGGGAGCTCTATTGGGGGGGATTGTGATAGGCCTTATCGATACAGTTTTCAAAACCCTGTTGCCACAATTTTCCATGTTTACCATTTACCTGGCCATGATAATTATCTTGATGGTCAGACCCAGCGGTCTTCTAGGGAGGAGAGTCTAAGAGGTGGCAACAGCTAAACTAAAAGAAGCTACCAGGCAGCCATGGCAGGGGCAACTGATTCGTTTTGTCCCTTATATCATCGGCGGTGTAATCCTTATCCTATTACCGGCTGTCATGCCGTCATATGTTCAGGGCATATGGACTAAATTTGTTATTTTTGCCATCTTCGCCACGAGTTATGACCTTGCTTATGGCCACACCGGGCTTCTTTCCTTGGGCCACGCTGCCTACTTTGGAGCCGGAGGTTATGCTGTTGCTCTACTAATGCTTCATTATGGCATCGACTCCCTTTGGATAGGTCTACCTGTTGGCATCTTGATAGGCGCGGCCGTTGCTGCTGCCTTCGGCTTTATCACCCTTCGAGTGTCAGGTATGTACTTCCTATTAGTCACCTTTGCTTTGGCACAGTTGCTTTTTAGTATTACCTGGAATGTGCGATGGTTTAATTCCCCCGGCATGATGGGCATTGCCGGCTTATCGCTCCCGGACCTCGGCATCCCCTGGTTTAGCTGGAGCACGATTAGTCTTTATTATTTTGTTTTGGTAATGTTTCTCATCAGTTTTTTCTTGATACATCGGATCATAAATTCCCCCTTTGGTTACGCCCTGAGAGGCATTCGTGAAGGTGAAGTCCGAATGCAGGCCCTGGGCTACAATACCTGGTTCTATAAATATGTTGCCTTTATTATTACCGGGGCTTTCGCCGGGCTAGCTGGCGTGCTATTTGTCTATTATAACCGGTTCATATCTCCCACACATATCGGTATTATGTTTTCTTTTTTGCCCATGATTATGGTAATCATAGGTGGCAGTGGAACGCTTATAGGACCTGTTATCGGGGCCATGATAATAATATTTGTGGAATACTTTGCCAGTTTATTTACTCCAGAGCGCTGGCCTTTGATACTGGGTGCTATTTTTGTTACAGTTATTATGTATGCCCAGGGAGGGATTGCCCCTCACTTGTCCCGGCTTTGGCAGAGGATGAGTTATCGTTATGGAAGCACTAAGAGTTGAGGGCTTGTCCAAAGATTTCGGTGGTGTTCACGCCTTGAGCAATGTTTCCTTCAGCGTGGAAGTTGGGGAGCACTTGGCGATTATTGGGCCTAATGGGGCGGGGAAGACCACACTGTTTAACCTGCTCAATGGACAGCTACCACCGACAGCTGGTCGGACATATTTTTTCGGACGAGATATTACCACTATGCCAACTCATCGCCGTGCCCATCTTGGCCAGAGTCGCTCTTTTCAAATAATAAGCCTTTTCCCAAATCTTACGCTACTTGATAATACCTTAATAACCCTTCACGGCACTAAACGCTCCCGTTTCCAAATGTTTCGTCCAACTAATCGGTATCAACATTTACTGGCTAGAGCTCAAGAGATATTGACAGCAGTGGCTTTGTGGGAAAAGAAGAACGAGTTCGTGAAAAATATATCTTATGGAGAGCAACGGAGATTGGAAATCGCTCTCACTCTAGCCTCAGAGCCAAAACTATTGTTGCTGGACGAACCCAGTTGTGGGTTAACAAGTGCTGAAAGTGCTGATATCACTGACATGATTCATAGGCTGGGGAGAGATATTACAGTACTCTTGGTGGCTCATGACATGGACTTAGTATTTGGTGTGGCTGAGCGGATTATTGTCCTCCATTATGGGGAGGTCATAGCTGACGGATCACCTGAGGAAATTCAGGCTAGTCCAATGGTTAAGGAAATCTACATGGGAATCGAGGAGGATACAGAAAATGCTACAGCTAGATGATGTCCACACTTACTACGGGGAAAGCTACATCCTCCAAGGCATTTCGCTAGAGGTTAAGGAAGGCTCTGTAGTAGCTCTCTTAGGCCGCAATGGAATGGGCAAAACAACTACTATTCGCTCAATTATAGGCTTTACCCCTCCGCGCCGCGGCGTGGTGCGTTTCAAGGGAAAGGACATCGCCGCTCTCCAGTCCTACCAGATTGCCCAGATGGGTATAGGCTTGGTTCCCCAAGGGCGGCATATTCTCCCCTCATTGAGCGTGGAGGAAAACCTCACTATGGCAGCAACGACCAGGGGAAAAACCGGAGCCTGGACTTTGGCTACGGTGTATTCGCGTTTTCCTCTTTTAAAGGAGCGAGCTAAAATTAGTGGTAGTCGCCTTAGCGGTGGGGAACAGCAAATGTTGGCCATTGGCCGGGCTTTAATGACCAATCCCGACCTACTTCTAATGGATGAGCCTTCAGAGGGGTTGGCCCCCGTGATTGTTCGGGAGATTGGTCACATTATTGGCCAGCTTAAGGAGAGTGGCTTTTCTATCCTATTGGTGGAACAGAATTTCCCAATAGCATTAGCCGTGGCTGATTATTGCTACATAATAAGTAAGGGCGTAATAGTATATGAGTCTATACCTGAGGAGCTTAGAGACAATGAGGAGGTTAAAGCCAAGTACCTTGGTGTAGCCAAATAAGGGCATCTAAAATTAAATAGGGAATTGAGGATAGACGAGTGAAGACCAACGAGCCAAACCTAAGGGCGGAATTAAATAGCTCTTATAACGAAGGAATAACGGAACGGAGGCATGACATGGAAAATTTGCTTTACAAGAAACCAAGCGAGTCAGGGGATTTTAGCCAAGAAGAACAGGAAAATCTTCGTGTAGTGATGGAAGAACTAAAGGCATGGGATATCCACGACCTGGATAGGCTTATATCGGTCATGGATGAAGATATAATTTATCATGACATCACATTGCCACCAGCTAAGAGACATGAAGGAGTAAGGGAATTTGGCGAGGGTTGGCTAACTGCAGCGCCTGACTTTACGGTTTTCATTGAGAAATTCATCGTGAAAGGCAATTATGTGGTGAACGTGGGCAGAATCTCTGGAACCATAACCGGCGAGTATTTTGGGCAGCCAGCTCCCAACAAACCCTTTGATTGCATGTTCTGTCAAGTAGCTGTAGTTGAGAATGGGAAGATAAAGTATATTAGGGATCATTGGGATTCTTATACCATGATGCAGCAAATGGGTTGGGCTAAATGAAGATTTATAGTTAAGTTATGAGACTGAGAGGAGGATAGTATGTCAGAAGAACATGTCAAAAGTGCGCTTAGAGGTGATCTGGTGCAAATCCATAAGGTCATCTTGACGCCGGAGCAAAGATCGCCAGATATACCAGCATGTACGAAAGGCGTTCCCTATGAAGCCTGGATAAAAGGATTTCTGTTGGAGGATGAGGCAAGAATCGGGGATGCCGTCCGAATTGAGACCTTTATTGGGCGCGAACTCTCGGGAACTCTGGCTGAGGTGAACCCCATGTACACTCACAATTTTGGCAAACCTCAACCAACACTGCTTTCTGTAGGTATGGAAGCCAAAAAACAGATGGGAAGGGGAAGGAGGTCAAGCCATGAAGAATGATGCTAGCTACTCTTCAGTCATGTCCAGGAAGAACGACATCCTTAAGCGCTCTGTTGGAATTAATTATCAAGAGTTTGAAATCTCTCCTCTCGCTTTTGATTATGAGAGGATGATGAATTCCTGCGGCTACTCTTTGTCCGATGTTCAGAAGATTCAGCAAGAAACCGGAGTAGGAAATACACCGCTAATTGAACTGAAGAATATCACTGAGCTGGTGCGGTCGGTTTCAAGTCCTGGGAAAGGAGGGCGCATCTTCATCAAGGATGAGAGAGCTAATCCCAGCGGAAGCTTCAAGGACCGCCGTGCTTCTCTATCCGTTTATCATGCTTCCAGACTAGGATACAAAGGTGTGGTGTGCGCCAGTTCTGGAAATTACGGTGCCGCTGTGGCTTCTCAGGCTGCTAAACGTGGGCTCAAGGCGATTATTCTCCAAGAAGTTTATGATAGCCGGAAGGTTGGGCAGCCCGAAATTTTGGAAAAAACAAGGACCTGCGAAGCTTATGGCGCAGAGGTTTGGCAGGTAACAGTTGGTCCAGAACTCTTCTATGTTATGCTGCGCACTCTAGAGGAGACCGGATTTTTTAGCGCTTCTCTTTATATCCCCACAAGTGTCCTAGGAATCGAGACCCTCGGTTATGAACTAGCGCAACAGATTATGAAGCAAGAGGGCCGCTTCCCAGATATGGTGGTAATCGCTCACGCCGGGGGTGGTAACGTCACGGGTACCGCTAGGGGACTGCAAAAAGCAGGAGACCATGAAACAGTGGTAGTGGGTGCCTCTGTTGATTTGAGAGGACTGCATATGGCCAGTGACTACGACTTTAACCGCAAGTCCTTTACCACTGCACATTCCGGTTTTGGAATCCCCTTCCTGACCTGGCCAGATCGCACAGATGTCCCCAGAAACGCTGCCCGGGGGTTGCGGTATCTAGACCAATACGTTCTGGTTAGTCAAGGGGAGGTGTTCTACACCACTGAACTTCTGGCAAAATTAGAAGGGCTTGATCGTGGCCCGGCAGGGAACACTTCACTAGCCGCCGCAATTCCTCTTGCCCAAAAGCTAAATCAAGACCAGATCTTAGTGGTTCAAGAAACAGAATACACTGCTGCTGGAAAGTTGCCTTCTTCTCAGCTTACCTTCGCTGAAGAGAATGGGATCGAGGTAAGACAGGGAGACCCCAAGGACAATGTCCCTGGGAAGGTGATTGTGATTCCTGAACGTGTTGAACAGATACATGTGGAGGAATTGGATCTGGATAAGATTCGACGGTCATACGTAAAACATGCCATAGAAGCAACAGGGATGCATCGGCCCAAAGAAGAGGATATCCTTTTCTTAGCCGAAGACTCAAGGAGCCCTATCGAATTTATCCGAAAAACCCTGAATTCTCTTAACATTGAGGTGCTGACTTAAATGCAGAGGATAGTGTCCAGCTCGTTGAGAGTTACAAAGGATTTCATAACCATCTATAAGTATAGGAAGGAGGTGTATCATGCTTTCTGAGTTTGAATTTAATCTCCACCGGCAAATCTCTGGCCTGAAGGCATTGAACAACGTCAATGAGTTGGCAAAAATCGGGTACAGATTTGTGGGAACTAAAGGAGATAGAGAATCTATAGAGTATATGGAGGGACAGTTTAAATCCTATGGGTTGGATGTCAAAGAATTACCCATCCGTGTTCCTACCTATGAAGAGGAGAAACCTCTCTTGAGGATTCTGGCAACTGGGGAAGAGTTGGAGTGCGTCACTCCTCTGTTTTCCCCTTCGACTCCTACAGGAGGACTGGAAGCTGGCCTGGTTTTGGTTGGAGATGGGACAGAGGAAGATTATGGCCGGGTCAACGCCAAAGGGAAAATCGTAGTTCTCACTGAAACGGCTTTGGGGTTCGATAAGTTCTGGGTGGGACCTTTCGCGCAGAGGGCTGCCCGAGCGGGTGCTGTAGGCCTGATTTTGATTCATCCTGCGCCATGGCCCTATCGGATGTCCATGGAAGCAGGGAATTCAAATCCAAAACAACGATTCTGCGAGCAAAAGCTTCCCGCTGTATGTGTTTCCGCTATTGGTGGTTATAAACTTATGCACGCTATTGGAAAGCAGGAGTCCCTTGTCCGACTGGAGACAAAAACTCTGATAGAGAGGAGAGAGTCAATAATCATATCCGCCTTCCATCATGGAATAGAATATCCTGAAGAACGGGTAGGTATTCTAGCCCATCGAGACAGTGCGATCACTGCAGGGGCCAACGACAATGGTTCAGGAAGCGGAACTATGCTGGAGATCGCCCGGGTTCTAAGCCAGAGTAAGCCAAAGAGATCGTTTGAATTTATCTCCACTACTGCAGAGGATGGAGCCACGATCGGGGCTTACACTTACTGTGAGGCACACAAAGCTGACCTAGTCAAGAACATGAAGGCATTAATAGATATAGATATGCTCAGCGGAGCTGGTGTTGTTAAACAAATCGAAGTTGGACATTGGCCGGATACAGAACCTATCAAACATCCGGCCTGGCTGATGAACATGGTGGATGATGTGGCTACTGATTTGGGATACGGATTCGGTAGGATGTCGGCAAGTTGGGGGGTTCCAGAGGAGGCGCGGTTTATTGACATTGGCGTACCGGCGACTTGTTTTTGGGGAGACGAGGATCCCTATTATCATTCGATCCACGATGTTGCCAGCAAAGTCAACCCGAGTAATCTAAAAGCCGCAGCAGATACTGTTGCCATTGTGGTCTGGAGACTAGCAAATAAGTAGAAAATCACCATGTTAGAGCGAGATAAAGGAGGTGAAAAATGACATCAAAAGAGGAAATTTTGAGTAATCCCATCATTGCGGCTCTTCCAAAAGCTGGACAGAACGTTAAGGATCAAATCTATAGTTTTTCTCAGGGACTGGCATTTCATAACCAAAACCTTTTGAATGGCCTAAAAAATAATGTTGCAAACCCATCGTTAAGGGAAACAATCCTCAACGACCTATGGAGCTTTTTCTACTCTATTGGGCTGGAAAAGGTTAACAGGATCCTCGAGGTAGAGGAAAAGCCCAACGTGGATAAAATCAACAAACTTCTGAGTGATATCATGAATGATAAGGAGCACCCAGCTATCCTGGGAATGGGGGATTATCCTGAAGAGGTTCTAGTCAACTGGGCAAAAGCCTTTGCCATTTACGATTTCGCTGCCTATACCTACCTAGAAAAGCACTTAGGCGCAAAAGATGCCTTGAAGGTTTACATGGGGCTCTGGGAAAGCTTTGCACTTCACCCGCTGGAGCAGTGGAAAAAAAACCTTGGAATAAAGGATGCATCCAATATAAATATAGATATGATTGGAAAGCTGTCGAAGTCCTATTGGGAATCTATTGTATCGCCTTACCGTGTCACCAAACATACCAAGGATATCCATGAGGGCGAGGTTATTATCTGCCCCTACTGGGAAAACATGAAGACCCTTTTGGGTGAGGAGAAAGCCCGCTCGATGACACTCAAAACCGAAGCCATTGTCTCTGTTAATTATTACGACGCCATATTAAAAGCCCTTGGGGTTTTCGATAAATTCTCCTTCACCATGGACAAGTTTATGTGCTGTGGAGATGACTGTTGCAGAGTGAGATTCGAGCGGAGGAAATGAAGAGATGTTTCCTTTATCCAGAAGAAGGGAGTAAGAGATGAGTGAATTGGACGAGATCGCAACAAGCTGGCTGAGAGCTATGAATGAGCACAATGTAGGTAAGATGAGTTCTCTGTGCTGGGAGGACGCTGTGGGAGATGAGATCGCAAGCCCTCCTCCTGCTGATGGGCGTGAGCAAATCGCCTACAACTACAGTGAGTTGTTCACCGCCTACCCTGATTGTGCAGCGGAGGTTTTGAACATCTTCTCCGGCCAGAACCAGGTTCTAGCAGAGGTTCGATGGACGGGAACCAACAAGGGTGACTTTCGTGGCACCCCCACTACGGGAAAATTTGTAGATATCAAGATTGCTTATATCTTTAAGATTGATGGGAAAAAGATCCGAAGGATCACTGAATATTATGATGGTGCCATGCTTGCTAGACAGATGGGACTTTCCCTATAACCGTTATTGAGATGTCCTCTTTGTTTGGAAATACGGGCTAGCACTGCTCAAAACGACAACTGGAAATATTTTGGAAAGACTAGCAGATGAGACAGGCAAGAGGAAATACTGAAAGAGC
>Ga0209121_10004096_pt1 | contig 13743 bp, 13 predicted proteins | sample Cruoilmetagenom3_FD_187292 | JGI IMG/M metagenome (GOLD analysis project Ga0209121, IMG submission 187292) | Oil polluted marine microbial communities from Coal Oil Point, Santa Barbara, California, USA - Sample 3 (SPAdes) (version 2) | ecosystem: Environmental > Aquatic > Marine > Oil seeps ...
TCCATTCCCATCTACCCTTGTTCCATATATATTGTTATTACCATCTCTACTATCTTCCCATACACAAAGCCAGTAACCGCAATAAGCCACATTCGGACTACCCCTTGATCCTGTTGCATTAACCAATTTTATTCCTCCGACATCAAGGACGGTTCCATTAGATGTTACTCTTGCACCGTAGATTTCCGAATAACCATCCCTGTTATCCTGCCATACAACGAAAAAATTTGTCCCATCGGATGCAACAACAGGATAATACTGAGCATCTGTCTCTGTACATATATCAAAACAACTACCCACATTACCATTAATATCTACTATCCTGCCTTTTATATCTCCATCCCATGTATTCCACACAACAATATATCCTGAACCACCATAAGCAATCGATGGAGAATGATCGCCATATTGAAATGTTTCTATGGGTATCCCTGCTGTATCAAGTATCTCATTCTCTCTAATCCTTGTTCCTAACATATTCTGTCCATCCCACCAGACACATAGATAATTATCTCCACCACCGCCATGATAACCAAACGCAACTGCTGGATTAACTTGTATGCTTGAATCACCTGATACCGGAAATCCACAGGGCTCAATCGAACCATCCTTTGAAATTAGTGTCCCGTAGATATGGTAATCATCTGTCCTTTTATCCTGCCATACAGCCAGGAAACTATTCTCACCTGCTGAAATGGCAGGTTCATCCTGATTACCTTGAGAACAATAGATTGGTGATTCAGGATCAATCATAAAATCACCAAACATCTCTCCTGTTATAATCAGAATAAAGCACATAACCGTAACACATATCCTTTTCATCTTACCTCCTTCTTTTTCTCTCTCTCTCCAGAGAAAGCTTTTTACTTTTTTTCAAAAGCCCCAAATGATATGTTTCTCGTAATGTTACCTCCTTCCTATCTATTCTCTATAATAATAGATAGCAATTTTTCTAACTCGTTCAGACCCAACGGATTTAGATATCCTTCCTTTTTTTTGTATCCGAAGTAATTCGGATAAATATCCCTGTGTTTGAATCTTTCATATTGAACCTACTTGTTTATATAAATCAAATTTACCTAAATCACGATTATACGCAATCTTAATTATAACATTTTTAATCCATTCTAATCCAATTTTAACGGCTATAACCTTTCAGTTATTTACCATTTTATAATAACTAAATTGTCCTAAACAATTTCTACATCCCCAATATACTACATCAAAACATTTTATTTTTTATTATATGAAATTATATAATAAAAAAAATAAAAAGTCAATGCCATTTATACAAGTGTGATGCTAATTTTTCTTATAAACTTGACACTTTATATATTATCGTATAAATTAGTTTATGAATAATTTGCTTATATATGTTGCCTTTTTCATTTTCGCATATCTTATTGGATCTATTCCAAACGGATATATTATAACTAAAATAAAATTAAACAAAGATATTAGAAAATTGGGAAAATGGCGAAATATAGGAGCTACGAATGTATTCGCATCCGTTTCACCGCTTGCAGGGATAACTACATTAACACTTGATATACTTAAAGGATTTATCCCTGTTTATATCGCAAAGGTTGTCGGGATAAATCAATACACTATTTTGATTGTTGGAATATTAGCAATAATCGGACATATTTTTCCTATATATATAAGATTTAAGGGTGGTACGGGTATGGCAACAACAGTCGGCATTTTACTTGCACTAATGCCTACTGAAATACTATTTATAGGATTATTGTGGGGATTACTTGTAGTATTATTTAAAAAACCTTCTCTTATGGGACTTTTAGCAATAATGCTTCTTCCGATATTTGCCATATATATGAACAGACCCCAAAGTGTCATTATTGCAGCATTTACAATTAGCATTGCAGATATAATTATGTCATCATCATCGAAGAAGCATATAAAACGAATGATAAAAGGGGCTGAATATAATGAATTAATAGGGAAACTTAAAAAAAATAAAAGTAGATCTACTTAATAATTACAGCAGTTCCATATGCAAGAAGTTCTGCTGCTCCCTGCATAACACTTGAAGTTGTAAACCTTACACCAATAATTGCATTAGCCCCCATTCCTCTGGCATTGTCAATCATTCTATCAATTGCCTGTTCTCTTGCTTCGGCAATCATCTTTGTATAATCCGATATTTCCCCACCAACTAAATTCTTTAATCCTGCCATAATATCATGACCTGCATGTCTTGCTCTAATTGTGTTGCCCTTTGCAAGTCCCAGTGTTTTTACAATATTTTTATCTGCAATTTTATCGATTGTAGTAATAATCACCGTTTAACCTCCTTATATCGTTCTCTCTTATTGAAAAATACCCTTTCCCTTATAATCGAAACAAGTAAAATTACAAAACCTATAATAAGTGCTGAAACACCTAACCTGAGCACAAGTGATACGGAAGGATCAAATAAAAAATCTCGAATAAAATAGAACATTCCACTTATTAAAAGAACTATTATACCTATCGAGAAAAATATCCATCCGATACCTCTCTCTATCTTTGCATAGAAACCACCTTTATATTCTGTCCATATTTTATCCTCCGGAGATCTGTACCGATGCATTTTAATTAGCTTTTCCATTTCCTCAACCTCCTTTAAATCATTCCTGCATTCCTCACAAGTTTCAAGGTGCTTGTTTAATATCAACAATTCATCATCATCTATGAGTTTATCAGTCTTTTTTTCTATCAAAATTTTATAATATTTATGATCCATTATTATTCATCTCCGTAAGGACAACCTTTAAATGCTTTTTTGCATAAAACATTCCTGACATTACCGTACCAATCGGAATTTCAAGCATTTCCGATATCTCTTCATACGAAAACCCATCATAATACTTCAGCTTTATAAGCTCACGCTCTTTTCTATTTAATCTGCTAATAGCTTCGGACATATCTATTTTTAAATCAACTTCATTTTTTACGGATAGTTTTTTATCAAGTTGACATTCACGATGAATTTTCCTTTTCTTAATGGCATTCAAACACATATTTCTTAATATAGTGAAGAACCATGTGCTAAATTTAAATCTGTCATCAAAACGCTTGTTTTCTTTATATACCTTCATAAAAGCATTTTGAGATATATCCATAGCAAGTTCTTCATCTCCAAGATATCCATAAGTCATATAATATGCCCTCTTCATATAACGCTCCATTATGATTTCAAAAGCCTTTTTATTGCCATTTACAAATTCTAAGAATAATTCATTATCGGTTTTCATAATATTATACACATCAAGTTTGGGTTTTATTCAATAATTTCTAAAACTCCCCCTCTTTTTACATTATATAGGTATGATATCTTCCCTGAAGGAAAATAAATTTCCATATGATCGATAGGACCATAATCCAGTATAAAACCAAAGTGAATAATTCTATCATTTTGGCATCCTATTCCATCTGTACTATGTATATATCTTACGATCTTTTTATCCGCAAAAGCAAGTACCACCCTGCTTCCGAAAGCATCACTTCCGGATTTATTTCCTTTTAGTTTTAGCTCAAGATATCTGTTTTCATTGTCCCTTATATTTTCGAATAGATTTACTCCATCCAAAGAACAAACGATTATATCTATATCTCCATCCCTATCAAAATCAAGAACGGCACTCCCCATTGTATTGTAACATCTTGTACCTGAAAGATAGGTTACATCACAAAAGTGTCCTTTGCCATCATTCAGATACAGATATGATTTCTTTCCTTTGTATTTCGATGTTATATAAAGATCCAGATCCCCGTCATTATCAAAATCCGCAATAACAGGATTTGTATTTGTTTTTTCACACTTAATTCCGGACTTATTGAATATATCCGTAAAACTATCTCCGTTATTTATGTAAATGTTCGTATTGTCAGAAAATTGAATAAATCTCGGGGAAGTTATGTTACATACAATCAAATCGAAATCTCCATCTCCATCGATATCCCCTGCTGTCGAACCGATTGAATGTCCCCACCACCCATCATTGTTTATTCCTGCAATCTTGTGTGTTCTGGATATATCTATGAATTTTCGATTTTTAAATTTGAAAAATCTATTATCCATAAGTCTATCATTCGAAACATATATCTCCATATTGCCATCTTTATTATAATCAAAAGCAGTTATACCGGAACTTGATCTATTTTTATCCGATTCAATACCTATTTGCTTTGAGTAATCTTCAAAAATAAAGTTCCCTCTATTTTTGAAAAACATATCACTTAAATATGCTGGTTCATCACCTAAATCATATTGAGGATTATATTTTCTTGCAATATATATATCGGGAAATCCATCATGATTAAAATCGACAGGCAAGGCTGATTCACAATATAACAATGTAGTATCCTCAAATACCCTATTGAATATACCATTACCCATATTCCCGTATATAAAGATTCCTTTCGATCTTGATATAAGAAAAACATCAACATCACCATCATTATTGAAATCAGCAAAAAAACCACCCGTTATATCATCAATATCAAATCCTACTTTTTCACTAACATCAATAAATTTATTACCCCTCTTATTATGAAATAATTTGCCATTAATAAGAATATCGGGATACCCGTCATTGTCAATATCTCCAACAGCTACTCTTGTTGCTTTAATGTTATTTAATCCCCTTTTTATTGTTGTATTGTTAAAAACAGGTACGCAATATTCATATGTCTTTTTTGTAAAAGATAGTGGTTTTCCGGAATAGTTTCTATTATATAAAGCATTTAAACTATCTTCATAATTTCCTTCGATAAGTCCGTCAATAATATTCTTTTTCCCTTCATAATATTTCCCACCTTTTATTTGAATTTTCGCAAGATAATAATATAATTCTGCATTTGAGATATAATCATTATTATCATATGGCATTGAATCGATAGCTTCATCGATGATCTTTTCTGCAAATCTTATTTTTTTGTATTTAAGATAATAGCGGGCAAGATTTTGTCTTAAAACTTTAAATGTTCTTTTCTTATCCAATTCCCATTTTTTTTCACTTACAAACATCGGTTTATCCAGGGGTTGTTCAACCATCTCCTTGAGCAGATTATATATGCTTTTCCTGTAATATCCAAGATCAATTAATTTATCTATAATAAGTGTTTTCGCTTCGATATAAAGAAAAGAATCAGCAAGAAGCTCATTTAACTTCTTTTTGTATCCGAATTCAGCCAGTGAAAAAGCCAAGTAAACAGTGGCTTCATCATGCCAATATGTATCCTTATATTTTGTTATATAATCCGTTAAAAATGATGTTTTAAGTGAATCACTATACCAGTTTTTATCTAATTCTCTATAAAATAATCGTTCTTGAGCGACAAATGATAATTCACTTCCACTATATTTGCTAATTATAGAATCCACATAGCAATTAAGGAGTGTATCATTCGTAATATTAAGATACATACCTATGGCAAGTGAGTCATAATTACTATCTGCCAAATATTTTCTACCAATAGCAAGTATTGTAACAGAATCCTTTACCTTTTCCATGCATTTACCGTAAAAGTTGAGTAGATCCAACTCCTTTGTTTCATTATAACCCATGGAAAGATATTTTAAAGCATTATGATAATTGTTTAGAAAAAAATAAGATTTTCCTATTTTTCCGTAAACATCAGGTGTTTTTAATTTTTTTGCATTTTTTATATACTCTTTGAAATTGCCATATTTGTAATAATTATCTATTTCAATATTAACATTTTCATTTGCAGAAAGCATCGAACATATTATAAATAAAATCAGAAATATTATTCTCGCTATTTTCATTATCCTATAATCCTTTTAAAATTTTACTAATTCAGCAGTTATTTTTTAACCCTCTTTAATTAATTGCTTGATTAAATCCTTCCATCTTTTTATTTTGTTATCTCTTATCTCCAAATTTATCTCTGGCTTGAATATTTTATCAACCTTTGCTTTATAATTTCCAATTCCTGCTGCAAGCAATGCAACACCGAGAGAGGTCATTTCCGTGTTAACGGGTCTTTCAACAATCATATTTGATATATCCGATTGCAATTGCAGAAAGCAGTCATTATTGCTCATCCCTCCATCTACAAAAAGCTTTTCTTCCATAATGTTTAAATCATTACAAACGGATTCTATAAGATCATTTACAAGAAAAGCCACCCCTTCCAAAGCAGCTCTTGTGATTTCAGGTATCCCCGTATCTCTTGTTAAACCTACAATAGCACCCCTCACATAAGGTTTCCAATACGGTGCACCCAAACCTACGAATGCGGGAACAAAATATACATCACTTTTCCCATTTGCTTCTCTGGCTACTAATTCCGAATCTTTGCTACTATTGAAAAATTTAAGATTGTCTCTTAACCATTGAATCACTGCACCGGCAATAAAAATAGACCCTTCCATTGCGTATGTAACAACACCATCCTTACACCATGCAATTGTAGAGAGAAGATTATTATTGGAAAAAAGTAATTCCTTCCCGATATTAATTAGTATAAAAGCCCCCGTTCCATAAGTTATTTTAGTATCCCCCGTACTAAAAGCGGAGTGCCCATAAAGAGCTGATTGCTGATCGCCAAGTACCGCTTTTACAGGTACTTTTTCTCCCATAATAATCAGATTCCCGAAATTCGCATTGGAATCCATTACATCGGGTAAAATACTTTCAGGGATATTGAACATTGAAAGTAATTCATTGTCCCATTGCAAATCGTTTATGTTGAAAACCATTGTTCTTGAAGCATTCGAATAATCAGTATAATGCGGGTTATTTTCCAATAAATTATATATCAACCATGTATCAACGGTTCCGAATATTATATCATTAATCGGGACATTGTTTTTTATAATAACATTATCATATACCCATTTTATTTTAGTTGCTGAAAAATACGGATCCGGAATCAGACCTGTTTTTTTTCTTATAAGTTCGAAATAATCCTTTTTAAGAATACTCGAATACTTTGCTGTTCTCCTGTCCTGCCAGACTATTGCATTATATATCGGTTTCCCTGTTTTCCTGTTCCATAGTATTGTCGTTTCTCTCTGATTTGTAATACCGCATGCAATTATATCGGAAACTCCAATATCAGAATTGTTGATAACATCCTCTATTGTCCTTCTCTGTAACTCTATTATAAGATTCGCATCCTGCTCCACCCATCCGTCATTCGGATAAATAAGAGGGATCTCCTCCTGAGCAATAGATACAATATTGAAATTATCATCGAATAATATACTTCTAATCGATGTAGTTCCCGAATCGATAGAAAGATAATACTTCACATTACCTCCGTTAATTTCCTATTATAGAAAATTTTATCATTTATGACAATCTGCTTTTGGAAGAATCCGGATGAGAGGGAAAAGAGGGAAGAGATCCACCACTAATTCACAAATTTGTAACGAATTTCACTAAGAGAGAGGGAAATATTTATTGCTTTAATTTCACTAATTTAAGCCAATTTCACGAATAAGGAGAAATAGACACCAGACGCCAGACTTCAGACTTCAGCCGAGAGGGGAAAAGGAATACAATCACCCTCACCTCAATCCTCTCCCATCAAGGGCGAGGAAGTAATACTGGGGAATATATACCATATAGTAACTTTCCCTCCACAGGCGGGAGGGAATTGAAGGGAGGGGATATATACTGTGCCATTGCGAACGAAGTAAAGCAATCCCACAAGAGTAAATTATATTACTTCTCGTTTTACTCCTCGCAATGACATTGATGGGTTTAATTAAACCGGTTAATTTATTTGTCTATTCATAGTATATTTCGCTTGACATTGGATTACTACACCATTATATTTATTTTATGAAAAAGATATTGATTTTACTGATTTTTGTATTTACTTCCTGTTCGAATAATTACATTAATGATTATCAATCATTTTATATAGATTTCACATATGGTTTTGATTTTTCAAATGGAATATCTGATTCCATATACATATCGAACAATGATATAATTGTTCAAAACTGGTATCCTTATGAACCTATGGATACTACATATCCGTCACATGATGGCTATCTATGGTTTAAGAAATCCGATAATACTAATCTTAGAATAGCGGATTTAGGCATTGTAGAATCGGATACATTTAACGATTTCACCAATGTCAGTTGTGATTTACCTATACCTATTATCGAATCGGAGCATATGTATTTCATTGAATTAAAGGATGGCTATGTTAAACTGATAATAAATTCCATTTCCCCTTCCACATGGGAGATATGGGGTGATTATGTTTTTTCGGAAAGTAAATTATTTCAATGACAAAATATAAATATTGCCCTATTTGCAGAACCAAATTAAAAATAAAGGTATTTAACAATAAGGAAAGGCTAACATGCCCGAAATGTAACTATATATACTATAAGAATCCTCCCCCCTCCGTATGTGCAATAGTTAAAAATAGAGGAAATATATTATTGATAAAGCGAGGGATCAAACCTCATTTGGGAGAATGGGCATTCCCATGTGGTTTCATAGAATATGGAGAAACAGCAGAAGATGCATGTTTAAGGGAACTTAAAGAGGAAACAGGATTATCGGGAACAATAAAATCTTTATATAATGTAAAATCAGCTGAAATTGATATATACGGGCATTTGATAATTATTGCCTATATTGTATTAGTAGATGACAAGAAACCTATTGGTGGCGATGATGCTATCGATGCGAAATATTTTTCAATCGATGAGGCAAAACAAATTATCATACCTGAGCAAAAAAACTGCTTATACGATGAAAAAATTGTACACGAATAATGAATATGGGATAAAGTGGGGAAAAATAATAAGGAGTAATATCAGCTACTTGCGGAAAGACAATAATCTCAATAATATAATTATAATCTAAGATTTTTAATATAAAATAGTGGAAGAATCTTCACAATTTTGGGAAATATATTCACACTAAAAATACTCTATAAATCATAAACCATACCATAACGCCACTTACATAATTGGCATGTAATTTGCATTAAAATAGTTAATGGAGGTTTTAATGAAGATAAGAAAAGAAGTAACAATAAAAACAATAGAGATACTCTTCCTTATATACATAGTATGCTTATTATTATCATTATTGAATAGATCTTATGAAAACAATAATACAAAGGAGGTAAAAAGTAAAATAACTATTAATAAAACAACTTTATCAATGGAAAGCAGCAATAACTCGGGTGAATACATCCTTTTTCATCAAGAGGGAATAGATAATTTTAACAAATCTTTTCAGGGAATCATAAAATCGTTAAAAGATAAAAACTTTAAGGAGAAATTATGAAAAAAATAATATTATTTGTAGCAATTCTTTTTCCAATTCTCATATTCTCGGAAAACATCATCTTGCTTGATTATACACCAACTTCAATCGATACGGATGCAAGAGAATCATTTGTAAATCTATTTATAGATAACTTAATCGGTGTATATGACTTTAATGTAGTAATCAAAACTGATACCACTCTTCCTGAATACTGGGGTGATAAAAACGAAATTTCGAATAAATACAATAATGGAAAATACTCAAAAGCTCTTATATTCAAATATTACTATATTGAAGATAGATTGATTATTAGAATGACAGTTCTGGACTTTAATCATCAAAAATTCGTAATGAACGAGAACTTTACAATATCAAATGCTATGGAACTGACATATGCCGCAAAATGTGCTTCAACGGTTTTAGGAGAAAATAAAAGCAAGGATCAATTGGTAAAGGTAGGTTTATTAACATCGAATGAGATCCAGGATAAACTAAAATCGAGAAGAAATGGATTGTCATCTGTTGCAGGTTCATGTGGTTATATGTGGAGTGCTTTTACCACAGATCATCTTTATGCGGGAAATTATAAGAAAGTACTTCTTCTCAACCTGTCCTTTATAACAGAAACATCTGAAAATTCAAGAATAAGCATAAATTTCGACTTACCAGTAGCTGCCGCACTTTCGGCAAGCATAGGTTACAGCTATATATTTCAACCTATTACAAATACACCATATTTGGGTTTTGATTTCGGAGCGGAATATGATTATGCAAGAAAAAGTTTATATCCGAACAATTCGATTGGAGGGATACTTTTAAGACCAAAAGCTGGCTTTATATTTATGAATACATATTATACAAGTGTCTATATAGAATCCGGATTAAGGGTAGTCACAACGGATTTTTGGGATAGTGGTTTTGAATTGAGAGCAGGAATAATATTTAGAAATTCAGGCAAATAGTATCAAGCAGGAGGTAGCAATGAGAAAATATACGAATATATTCATAATTATAATGATTTTCGTTTCTCCTTTCTATGTGCAAGCCAAAGGGACTTTCCACCTTAACACTTCACAAAATTTTTCTAAAAGCTCTCCTGAAAAAGCAGCAATTAAAGACGCTAATAAAGATGTTGATGGTTGTCTTTGGATGGGAGCCGGATGCTTTGCAAATATTTATGGAATCGCAGCTGCTTATATTGTTGTGCCAAGTCCAAAAATATCCCAATTGATTGGCAAATCTCCTGATTATATATTGATATACAGCGATACTTACAGAAAAACCGCAAAAGATATTCAAGTTAAAAAATCAACTCAAGGATGTTTAATTTTTGCAGCATTATATTTATTAATGATTTATTATCCCGCATTTACAGGCAGTTATTGAATATGATCAATATATTGAAGGCAATATATTTTATAATTATAATAAGAAAATCAGGAACGGTTGATTTAAGAATTGTTGAAGACAGGGATTATGCAATTGTTTATATCTTATATTCATACTTATCATTTTTTATGAATAGCTTTTTAGAGTCAATAAATTATATGAAAGTCAATTTAAAAGGTATATTATTAAAAATATAGTATCATGGAAAAATTTAGAGGATAATGGTTATCGACCATTATCCTCTAAGTACTATATTTAAATTATTTTATCAATTCAAATTTTACTGTTCTTGTTTCACTGTCGGTTTTCAAATGTATAAAATAAATACCGTTTGACAATTCATTTAACCCGTTAATGCTGTATAAATGTGAACCGGATTGAACTTTTCCCTTAAAAACAGTTGATACTTTTTTTCCTGCTATATTATAAATCGATATATTTACATCCGATGATTTACATATATGATATTTCACTTCGAGTTTGTCTCTTATAAGATTGGACTTCAAGTTTAAAGTTATTCCTTCCTTCTTTAAATCCCGTTTTTTTGATATACCGGATGTTATTTCAAAGAAATCAAAGATTGCATTAAGTAAGGAATCTCTTGTACTTGGAATGGTTCCGTCGACAAAACCCGCAAGTTCGAATGAAAGGGCAACGGATTTATATAAAACCGTACTGTTTGCAACACCTCTCCCTTTTGAACCTTCATTAAATATCATATAACCCGTACCGGTAGATGATATTTCATCCAACCAACTATTTTCCCCGCTATATGTAAAACTCATTCCTTCCGTAAATGTTCCGCTTACCCCACTTACATTACCTGAAATATCTTCCCCGTCACTTATGGGATTCACACCGAACATACCGTCATATATTAAATGATTAGCATCATAACACCAGCAATCCCCACCTTCCATATAAACATTACCACCTGAGTTCATAAAATCCACAATTGCATTTGCCTGAGATGAATTGAGTGGTATATTGTTGCTATAAACTCCAAGACATATAAAAATATTGACATACTGGCTTAAATCCGCAGGGAATGAAGTCATATATTGATTGATATATCCAATCGAATCACAATAATTTTTTATAAACGGACCCGATAATGCAGTAACATCAAGATCAATAATACCAACAATTGTTTTATCTATAATATGAAATGTTATATAACCCGTATCCGGAAAATAGGATACCTTGGAGGAATTATCAACCGCTTTAATCTTATACCGAATCGAATCTCCGATACTTACGGAAACACTAAAATCAGCTTCATAAAGATTTCCTGAAATATTGTTCATCGTATCGATAAAAGGAACACTATTATACAGATATTCGACTGTTGCAGAACCGATGTTGCCGTCATCCGTAATTGTGGCGGAAACAGTCGCAGGCCATTCGGAGACCGGATAATCACTTATTGCCTGATGAGATATTACTGGCGATTCATCACCGACAGAGAATGTATAATATCCATCCGGAGCTACATACGGATCGGATTCATGCCTGCCTGAATTATCCACTGCATAAACATAATATTCGACAATGGAACCGTCTACTTGTGAAGGTATATTTCCCGAATAGTAGTTTATACTGTCATTTGTTAAAAGAACGGTATTGAATACGGTTCCGCTATATAATTTCCAATATATAAATAGAGAATCGTTTTTAAGAGCAGAACCCGAATATGGTTTTATATATACATCAATATGATAAAATGGACTCGAAGCCAATTGATTTTGAAGCGGTGCATGATCTATATAGAGCATACCTTCATCGAATATTGCCATTGTTCTGCAATGTATTGCATCCGTATTTGCAAAACTACCATCACTAAACCCGAGTATTTCATATCCCGGCATAGCTCTCTCATAAACTGCTATGGCAGAATCATCCTCGGATGTATATCCCGTAATGGGAACATATACCCTTTTGTTCAATATCAAGGAATTACAGTAAGCCGCATCATGGCTATCGGGAGCATCGATTCGGTAGACTTTATACGGTCTGCCGTAACAATTATTCGTACCTTCGATTTGAGTTGCAATGGCATCGAGATTTGCATCATCGACACCGTTTTTTATTACTATAATTGCTTCATCACTGAGAATTTTCGCATAACAATCGATATGATTGATATAAGAACCGAGAGGATCAGGATATGTATGATATGTATCTATACCCCAATAATTATTCATAAGTGCATTAACGGAATCATGTGGAATCGTATCATTAAATCCATAATGATATAAATCATCGGATGAGAACCCGATTCCATGACCATCCGTCATAAAATTACCACCCGTATGCCTTAACCTGGTTTTCCATAATTCTATACCGAGAGCTGGGGCGAGATCCCAATTTGATTGATCGTCAACAATTCTGTTGGGATCAGAATCTGTTCTGTTATAAACATGATCGGAAATGCCATAATTGTCATTGCCATCGAAGACACCCCAGGGACCATAATCCCTTGTCCAGTATGTATATGTATCTGTAATTACAAATGTAACATTAATGATACTGTGTGATGTAAATGCACTCTGAGCACTTGATTGATTCGATATTGAAACGAAACAGGTTATCGGTGTTTCATCTGCTATCGATTGCAATAGGTTCCACGGCAGACCGAGAGGATATCTCACCAACACAGATGTAGCCGGTTCCCATTCCGCACACATTCTTACGGGTGCCTGAGGTGGATCCGTAGGTGTAATGGAATACCTTGTGATTCCCGTGGGATATACAATTCTGTATCCCGGATCATGCTTCGGATGATCAATCGACATACCGTCTTTTCCCGTTTTATCGGCAAACAAATTATTATTTAGTAATAAAATTATAACAATAAGAAATAACGAAATTTTAATTCGTTTCATATACAATCTCCTGAATATTATATATTACTATAATATTATCAGAATATATGTCAAGCATTTTCTAGGGTAATTTCCCCCTCCCTTCCATTCCCTCCCAGTTTTACTTCCTCGCCCTTTGTCACCTCCTTTTTCTGTCATGCTGGACTTGGTTCAGCATCTCATACCAGATCCTGAAATAAATTCAGGATGAC
>Ga0209121_10004097_pt1 | contig 13741 bp, 12 predicted proteins | sample Cruoilmetagenom3_FD_187292 | JGI IMG/M metagenome (GOLD analysis project Ga0209121, IMG submission 187292) | Oil polluted marine microbial communities from Coal Oil Point, Santa Barbara, California, USA - Sample 3 (SPAdes) (version 2) | ecosystem: Environmental > Aquatic > Marine > Oil seeps ...
GCGCCAGCACGGTTCTGCGAGGGGCTTGGTGACAATGACTAAATGGTCAAAGAAACCAGTCTACTCGACCGGGATTACAACGCCCGTTTTACCGCAACCCATCAAACTGTAAACGTTTACAGGGTGCTGTAGATACGAGGCGGAGGGTACGCAGACGTACTCCCTGTACTTCAAGTGCCCGACAACAAAGCAGATGCGGTGCCCTGTGAACGCTTACAAAAAATACAAACTTACAGTCCCCCCTTTATGACCATGAAAAAACCTTATCTCTTTTGCAGTGCAGAAACATAAGAAATATTTTTCTCTTATTTAAAAACTATTCATTTCCCACCCTCCCTGCCCTTTAATCTCAATAAAATTCTTACTTTTCCTTCGGCATGGATGTTGCGAAATTGGGCTAAAAAAATGTTCAAAATAAATAAAACACAAGGAGATATCATCATGTTAAAAGATTTAAGTAAATAGAAAATGTGTTCCCTAATGGTCGCATTCATTTTCTTTTTCAACACAACAGGATTAGCGGGGCTTGCAATAGCCTCAAACCTTCCACAGTCCGAGTCTTCGGACAGTGCTTTGCTTCTTAGTCAAAAAATACAAGAAGTGAGTACCAGTCTGAAGCTCGAAGGCCCCCTGTGCCTATGCCGACTATATGGTCCATGCCTTGGAGATCATCATCTATGCCCTGATTGATCTGTTGTGCCAGGACAGAGGGGAGCTGTCTTAACTCGTCGCAAAAGGCGCAACGAACTATACTTCCACAACCTTTAGTCCCATTCTTCGGGCTGCTGTAATCTGCCGCTGATCAGAAGAGACAAAAAGATCGGGTTCTGTGACAAGAGCACAGGCAAGATGGATAGCATCCATGGCCCGCAACGTGGCCTTCTCAAGACACTGAATCGTCAAGCTGATAACCTCCGGCGTCAAGTTACACACATTTATGTCTCTCAGATCGACCGCTATCAGGCCTTTTGTTTTTTGATACTCTCCGGGCTGAAGTTTCTTCTCCCGGACCAAGCGGTTCAGGGTGGATAACAATTCCGGGAGACAGATGATGCTCAGGACCAATTGATTAGCCTGGAGACAGATCCGGGCCACCTCATCGCTGCCGGGTTCCTCTATATAGCGCTTGGCAAAGGCGGATGTGTCAAAAAAAACCTTCACTAATCAGCTTCCGATCGATCCTTCAGGATTTCTCTGCTGATTGATACCCCTGGAATAGTCAAACGGGGTATTGCCTTTTTCCAGGCCGACTCTGACTTGGGAATAGGTACAATATCGGCAACAGGCCGACCCTTTCGGTAAATACGAAGCACATCTCCCTGTTCCACCGCGTCAAAATATGCTTTTGTATGTTTTCTCAATTCTGCGACATTGATTTCCTGCATTTGTTCGGCTCCTATGGAATTAAGAAGTTTAGAGCTGGATGTACAACTCAGTGTACTCTAGGTTTTTCGATGAGGCAAATGGATTTTCCAGGGAGGATGGAGAGGATTTTCTTCAAGCTGCTTTATGTCCGTAAAGCCTTATCTTGATCCACCCCCCGATTGTCTCAATAAGAGACAGATACAGGGAGGAACAAAGACCTATCAAAAACAGGGCTACAAGGATCTTTGCCAGATTACTCTGGTACAGGGCCTTTCTTATTATATAACCAATCCCATTAGTTGCAGCCAGAAATTCAGCTATTATGGTGCCGACCAGGGCCATTGTCCCGCTTCCTACTATCACGGTTGTGATCTTGTCCATGTTTTCAAAGGTCCTTATGGAAAGTTCCAGCCTCCAGTTGATTCTGCCTGTTATCCTGAAAAAGTGCTCGACCTCCTCCACAGGCTGCGCAAATATACCTATGAAGCTCAGAAGCAAAGGGAAGTAACATATCATCACTGCTATGAGAAGCCTGGATGCCAGTCCGTCACCCAGGAACAGGAATATTATGGGTGCAACCGCAACTATGGGATATGCCTGGAGGTTATAGGCCGCTGTGCGCGTGAGGTTGCCGGGCCAGGTACTCAATCGGCCCACGAGCCCGACTGCCGTTGCAAGTACAATGGCAACCATATGTCCTGCTATTGCAACAGCCAGGGTATCCAGCACTGCCTTTACGTATAGCAGGCCATTCTGACTAGCCACCTGTAACACTTCCAAAGGCGGCGGTATCAGGTAGTCAGAAAAACCGTATACTATCTTTACGCCCCATAGCAGGCCTAAAGCCGTTGCATAAATAGAGATGAACTGAAACAGGCGTTTCAGGGTTCTCATGCCTGATGCTCACTGGTGCTTGCTGCGGATTTGAGTATTGCGTAGACTCGTTCTTGCACCAGCTCTTCAGGGGTCTCCATGCCCTCTTGCTGGTCAAGGCCGGTTATTTTATGAATTCTATCAGTGCCTGTCGCAGGACCGTGGGGAAGGACATAGATAGTCTGTGAAAAACGGGCTACTTCAAGGGCATTATGGGATATATAGATAAATGTCTTTTGAGGAAACAGGGCCTTTAATCTTTCAAGGATGTGGTTCCGGGTGGGCTCATCCACATTGGCGAGTACTTCATCTGCTATCAGCAGATCAAATTCCTGGACCAGATATCTGGCAAGATTTATTCTGTTTTTCTGTCCCATAGACAGCCCTGAAAAGCGGCTTTCCAGATGGGCCTCCATTCCATAATCCTTTAATATGGTAGTAAGGAGTGAGGTCTTGGAGGCCGGGGTCACAGACCTGAGATGTGCGCCGACCGTATTCCATCCCGGTATGCGTTCTGCATTGTGGGTGTATAGGACGCGCCTGGAATTCGGGATATCAATGTCACCTTGCATTGGGGAAAGTTCCCCACTGATAAGTCTTGCCAGTGTGCTCTTTCCCGTTCCTGAAAGCCCGAACAGGGCAAAAAAACCAGGTCCTTCTATTGACCAGTCAAGATTACTGAAGACAGGAAAATTTGCCCCGGGGTAAGTGTAGTGGAGATTTCTGCAGGCAATGTGCATTTAAACTTTAGGCTTTTTCTTCTTACGTCTTTTTTTTGATGATCTTCTTAACTGTTTTGTCAAGCACGTCTTTTTTTAGCCTGATTGTGTCGGATTCTGCTCCGAAGACCACGTGTTTCAGATACTCAAACCCGAACTGCATGAGGGCGATATCGTCTTTCAGGATCTTCTCGAGGGTATTATCCTTCACTGCAAATGAGCCAAGAAAGGGGCTTTCAAAGACGTATTTTCTGAATCGCTCCATGTTGGTCGTGACCATAAAGAATAGTTGCTTTGCCTTTTCAGGCATCTTGGCCCCTTCACCAAAAGAGGCCTTGCGCAGAAGGAGTTCGAGCCATCCGCGATTCATTGAGTCATAGAGGTCGGCCTCCTGGTCTGCTCTCCAGGAGTCAACAGTCCACTCGGTGGGTTCATTAAATCCTTTGCAGTGATCCTCTCTGACCACAAAAAAGAACTCTTCTTCCTCCCCGGTGTGTTTTTCCTGCTGTCTGAGACTTGCAATTCCTAAGGGGTAGTAACGACAGCAGACAGGACGGTCGGAATAGATCTGGCAACCTTTCGGGCTGACAAAGGGGCAGCGCCCCCCTTCTTCTTCCAGCATTTTGAGCCTGGCAATTGGCAGTTCTGTTTGGCCAAGTATCTCAGGCGTCGTATAGAGTTGCAAAAACATATCCGCTGTGAGACCGAGCCTGTTCTTGATTCGAACTATATCGTACGGGGTGAGAATAATATTTACGTTGTGGCAGCACCGGTTAAAACAGGATATCCCCGGGTAACAGCGGAAATTGAACGTGCTGTCCTTTTCAAGGCGGACAGGATCTATCACCCCGCCGGGCTTACCCATCTTGAGGGCATCACCGATCTTTTTTTCAATGTGTTCAAGTGTCATATGTTTTTATCCATGTCCAGAGTTCATTGATTATATGCTTTACGCAAAACCGCGTTGAAAGCCAATATGGCAAAGAAGAAATAAACGGTCTTAGTCTATAATCCAATCTTTCTTGATCGGCAATGACTCGTGGCAGGATTGAGGATTAGTGCGTGCAAATTTTTCCAGTCTTGCCAGTTCCTCAGGCGTGTTTGCACTGGTGAGACATTCAAGGGAGGGACATATTTTTAGGATATTAGCAGGACCAGCAATGTGGCACGGTATGTCTTCCAACAGAGATTGAAGGCTTAGGTTACCGGCACTGATTCGGTTATCAACAATGGGGAGAAGGGATTTGTGATATATGGCATGCAGTGGTTCAAGACCCTGAGGCGTGCCTGGTATCACAACAGGGGCCCATGTAGGGATCTTCCACATCAGATCGAGTAGTTCTGAATTCAGGAGCGGCATATCACATCCCAGTAAAAAAATCCTTTCTGCCTTTGTGTGGCGGAGCGCGCTTTGAAGCCCGGCCAAAGGGCCCAGTCCAGGCAAGATATCCGGAAAGATAGGAAGTCCTGAATAGGAGTATGGTTCAGGTTCGTTGGCTATAATGATAACTTCCCGGCACGCGCCCATGGCCGCCTGCACTATGGCATCTATAACATAGCCGGTGAACCAGGGAGCCAGGGCCTTGTTACTGCCGAATCTTTGGCTTTTTCCCCCTGCCAGAATGGCGGCTGAACGTGATGAATTTGGTGATTTGGTGATTTGGTGATTTGGTGATTGAGGAATTGAGGGATTATAATCAATAGAATACATTCAATGAACCTTTGAACCTCTGAACGGTTACTAAAAATGATTGGTGATTCAGTATCATCAGAATAAAACAATTCTTGAATAATTTCGACCTATGCAGTTAGCTTTTAGCCATTAGCGGTTAGCTTTTGGATAAAACTGTTGGCATCCTTCATAGCAAGCCAAAAGTAGTTTACACTTTTGGGGGTAATATACCTCGAAAAATACGACCTGTGCGATTAGCTACTGACCGTTGGCTTTTAGCTTAACAACCCGTTTTTATACAAAGTTTTTACCTAATAGCTAACGGCTAACAGCTAACGGCTGGCATCCGTCTATGTTGAAAAAGTGTAAACTACAAAATGAAGAATGCCCATATTATTATATTTTATGTGAGTTCATTCCTTTCTGCCAGGATTTTCTCCTTGACAATTTCCCTTTGCATTAATATAAAGAAATGAGAAATTACTGAGTGGAAATTCAGTATTGTCCTGCCCAAAGAAGAGGTCCTCGGGGTGCGAAGTGGGGGTGTGTTTTAAGTTCAAAGATAACCGTTAGTTATTAAGTCTAATATGTGTGTTTGGCAGTCACCTTGATCGCGGAACACGTGAATTGATATTTTTTGTTATTATTTTTAGACAATCTTGATTAATAATTCGGAAATTTTCGGAGGGAGGTGGACAGGCAAGAGGGACCGAATACAACATTATACAACATTACGGCCGGAAACGTTAATAATTTGAACAAATAATTTAAATTTAGGAGGTATTATTATGCCAAGCTATGTCATTGAAGAGAAGTGTGACGGTTGCAAGGGCGGGGAGAAAACAGCATGCATGTACATCTGCCCCAACGACCTCATGATTCTTGATCCTGAGGCAATGAAGGCCTACAACCAGGAGCCGGATCAGTGCTGGGAATGTTACAATTGTGTAAAGATCTGTCCGCAGGGTGCTATTGAGGTCCGTCATTATGCAGACATCGCTCCTATGGGCGGTTATGTCCAGCCTATGCGCAGCTCTGACTCCATTATGTGGACCGTCAAGTTCCGCAACGGCAACATAAAACGTTTCAAGTTTCCGATCAGGACCACTCCTGAAGGTTCCATCAAGCCATACGAGGGAAAGCCCGAGCCAGGCCCGATCGACGACGGTGTTTTGTTCACCATGGCAGGTCAGACCCTTGAAACTCCGTAAGACTTCTCTGAGTTAAGAAGTGGCTGAACTGGAGAATTAAGAAAAAGTTACACAACGAGTAAATCATTAAGGAGGATTTAAGATATGGCTCTTAGAAATAAACCAACATGGGAACTCCTGGCCGAGCCGGATCTGTCCAAGGTTCCTGTTGAAGAGTTAGAATATGATGCCATAATTGTTGGCGGTGGTATGGCTGCTACTGGTTCGGCTTTTGAGATAGGCAAGTGGATGCCGGCCGGCTCCAAGGTATGTCTAATTGATAAGGCCGCCCTTGAGCGTTCAGGCGCTGTGGCCCAGGGTCTTTCCGCCATCAATACATATATTGGCGAAAACGCCGTGGCTGATTATGTCCGCATGGTCCGTGGTGACCTCATGGGTGTTGTCCGCGAAGACCTGATCTTTGACCTGGGCCGTTTCGTTGATGATTCTGTTATGCACTTTGAGGAGTGGGGTCTTCCCATCTGGAAGAAGAAGGGCGACGAGGGCAAGAGCCTGAGAGACGGTGGTCAGCCTGTCCGCACCGGTAAATGGCAGATCATGATCAACGGCGAGTCCTACAAGTGTATCGTGGCCGAGGCCGCCAAGAACGCCCTGGACGAAATGGGCTATGACCTTCACGAGCGCGTCTATATCGTGAAGCTCCTTCTGGATGCCAACAAGCCCAATACCATTGCCGGTTGCGTCGGCTTCAGTGCCCGTGAGAACAAGGTAATTGTGTATAAGTGCAAGGCCATGATAGTGGCCTGTGGCGGCGCGGTTAACATTTTCCGCCCAAGGGCCACTGACGAAGGTAAGGGCCGTGCCTGGTACCCGATCTGGAATGCCGGTTCCACTTACACTATGTGTATGCAGGTCGGCGCCGAGATGACCATGATGGAAAACCGTTTCACCCCGTCCCGTTTCAAGGACGGCTACGGGCCTGTCGGGGCCTGGTTCCTGCTCTTTAAGGCCGGTGTGACCAACTGTTTTGGCGAAAGTTATGCCTTTACTGATGCTGCAAAAGAAGAGCTGGCAAAATATGCACCTTATGGTCTGCAGCCGGTTACCCCCACCTGCCTCAGAAACCACCTGATGCTCAAGGAATTGAAGGAAGGCCGCGGTCCTATTTACATGGACACCGCTGCTGCACTCAAGAAGTTCCTGGATGACAAGAAGGCAGAGGGCATGGATGACAAGGCCCTTAAGAAATACTGGAAGGAGCTTGAGAGTGAGGCATGGGAGGATTTCCTTGACATGTCGTGCGGTCAGGCAGGTCTGTGGGCTGCCATGAACATCGAGCCTGAGAAGGTCGGTTCTGAGATCATGCCTACTGAGCCCTACATGCTGGGAAGCCATTCCGGCTGCTGCGGCATCTGGGTCAGTGGTCCTAATGAAGACTGGGTCCCGGATGACTACAAGTGGGGCTACAATCGTATGACGACCGTCAACGGCCTGTTCACAGCCGGTGACGGCGTAGGGGCCTCCGGGCACAAGTTCTCATCCGGTTCACACGCCGAGGGCCGTATGGCTGCCAAGTCAATGGCCAAGTATGTCATAGATAACGCCAGCTTTGCCCCTGCCCTTAAGCAGAGTGCAGACGAGCTCAAGGCAGAGATCTATAAGCCGGTCGTACACTACGCCGAGCACAGCAAAATGACCACTGACGATATGATCAACCCCAATTACATCAGGCCGCGCCATATGATGGAGCGTCTGATGAAGTACACCGACGAGTACGGTGGTGGCTGGTCCCCGTATTATATGACCAATGCAAAGCTCCTTTCGATCGCAATGCACCATCTTGATATGCTCCGCGAGGATTCTGAAAAATTGGCTGTCAGCGGTCTGCATGAGCTGATCCGCGCATGGGAGATGAATCACCGCATCTGGTGCGTTGAGGATCACCTCCGTCATATCGCGTTCCGTGAAGAGAGTCGTTATCCCGGCTTCTACTATCGTGGTGATTTTCCTGATACGGATGCTAAGTCCATGGAGGATGGTGGATGGAAGTGCTTTGTCAACTCCAAGTACGATCCTGAAACGGGCGAGTGGTCCACATTCAAGAAGACGTTGCACCAGATCATTCCTGACTAATTCAATATCTTAGTTTAAGGAAGGATGGTCAGGTGATTTAGACCTTCTAACAGATGACCAGGCGTCGTTATGGCGGCGCCTGGCATTTTTTTGAATTAGGAATTAGGAATTAGGAATTGGCAATGAGTAATAGTGATCTGGAAATCTGACTGTGTTTTTCAGGAGCTAACTTCCAATTTTCAATTCCTGATTCCTAATTTAGTATTTAATTAAATCAATTTTTGAGGAAGGAGCGGGCGTATGAGTGGAAGTATACTCGTGGTGGGTGGCGGCTTCAGCGGCCTTACAGCCGCGGTTGAGGCCGCTGAAATGGGATATGATGTCTATATAGTAGAGAAAGAGAGTTATATGGGTGGACGGGTGACTCAGCTTAACAAGTATTTCCCAAAGCTATGTCCTCCCACATGCGGGCTTGAGATAAACTACAAGCGCATTAAGACCAGTCCGAGGATCACCTTTTACAATCTTGCAGAAGTGGAGTCTGTGTCCAGAGGGCCGGGTGACTTCAATGTACAGGTAAAGGTGAATCCGAGGTACACCACCCCACAGTGCACCAGTTGCGCAGCAGGGGCCGAAGCAGTTGCAACTGAGATCCCCAATGAATTCAATTTTGGCCTGAATACGCGGAAGTCCTTCTATATGCCCAACATGATGGCCTTCCCCAATCAGTGTGTGCTGGATCCCTCCGCAGTCTCTTCAGGAGGTGACGGCCAGCAGGTCAAGGATGCCATGCCTGCCGGGCATGTGGACCTGGACCAGAAGGCAGAGAGCGTAAGCCTGAATGTCGGGGCCATTATTATAGCGACCGGATGGAATCCATATGATGCCACAAAGATGGACAATCTCTGTTTTGGAAAATACGATAATATAGTCACAAATATGATGATTGAGCGTATGGCATCTGCATCAGGGCCTACTGAGGGAAAGATTGTGCGACCATCTGACAAGGAAGAGCCAAAGACAGTGGGCTTTGTCCAGTGCGCAGGTTCCAGAGATGAAAATCATCTGAAATACTGCTCGTACATCTGCTGTATGGCCACACTGAAGCAGGCCTGTTACCTGAGGGAGCAGTCGGAAGATGTGGAGATATATATCTTCTATATTGATATCCGCTCTCCAGGGCTGAAATATGAAAACTTCTATAGCAAGGTCAAGGAAGACAAAAAGGTCCACTTCATCAAGGGCAAGGTGGCCGAGGTAAAAGAGGGATCGAGCCCCGGCAGCGTTGTGCTGGTGGCGGAAGATACCATTGGCGGCGGCAAGGTCGAACAGGAAGTAGATCTTGCAGTACTGGCCACAGGGATGCAGCCGACAGGGGCAACAACACAGATTCCAGGGATCGAATACAACTCTGACGGCTTTGTGGTACCTAATGATGGCATTATTCCATGCGGTTGCGCCAAGCGGCCTATTGATGTAGTTTCATCTGCTCAGAGTGCAACTGCTGCGGCCTTGAAGGCTGTTCAGACGTTGGTGAGGAGGGCAGGCTGATGTCGAAAAAAGTAGGACTTTATATATACACTGGAGATGGTATTGCCGAGGCCTTGGATATAGACAAGCTCGTAGAGGTTGCAACCGGACTCGGCCTTGAGATAGTACGTACCCATGCTGACCTGTATTCACCCGAAGGCGCGGCTATGGTGAAGCAGGATATAGATAATGAAGGGGTGGATGCAGTTGTTCTGGCTGGAATTTCCCCCAGATATGAGTTTGAGATCCTTGATTTCCCCGATATAATAGTGGAAAAGGCGAGTCTTCGTGAACTGGTTACATGGAGTCATCCGGTCAATGCGGACGATGAGAACGCAGATGCCCAGAAAGAGCATGTGCAGGAACTGGCTGAAGACTATATCCGCATGGCGGTTGTCAAGGTGCAAAAGTCCGAGCCTGTAGAGCCTTTTAAAACCGAGGAGATCAATCAGCGCATCCTTATCATTGGCGGCGGGGTCACAGGTTTGACTGCCGCGCTTGAGGCGGCTGAGGCAGGGCACGAAAGTATTTTAGTTGAGCGGCAGGCTGAGCTTGGTGGTTGGGGAGCAAAGCTCAGGAAGCAGGTCCCTGTAGGCCCTGAGTACTCTGAGCTTATCAATCCTGTGGTCCAGGATCTGATTGACAGAGTCAACGCCGGCGACAAGATAACAGTCAAGACCAATACTGAAGTGGCCCGTATAGGCAATGCCCCTGGAGACTTCAGGGTCAGCCTGAAGGAGACAGGGAGCAAAAGTGAGTGGGATGCACCGTTTCCACTGACAGATGCGGAGATGCTGGACGAGAGCGGCAAAGAGCTTTCGGCTGAAGATCAGAAAAAGAAGTATGAAGAGAAGAACGAGGGACGTAAGGACTACATGGAGGAGGATTCCAGCGCCGAGGTGTGCGGTGCGGTGATCCTGGCATCAGGGTGGAAACCTTACGAACCGGCAGAAGACGAGTTCAAACACCTGGCCTGGGGCAATCCCAATGTCATAACCAACTGTCAGTTTGAGGAAATTGCCAAGAATGGCAAGATTGTTCGCCCATCTGACGGCAAGGAAGTTAAATCAGTGGCCTTTATTCAGAGCCCCGGGGGTTCCAAGGACGATGCTGATTTCCCTTATGCCTCAGTAGCCACAAGCCTTGTGTCACTCAAGCAGGCCAAGTACCTTCGTGAGGACCAGCCGGAAGACGGCAAGGCATATGTCTTGTATGAGCACATGCGTACTTCAGGGCAGTATGAGTATTTCTACCAGGGCCTTCAGAACGATCCGGGGATCTTTCTTACCAAGGGAGACGTTACTGAGGTCAAGGACAACGGCTCAGGCGGGCTGACCGTCAATGTAGACAATACCCTTATCGGCGGCGACATCAGCCTGGATGTTGATCTCGCGGTCCTTGCCACAGGGATGGTCCCGACCACCAAGGACGACCCGGTTGTGAACCTGGCATACAGGCAGGGTCCGGGCTTTCGTGACCTGGACCTGTTCGGAGGCTACTGCGATTCAAACTTCATCTGTTTCCCATATGAGACAAGGCGGACAGGGATCTATGCCGCAGGCGGAGTCCGCAGGGGCATGACCATAGAAGAGGCAATGGAGGACGCCGCAGGCGCAACACTCAAGGCCCTGCAATGCCTGAAGGCCATTGACGAAGGTCACTCGGTCCATCCACGTACATGGGATTTTGACTATCCGGATTTCTACTTCCAGCGCTGTACACAGTGTAAGCGTTGTACTGAAGAGTGTCCGTTTGGTGCCCTGGATGACGATGAGAAAGGTACTCCCAAGCTTAATCCGTCAAGATGCCGTCGATGCGGTACGTGCATGGGCGCATGTCCGGAGCGCATTATCAACTTCAAGGACTATAGCATTGACATCGTCGGTTCGATGATCAAATCCATCGAGGTGCCTGACGACGACGAGGACAAGCTGAGGTTGCTTATCTTTGCATGTGAAAACGACGCATATCCAGCCCTGGATATGGCAGCCAGAAAGGGCCTTTCCTGGTCACCACTGGCCAGAATCATTCCTGTCCGGTGTCTCGGCTCTGTCAACGTGGCATGGATCAAAGACGCCATGTCAAGTGGAATGGACGGCGCTTTGCTCCTTGGCTGTAAATTCGGCGACGATTACCAGTGTCACTTTGTGAAGGGCAGTGAGCTGTCAGAGAAGCGCATGGCAAATGTTGCCGAGTCACTAGCCTCCCTGGGAATTGAGGCGGAGCGTGTAAAAATGGCACAGGTCGCCATTGACGAGTATGATCAAATTCCGAAGATCATAAATGAATTTATGGATGAAATATTTGAGTTGGGACCGAATCCATTTAAAGGTTTCTAGGAGGTACTAATCATGGCTGAACGAAATCAGGTGCAGCCGGACCTGGCGTTCGTAAAGGGCGTCATGGAGGCAGGTGGAGACACGGTTAATCGCTGCTATCAGTGTGCAACGTGCTCCATAATTTGCCCTCTGTCCACAGATGAGAGCCCATTCCCCAGAAAAGAGATGCTCTGGGCCCAGTGGGGTCTGGGATCCAAGGTCGCTGGGGATGCAGATGTCTGGTTGTGTCACAACTGTGGTGATTGCACAAAGTATTGTCCCAGGGATGCCCGCCCCGGGGATGTGCTGAGCGCAATCAGGATAAATGCCATACGACACTATGCCCAACCAAAGGCCCTGGCGAATTTGCTGAACAGTGCGGGCGGTGTAATAGGCACTGTAATTGCGTCGATGCTCGCTGTTATGGTAGTGGCATTTCTCTGGTCCTTATACACAAAAGAGGCATTTCCAATTCCAGAGGGCACTGTTGTATATCACAAGTTCCTGACTGTGATACCAATAGACGCTCTATTTCTCTCCATTTTTGCCCTTGCGGCATACGCCGGCATAAAGGGGGTGCTCCAGTTCTGGAGTGATATCTCCAAGGGCGCAGGACTACGGAGTTCGTATACAGGGAAGGCTGCAACGCCTGACTTGGGGCCTTTTCTGGTCAAGTATGTATGGCCTGCTGTTAAGGAGATACTGACCCACGAGCGCTTTAAGAAATGCGGAGAGGTGGCAGAGCGTGCAACAGGGCACCTCTGGGTCCTGTGGTCATTCATTATTCTGTTTGCCGTGACCATCCTTGTCATGATTCAGGCGGATGTGCTGGCCATTCTATTTCCTGATGCCGGGTTTGAGACACCTCTTGTCCAGTATCATCCGGTCAAGATCGCGGCCAACATCGGAGCTGTCATGCTCATCGCCGGGGTCTGGATGCTCAGGAATATGAGGAACCAGAAGACTGCAGAAGGGACTATTAAGAGTTCAACACAGGACTGGATCCTGATATGGCTCATCTTTGCAGTGGGCGTGAGCGGTGTCGCTGCAGAGATAATACGTCTCACTGACGTTGCGATCCTGGCCTACCCGGTATACGTGCTGCATTTGGGGTGTGTTGCAACTCTGTTCCTTTCCATTCCGTACTCCAAATTTGCTCATCTGCTTTATAGGACCACTGCTTATGTGCATGAGCGCTGGGCAAGGGATGTGAGAGCAGGCAAGGCCGGCTTTGGACTTGAGAAAATGGTGACTGCATGGCAGTATGAAGGAAAAGACATACATTAGGAGATAGAGGGCTCGATTGCCCAAGTTAATACAGGGGCGGCGCCGGTTGGATGTGCGCCGCCTTTTTTTTGTGATCAAAAGAGCTTGCTTTTTTTAAACAGGTCACTATTATGGAGTGTTCAATTTGGCTGGTGTAGCTCAATTGGTAGAGCAGCTGATTTGTAATCAGCAGGTTGCGGGTTCAAGTCCCATCGCCAGCTCCATTGGAAAAGTGCGGAGAGGTTCCCGAGTTGGCCAAAGGGGACAGACTGTAAATCTGTTGGCGATGCCTTCGGAGGTTCGAATCCTCCCCTCTCCACCAATAGATATAGTCAGTGTATGAACGAAAAGGCCGTTCAGACACAATTTTGAATGCTAAATTTTGAATTTAAAATGCTTTTAATTCTTAACTCTTAATTGGTTTCCCTTTGGGCGGGAATAGCTCAATTGGCTAGAGCATTAGCCTTCCAAGCTGAGGGTTGCGGGTTCGAGTCCCGTTTCCCGCTCCATGGAAATAGGTGCCCATGTAGCTCAGTCGGTAGAGCACTTCCTTGGTAAGGAAGAGGTCACCGGTTCAATCCCGGTCGTGGGCTCCATGATAGTGAAGCCTGTTGTTGGAAACATAAGTAGCAGCAGGCGTCTCAAAAATATCTCATTTGAGGAGTAACAGAGAAAATGAGCAAGCAAAAATTTGAGCGTACCAAGCCGCACGTCAATGTAGGTACAATTGGTCATATTGATCATGGCAAGACCACGCTTACAGCAGCTATTACT
>Ga0209121_10004099_pt1 | contig 13739 bp, 9 predicted proteins | sample Cruoilmetagenom3_FD_187292 | JGI IMG/M metagenome (GOLD analysis project Ga0209121, IMG submission 187292) | Oil polluted marine microbial communities from Coal Oil Point, Santa Barbara, California, USA - Sample 3 (SPAdes) (version 2) | ecosystem: Environmental > Aquatic > Marine > Oil seeps ...
TATAGCCCGAATTATTATCAAAAAATAATGCAGATTTTCGATTATTATGGTTTCTCACCTATTATTTCACACAAAACAGTACATTCAACATCCATTTATAAATTGGTAGAACACAACTTTGGTATCTCCATAGTTCCAACCGCACTGCAAACTGGTTATACTAAAAATGTAAAATTTATAGAGCTAAAAAATATTCCACAGCGCACTATTTTATCGGCTGTTTGGAGTAAAAAAAATAGGAATCCAATTTTATCAAAAATATTAGAAATTGTAATTAAAAATCACAGTCTTTCAAATTCTTAACTACCTATTTATAAATCGCACCTGTTAAAAAATCTATCGCTAATCCTGGTAAAAATAATACCGCATCGGCAATAAACCAACCAACTTTTATTTGTCGCTGTTCTTGCCCTGGCAATGGTTTTGTTTTCTGACTTGAACTTACCGGGCCTCCTAAAATAGTAGCACAATTAGACAATGAAAATGCTAATAAACAAATTACGGTTAACTTTAAAAATCGTTTCATATGAATTGTTTTTATAATGTTATAATAACTTAAAGATAAAAAAAAATAGTATGAAATATTCAAAAAAATGAAATTAAATTTTATTTGAAAAAGTTTAAATCAAATAATAAGTTTCTGAAAAAATTGCTAGAATCACATTCAAATAAAAAAGTTATTATTTTTAATTGCCTAAATTTAACAGTCTAATGAAAATTAGAAACTGAAGTCAGTTAAAAAACCAACAAAATAAAGCAACATGAAACCAACCTATTTAATTATTGTATTCCTACTTTTTATAAGTCTTCCAATAAATGCGCAACTAAGTGAAGCTGAAACCGCAAAAATTGATAGTTTGTTTCTTAATTGGACAAAAGATAACAGTCCCGGTGGTGCCATTGGAATTATGCAAAACAATAAAGTAGTGTATTCCAAAGCATTTGGTTTGGCAAGTTTAGAATATAAAGTTCCGAATACAACGGAAACTATTTTTAATACAGGTTCAGTTTCGAAACAATTTACCGCTATGGGCATTGTGTTACTGCATCAAAAAGGATTGTTAAATGTGAACGATGACATACGAAAACACTTGCCCGATTTACCCGATTTTGGACACGTTATTACCATTAAACATATGTTGCATCATACCAGTGGAATGCGCAGTTTACATGCTATGTTAAATTTAGCTGGTTGGAGAGGTGATGATTCTAGAACAAATGCAGATTTGTATCGTTTTATGCTGAAACAAAAAGAATTAAACTTTAAACCGGGCGATGAATATTTGTATTGCAACACAGGTTATATGCTAATGGTAAATATCATTGAAAAAATAACCAATGAGAAATTTCCTGAATGGATGAAAGCCAATATTTTTGAACCACTAGGAATGGAAAATACGTATGTTGAAGATTTATACTCTCGAATTGTTCCTAATAATGCAACTTCGTATCGCCAAAGAGCAAATGACATGATTAGAGCTGTAGAATATTGGGGTTATGTAGGTTCTGGAAATATGCACTCTACCACCAGTGATTTGTTAATTTGGCTAAATCACTTTGACAAGCCGAATTCCACTTGGAGCGCAGCTTTTAAAATAATGCAAATGGTGACGAAATTAAATGATGGAAGTGAGAATCCGTATGCGTTTGGTGTTGGAATCAATGAAATAAACGGCTATAAAAAAATACAGCATGGTGGTGCTATTGGTGGGTTTAGATCTTATGTAAGTACCTATCCCGAAAAAGAATTGAGCATTGCTATTTTAACCAATTTCTCATCTTCTAATCCGGGAGGAAAAGAATCTCAAATTGCAAACATTTTGCTTGACAAAAAAGAAGTTTCAGAAACTGAGAAAAGTAAAAAAATGGTAGAAAAACCAGCTATAAAAGTGGCTGTTAAAAACCTATATCAATTTGAAGCGTCTTACTGGAACGACAAAGAAAATAGTTCTCGAAAAATTTATGTAAAAAACGACACGTTACGGTATTCAAGAAGTAACAATGATGAAAGTCCTTTGGTTCCAATTTCTTCAAATGAGTTCAAAATGATAGGCCCTCCTAATTATTTAGTTGTAAAATTTAACCTTACTGAAAATGGTTTAAAAACGATGCAAGTAAGCGTTGACAATGGCCCTTTTTCTTATGCGGAAGCATACGGAATTTTGACGAATACCACCAAAAATATGACAGATTATGTAGGTCGTTTTTACAGTCCTGAACTAGAAAGTACGTATGATATTCTTATTAAAAATGAACGTTTGATTGCGCATCATGCAAGGCACGGAGATTTACCTATTAAAATACTTAAAAAAGATGTTTTAGAAATACCACAAACTGCCATTATTAAATACGAACGAAAAGACGACCAAACTGTAAATGGCATTCGAATTTCAAATGGAAGAGCACGTAATGTTTGGTTTAAAAAACAGTAACATTTAACTAAATAAACCAAGCTTTGCTGCTATTTTCAATTTGTACAGCAGCATCTTTTACTAATTGAATTAACATTGGCTCATTAATTTCTTCAATAGTTTTTAGTTGCAATGAACGCACTTGTTTACGGTTGTTGTAATTTTTTAATGCCGGATAATTTTCTTCTAATAAAATACCTTGTACAAAAGCAACATCAACAAAGTCAGTTCCTTTTAACACATTAAAATAAATCATTGGTTTTTTATCGTGCATAAAAAAAGGAATTTTATAACTATACTTTTCTTGCACCTCTGGCAAAGCCTTTGTTATAATACTTCGAACGTAAATCATTATAGATTGATACGGTTCTTCTTGTTCAAATATGTAATCTTCTATTGGGTTCATAAAATTTTACAATCCTTTAGTCCATTCTGCTTCAACATCTTTAATTGATTTCGGTTTTGGTTTCCCTAAAAGTTGATATCCAGTTTCTGTTATTAAAAAATCTTCTTCATTTCGCAATCCACTGAATGAGTGATACTCTTTTAACTTTTTAAAATTAATATAATCTGCATTATGGTTTGTTGCGCTCCATTGGTTTATTAATTCTGGAATAAAATAAATTCCTGGCTCTATGGTTAGCACAAAGTCTTTTTCCAACTTTCTTCCCAATCTTAAAGATTTCAATCCAAATTGTGTGCTTTTTGGATTTCCACCATAACCTACATACATTTCGCCTAAATCTTCCATATCATGAACATCTAGCCCCATCATATGCCCTAAACCACAAGGAAAAAATAACGCATGTGCTCCATTTGCAACAGCATCTTCTACATTCCCTTTCATAATTCCTAAATCTTTTAAACCTTCAACTATGGTTCTTGCAGAATTTAAATGAATATCTTTAAAAGCTACTCCTGGTTTTAGCATTTCAATAGCTGCATTATGACTTTCTAAACAAATATTGTAAATGTCTTTTTGTTTGGAAGTGAACTTTCCACTCACAGGAACTGTACTCGATAAATCGCCACAATAACCCATAGGAATTTCTGCTCCTGCATCCATTAAGAATAAATCTCCTTCTTTTAAGGTATTTCCGTGATAATGGTTGTGTAATGTTTGTCCGTTTATGGTTGCAATTATTGGAAACGATGTTTGACCACCAGCTCCAACTGCAACTTCCTGAACTGCCGCAGCAATTTGGGCTTCAGTAACACCCGGTTTTGCCATTCTCATAGCTAATTTGTGCATATCAACACTTATATCGACTGCTTTATGCAATAGACTAACTTCTTCAGGAGTTTTATAATTTCGCTGATTTACGACCGCATTTATTAATGCTATGGAAACTTTTTTTGCTTGCTCATTTGGTGCAATTCCAAGCCATTCAAAAAGTTTAATTTTATTATCTCCTCTATACGGTGGTAAGAAATGTACTTTTCTTTCTTTTGAATGTTTGTCTAATAGCTTCGTTAAATTATAAATAGCATCCGTTTTTGTTATTCCAACTTCACTTGCCAAACTAGCAATGGTTGGTTGCGGCCCCATCCAAACAAAATCTTCAACGGTAAAATCATTTCCAAAAATCCATTCTTCACCAGAATCACAATCTATGATAGCAGCTAAACTGGGGCGATTTATTCCAAAGAAATAGAGAAATGTACTGTCTTGTCTAAAATGATACGTATTATCGGTATAATTCATTGGGTTTTCATCATTCCCAAAAAGAAGAATTAAACCATTACCAACAGTTTCTTTTAATAATTTTCGTCTTTTAATGTACGTTTCTTTACTAAACATAATTTTATTTTTTTTAACGCTAAACTTTTTATTTTCTAAATAAAAAGCACCAACAAGATATGAATTTTGTTGGTGTTTTTGAACATTCTATTTTATTTCATGAAGCTAGTTTCTTAACTCAGGTCTTTGTTGTAGGTAGTTATTTTTTTGTTTTAGTCTTTTTTTTTATTTTCAATTTCTTTCATTGGTGAGTCACTTAAATAAGGAACTTTTGCAGAAGGAACATATTTACTTGTATTTACCAAGTGTGTTTCTTGGTCATCGAAGAAAATATGAGCTCCAAACGCTTTCAATACTTTGTCTTTTGATAAGCCTCCTAAAAAATATGCCTCATCAACATAAACTCCCCATTTACGAAGTGTTTTTATTACTCGCATATGACTAGGCGCATTTCTCGCTGTAACTATTGCAATTCGTAAAGGTGTCAATTCAATTGTTGTCGGTAAATGTTCTTGAATTTTAGAAAGTTTAATTAAAAGTTTAGCAAAAGGTCCTTCGTTTAAAGGGTCTTCTTCGTGTTCTGACTCATACTTATGAAAAGCATCTAGCCCTTCTCTTTTATTCCTTAATTCAGATTCATCACTAAAAATAACTGCATCTGCATCAAATGCTATTTTTACTCTATTATCTTTTTCATCAAATGATTCTGGTGGTGCATAAATCGTTGCAGCAGCACAAGCTTTAGAATCAATAACAGTTTGGACATCTTTGTCGTCTTTTGATAGAAACAAATCAACGTCAAATGCATCAATGTAAGGTGCTAATGGTTCCCCACCAGAGAGAGCAACTCTTGTTATTTTTAAGTTATGTTTTTTTAAAGAGTTCAAAATACGTACTCCAGTTTCAGGACTATTGCGAGACATAACAATTACTTCTACAATTTCTTTATCTACCTGATTGTTCAGTTCAAGTAAACTTTTTACTAGATAAAATGCTGAACCAGGTTGTAAAGGTTCGTTTTCGTGTTCCAACTGGTATTTTCGATAACCTTCAATCCCTCCCTCGTCAAAAATGATATTTTCTTCTTCCAGATTAAATAAAGCTCGAGAAGAAACTCCAATCACTAAAATATCTGAAAAGTTTACTGGCATATTTTTGGTTTTAATTGGCTACGGGTTAGAACATGAAAAGTAGCGGTTTTGAAAACGTCATTTTCCGATGTTTAAATTTAATATTTTTTAGATTTAAAAACATTCTATATTTCTCTATTTAGCAATTTTTGGCTTGTGTGGTGGCTGAAGCGAATTGCGAATATGTATGGCTTTTAGCGTTGGCTTTTTGTTCTATCTCATTTAATTGTCCTTATAAAATCCAAATTCTTCATCTATTAGCATTGCTCTGTCCAAATAACTATTAAATTCCTCGCAAGATGTTTCAGGAAGTAGTCCACACGAATAACAAGACGCAAGGTTTAGTCCGCCTACACCTTGGCCTTCTGAATGATAGCAGATTGGGTCAGAAGCACAGTCTTTAGCACGTGCCAAAGATGAACTTAATATTTTATAAAATCTCTCAGGATTTGCTTGAGAAACTAAACCTCCAAAACTTCCTTCGGCTCCAGCCATTGTGTAAATTAAGACACCTTGCATTTCATTTTCATTCACATAAAGTCTTTCCGAAAGTGATGTTGCTGGATAACCCGTTAAAAATTCCAATTCTTTGATTAAAATATGTGAAAAGGTGTGTATGAAGAGAAATGTTGTTAAATACTCTAAATTAGTAAGCATCTTTTCTTTTTCTTCGGAAGGTCTGAAAGTAGAAGTTTCAGCATTGTTTTTTAATGCTTCAATTCTTTTTTTGAAAAGTTCACTTTTAGAGCAGTTTTTAAACCATTTAGTAATTTTTTCTTTATCAAAATCAATAAATATTCCTTCTCCAAAGCTTTCAATTCCAGGCAACAACTTTGTGTTTTTCCCTTTAGATGTTGTGTATTTAGCTTTTACTGCGTGTTGACTTACAGGAATGTAGTCATCCATAGTTTTGTTCGCAAAAAGGTCTTTGTCGATTGGGTCTTGGCGACTGTAACCTGTTTGAACTGATGTTAGTTTTAGCCTATTAATTTTTAGTAATTTGCTAATTCCAAAATTGACTAGCTCATTTGAGTTAACTTTTTCAAAGACGAGATTTTTATCGTCTGGACTTTCATTTGTTGTTAAATACTGATATTCCCTTAATCTGTAATCGACTTCTTTGATAAAATCTTGATTCTCAGGAAACATAACTTCTTCAATCTGACTTATTGTAAGTTGAAGCTGTTCATTATTTATCTTTGCTTGGATTTTTTCAGATGAAAATTCAGCATCTTCATAAAGAGTTTTTATTTTATCCTTAATATCTTTTTTGATTTCGATAGTCGGTAAGTACAAACTGTTAGTTATTAAAGGATAGTAAACGCTATTACTTGTGCGAATAACAGCTTTAAACATTACTTTTTGTTCTTTTCCCTTAACATCTAAAACTGGATTTCCATCAGCATCAACAATGGTTTTAATTTCTCCGTTTTCGTTGAAATCTGGAACACGTAATCCCATTAAACCAATCAAAGATTGCTGTTTAGCATTCGTTTTGCAGTCAGGGTTTTTACATTGTATTCTAACTCCTGTAAAGTCTGGATTCCGACCATCTTTGATATATTTTAAATCTTGTTTATTACAACACTTTCCGTTAAAAACAATTTTCTTCTGAGCGTTTTCATCTTTTTCTCTGGTTAAATTTGTCCAATTGTACCAAGGAATGTCCTTAATATTTCCATTAGGTGCTGTCATAATAAACCTAACTTGCTCTAAAACATAGTATCTTCTCTTTTCTTTATTCTTTTTTGCTTTTTGATAACATTTATAACATTTTGGTGGTGTAAAAGCGTCATCTAATTTATTTCTATCCTTACTGTGAAAAGCGATTTTCCAACCTTTGTACCAATCATCAATATGCTTAATACTATTACACTTATTGCAATACATCCATTTAGGGAAATATTCAGCATCAACTATATGGTCTTTTAGTTTTGGTAAAGAAGTATTATAAAACGCAGAATAATTCACAGGAATTTTAACTATTTGATTTAAGTCTGGAAAATAGAATTTTAATCGTTTTAATAAACGGTCATCATTAATACTTTCGTTTTCCTGAACTTCAATTTTCCCTTTTTCAATTAGGAAAAAATATTTCCATTTATCAAAATTCTTTATCATTAAAGCTCCATCAATTGTTTCAATTATTGAACCAACTCCACCATATGAACTAATTAATTTTCTTGTTTGTAATTCTGTGTATTTAGCCATTTTTTCTAATGTTTGGTAGTCCAACTCTAATAAAGGAATTTGTGTCTATTTCTCTCATTGATTGCATAACAGACCATAAGTCATCCTTGTCAAAACTTTTTTCTGCTGGTTTTACAAGTAAACCAATTTCTGTTTTTGTCGCTTCATAATTTTTTAAATCGTGATTTTCTATTTGCTCCAACCAATCATCAGAAAGCACTTTTAATTTATTTTCAAATAATTGATAAACTTTAGAATCAGTTGAATATCGTTTCTTAATCTCAGTTTTTAAACCATCCAACATTTCAGGTTGAAAATATTGGGCAGAATTATTTGATGCCATTCCTATAACTTTATGCCTAACATAAGTTATCATAATACTTGCCAGCATTTTTTCAAGTGTATTTTCGGTAAAAGGTGTTAAGCTAACTGGTTCTACACTTTTGTAAAATGCTTGATGAAATGGAATAAAATGTTCAAAATGAGATTTATCTCTTGCTCTATTTGCATCCAATAAATCAATAACTAAACCTTTATATTTTCGACCAACTCTACTTGAAGCCTGAATATATTCCGCTACATTCTTCGGTTGGCTATTGATAAGCATTACATTAAACCTTTCAATATCAATTCCAACGGAAATCATATTAGTAGCTAAAACTAAATCAATTATACCTGATTTTACATAGGTATTTCCATTAGGATATTTTTGTATGGTCTTTTTATCAAAAGTGTTTTCTTCTAATCGTTTTAAAGTTTGTTTGATTTTTGTGCTATCAATTCTACTTGTCAACTCTTCATCACGATTGTATAAATATTCATAATTAAATCTGTCATTGGGATTGTCTCCATATAACTTCTTTTGTAAAGCAGAAGTAAAAGTTGAAATTTCATCTCCAACCTTATTATGAATTTTACCTACATCTTTTAAACTGTTGTAATATGAAATGAGTGTCCAATACTTGTCAAATATTTCATAGTCATTTACTCCATTTAAAATCAATTCTTTATAAACTTCTAATCGTGCTACAAACAAATTGGCAAACATTTGAAGTTGTGTGTCAATTGATGATTTTCCTGTTGGAATAAAACCAATATATCTTCTTGTACTTTTTGTAGTTGATGCTTTTGCAAAAAAGCTATCTGAAGAACTCAAACCAGAAGGCGGAAAAACATTTACAATTTTATCATTTCCATACAATGCTTTTATTTGTTCATTTGTATTCCGAGTTGTTGCAGTTGAGGAAATTATTTTTGGTTTTCCGCCATTTTTAGAGCACAGTATTTCAATAACACTTTCAAAAATCCCTGTAATTGTTCCTAAAGGACCAGTTAGAAGGTGTAATTCATCTTGAATAATTAAATCAGGTGGTAAACTATCATTTAATGAGTTAAAAAAGCTGTTACCTCGTGCTTTCCAAGCCAACATTGCAAATTTATCTACTGTTCCAAAAAGTAGAGTAGGTGGCTTTTCATATAACATTTCATCAACTACCTGAATAGGAAGTTCATTATGAAAATGACATTTTTTGTTTACGCACTTTATTTTAAATTTTGTGTCCTTTTTCTTCCCTTCAATTTTAAAACCAAATATCCAATTATTGAGTTCGTTTTTAGTTATGAGTTTTGTGCCACACCAAGAACAAGAACTAATTTGAAATACATTTTTGTTATCAGGAATACCATCTTTTTTATTACACTCTTCATTAATATCTTCAACTTTCCCCTCTGCTTCTTTTAAAGAATTTGGGGTAGAGGACATACCAACCCACATTCCTATTGTTATTGGTTCTTCTCTTAACTCTTGTTCAAGTTTCGTTCTTAAAAACTCTAAGGAAACAATTAATCTTGAAGCTCTTTCAAACTGTTGAGCTGTAAGTAATCGCAAAGTATAACGCATAATTACAGAAGTGCCATCATATCCTGTCTTATTCATTAATCTGCGATAGATAATTGTAAAAGCACCTACAGATAAATACGCTTCGGTTTTACCACCACCAGTTGGAAACCAGATTAGGTCAACAACTTTGTTTCTTGCATCAGATTTTAAGTCTGTAATGCTATCAATATTTAATAGTAAAAAGGCTAATTGAAACGGTCTATATTTAGGTTTTCCAAAAGAGAGTTTATCGAAATTATAGTTTTTGAAATAGTCAATACTATTGTAATCAATAGTTGTATTTAATTCTGTTAAATCTTTTTCTTTACCAGAAAAATCATCATCATTTGATATTATAATTTGAATTAGCATTGCTGAATTTGCTAATTGAAAAGCTCTGAAAATTTTATCGTCTTTTAGTAACTCGATATTTAATTTTAATCTGTTAAGATTGTAATCTAAGTTTTTGAAAATATGGTTTTCAATTTCTTTATTTGATGAGCTGATTTTCTTTTGCTCTGAAATCCAATTGCCATATAGGTTGACAAAAGTTTTTAATCTTTCAATTATTTCAGTTTTTTTTTCATTTGAGAAATGAGAAAGACTGTAAATGTCTAAGCTTTTATTAAGTAAATGAAAGTCATTTGGATTGTCTTTAAAATCTTCTTCCGAAAAACTGTTTTTCGTGTCTTTTACATCATATTGTGGTAAGAATGAAGTTTGGATAGTTTCCTTGGCTTTATCCCAAACTACAGAGCAGTTGTGACCAATCCCATAACTCAATTTGTCCTTGTACAAATAATTTAATACTTCTGCTTCTTTGTCTAAAGGATTTAGTTCAATGTAAGATTTATAAGGGCTTAATTCTTTTAGGCTAACTTTAATTTTGGTTTGGAAAATACATTTTTGGTTTAAAAGTTCTTTTGCATTTGAAAATTGGTTCGATGGATGTTCATCTGATGTGTTTGCTAATTGTATTTTAACATATGTACAATTTGGATTTTGTTTTATATGGTATGTTTTTAAAGTATAAGAAGCTCTTAAATAATCGCTTGTCTTCTTTTTTAAATTTCGCTCAAAAATTGTTTTAGGTTTAGAAATGTCTGAAATAGATATTTTCTCGTTTATATCAATGTTTTCTCGTTTCCAAGTTCTACCAATTAACTTTTCAAAGAGATGGAATATCGGTGGAAGTGAACTGTCTTTAAAACCATCTGACTTTTTAAAATCATCAAATTGGGCAAATTCTTCGGTTCTTGGTGACCGGCTTTTACCTTGTAACTTTCGTTTTAAAATCATATAACCATCTTCGTAGCTTATAATTTTTTTGAAAGGAAATGAAGGGTGATTGTTAAATTCTTCAAAATCTCTTTTAGATACTTTTATTTTTATATCACTTGTTACTTGAGAATATAGACCAAAACTAAATTCAACATCAAGTTCTTTTACTCCATTGTCAATACAAAAAGTTAAACCAATATTAGATGGGAAAAATGTATTTTGAGATATTTTTAACTCATCATCTTTATTGTCGCCTTTGTTACTGGTTGTAAAGTTTTTATCTGTTGGTTCTTTTTCTTCAATTTCAACTTTTAAAGCATCTTCATCATCAGATTCCGTTTCGTTTGCGACTTCACTTTCAGCAGAATCTTTTTTTATTTGTTCTGGAAATAAAACACCTGTATAATATCTTTGTAAAGGATAATCTGATATAATTTCTTCACTTTTATCTTTTTCGGTTACGAAAATATCTGAACCAGGACCCAAAAGGCCTTTTTTAATTCTTTCTTGAAAAATATCGCGTGCTATATTATCGTGATTATTGCTCATAATCAATTGCTTTTATTTTTTTAATGGTTCTTTCTTTTGCGTTTTGGTCAACAAATTTTTGAATTTGTTTTGTTGTAAACTGCTTTAGCAGTTTCCCTTTTCTTTTATGTTGGATGTAATCTGATATTTCAGAACTGAACTTCCTACCTAATGATTTCATTATACGATTGTAACCTATTCTATATTTAAAAATGTCATTATAATTGTGGTTTAATTTATCAGAGTTTATTGTTTTTTTAATTACAGATAAATCTTTTTTCCTTTGAGGAAATTTCACATCACTTTCTGGCCTAATCCAGTTATTAAGGGTTAGTGCGTTTTTAATTGATAGACCGTTTTGTACAAGAAGTTTATGTAATTCACTCAATGAATTATGTTCTTTGTAATATAATTCCAGTTCTGATTTCCATAAGTTGGAAAACTCTTCTATTTTCTTAAATTCTCCATTAATATCGAATTCTAAAGCTACTTGGTATAGTTCTTCTTTAGAAGAATTATCGTAAACTCTAATTTTGTCTCCTGTTTTAAGGTTTTTAACTTTCTCAAAACGTTCTTTTTGGTTTATTTTTAATAGTACAGTTTTATTTTCGTCTAATTCTAATTTTTCTGTGTCGTTTTCAAAAGTCAACTCTCTTATAATATTTGTTGCAAAATTTTCGCAATAGTCAGGGTTTATTTTAGCTTCTTCATCTTGACTAAAAAGTCTGTTTATTAGTTCATCGATATTTTCTATTTGTTCTATTTCTTTAAATGAAATATCAGATATTACCTTTCTGTCAGCACTTTTTAGTTCGTGATATGTTTCCCTGTTTAGCTTAGTCTCACAATTATTGAAATGTGTTTCTTCTTGTGGATATAGGATGATATTTATTTTGTTAGAACTATACATCATTGACTTTAAGTGATTGTATCCAAAAAATCCTAAAAAGACTATTGTTTTGTTTTTAACAGTTAAAGAATTGAACTCTTTAAAAGAAATAACATTTTTTACTTTATAAGAATTAATTTCTTCCTGCCAAATTTCCAAATATTCTTTAGGTACAATTAAATAGTCTATTTTTTGATATTCTTCAATCTTTTTAAATTTAAAATGTGCTGTTTTTTTAGAGTTAATTAGTACTAAAAACTTATCTAATATTTCATTCCAAACATTATCATAGTCATATTCTCCAATATCTGACAATATAGTTTCAACAATGTCTTCGCCTTCTTTCTCAAAGTAAATTAAAGCATTATCAAGTTGTGTGAGTAGTCTGCTTTTAGGTGAAGGAATTATTATTGGCAATATGTTTCGTACATACTTGTACAGCTCATTCAAGCTAATTCCATAGTCTATTTCAATTTTTTGAATTGAGATATTGAATTCATTTAAAGCGATTGTAAACGCTTCATTATTAACTATTACTTTGTTGATTGGGTAAGTAGTAAAGTAATTGAAATAGTCTAATTCAGATAATGTCCATTTCCATTTTTTTATGTTTGGAATTACATTAGTATTTAAGTCTGTACTTCCAATTAACAAGCAATTCTCTATTCTTCCATTGTTTAAATCTTCCGTAATTTCAAGATGACTTTCTTTATATTTATTTTCTCCAATGAAAGTTATATTCCGTACTATGATATCTTGCGTTAAAATATGTTTTCGAGCTGTCTCATAATCATTGACTATGTATATCATTGGTTCAATAGGAATGTTGTCCGTTTTTGTTCCTGATTTTGTTATATATTGGAATGGAAATGCTTTATGTAGCTTTTCTCCATCTATTTGATGGGATTTTAATTCAGTTACAATACTTTTATCGGTAACAATGATAGATTTATACTTGAATTGTGAAGGCACTTCCTTATCAATACCATCTATGTGATTTCTGAAAAATGAACGATAATCACTAAAGGTTTTATGAATTTTAGATGAACTTGCATCAGCATTAGTTTTTATGTATGACTTCAAACTACTAACTGATACATTTGGCAACCTTGTATTTGCCTTATCTTTTTTTATTAAAACTGCTTTTTTATCTTTGATTGATTGAATAATAAAACGCTCTTTTCCTTTTTGTAAAGTATCTTCTTCTTTAAAGGTAGTATTGTCGTCAATGAAATTGTCAATAAAATTATATATAGCAAGCGTAAATATTGCAGGAATGTAGAACTGTGATTTGGTTTCTTTATCAGGAATATAGAGAAGAGTATTGTTTTTGTTATCTCTGATAGATTGGTATATCAAATATGAGTTTATTGTTTCAAATTGGTCAAATTCCAGTTTATTTATTTTGAAGTGCTCTTTTAACTTTCTTTCAGAAAATTCAATCAGTATTTCTAAGTATTTATTTACGTCATTCATTCTCTTTTTCTTGGTCAGCATTTTTTTAAAATAGCTCTTTTGGTTTTTTCAGCGTTGGCTTATGTGTCGGCAAAAAACCAAATGTGCTGTTTGTGAGGTTGCGTTTTTAGTTCAAATATTGATTTTCAGCTCGATTTTCGCATTATGCACAACTCCTAATAAAAAACATTCATTAGAAATAAATACTATTTTTCAAAATTAATCTACCCACACT
>Ga0209121_10004100_pt1 | contig 13735 bp, 16 predicted proteins | sample Cruoilmetagenom3_FD_187292 | JGI IMG/M metagenome (GOLD analysis project Ga0209121, IMG submission 187292) | Oil polluted marine microbial communities from Coal Oil Point, Santa Barbara, California, USA - Sample 3 (SPAdes) (version 2) | ecosystem: Environmental > Aquatic > Marine > Oil seeps ...
CTGCCAAAAATTAGCACTTTTTTTAGAAAGATTCTTAGAAACAATTACTACTTTTTTAACTTCATCTAAGCTAAAATTGTTTATCATCCATTTTACTGACTTCTGGTCTCCAAACTCTAAAATTCTTTCAATAATAAATTGGCTATGAGTTTTTTTATCTACTTTTGAAAAATCTACATCCCAAAAATATTTTTGCAAAAAAGAAGGTAATTTTCCCATGCATTAATCTTATCAAATTTTAAGACATAATAAAATCTATTCAATTAATGTTTTTTGAATTTTTTATAAGCTAATATAATGGTTTTGGATTTTTAGGTCCAAATAGTGCTGATAAATCTACTACTATAAGAATGCACTGCGGACTTCTTCTTCCAACTTCAGGAAAAATTATATTTTGTGAATATAGTGTTTGCACCCAAAGTAAAAAAATACAATCTTTGTTAACATTTTAACAAATGATTATGTATAATAGTCTAATATAATTTCATACTTAGAGAAATATAAATAAATATAAACTATAAATACAAAGCTTAAGATAATATGATCAAAATCAATTATAAAATCATAAAGATATCGGTAATAGGCGGAAGCAAGGTAGGAAGTGATATTTATAAACTTGCCTATGAAGTAGGAAGCGAGATAGCAAAAGGTGGGGCTATCCTTATTTGCGGTGGATTAAGTGGAGTAATGGAAGCATGCTGCAAGGGAGCAAAAAAGGAAGGCGGTCTTACTATCGGAATACTGCCATCTAAAGAAGAGGCTACTGCTAACAAATATGTGGATATAAAAATTCCAACAGGACTTGGGTATGCAAGAAATATTCCTATTATTTTATCTGCACATGCAATAATCGCCATAGATGGAAGTTATGGAACACTTTCAGAAATAGGTTATTCATTAACATACAACAGGCCAATAATAGGTTTAAATACGTGGGAAGTTCAACCTTATTATAATGAAAATACCCCATTTATTATAAGAGCTAAAACTGCAAAAGAAGCAGTAAAAATAGCACTAAAAGAAGCTAAAATTTATATCAAAAAAAATTTCATTTAGTGATTTAAGTCACATTTACTAATAAGTAAATTAAGTAAACGCCTTAACAAAATTCATCTGTAAATTAGACAGTGAAGACTGCAAATTTTCCCTCTCACTGGCACTCACTTCATCTGAAATTACTTTAAATAATGCATCAAAACAATCTACTGCCAATTTTGCCTGTTGCCTGTCTTTGAATTTATCATTTACACCGATGGGAATACCCATCTTTTTATAAGCAAGGCTCGAAAGAGACATCATCATCTGAACCACTGTATCCTTAGTAGTTAGCCTGTCAATCTCTTCCTGAAGTTTTTTTATCATTTCTTCTTGTTCTCTTTTTTTCTTTTCTTCTTCAGTTTCTTCTGTTTTCTTTCTATCTTTCTTTTCGGCCTCCTCTTTTTCCACTTCTTTTTTTAATTCCTCTTTAACTTCTTCGCTTACAGCCCCAATCTTATCCTTTAATTCTTTGTCCTCATCGTTTCCACCATTTCTTTTCCCTTTTTTATTTTTATCCTTTTTACTAACCAATTGAGTTCACCCCTATCTTTCTTAACAATTTATAAATTAATTTTTTCTTTTCAAAATTTTTTTACTAAATACTATTCTGATTCATATTTTACTAGTGAAAATATATCATAACCTTCCAGCAATTTTCTAGGATTCAAAAACTCAAGTTCAATTAAAAAGCAAAATCCAACAACTTCTCCTTCCCTTTTCTTAACAAGCTCTGCCTCTGCCCTGGCAGTGCCGCCGGTAGCTACAAGATCGTCAACTACCAGTATCCTTTCCCCTTTGCTTACTGCATCCAAATGCATCTCTAAAATATTCTTTCCATATTCGAGCTCATAAGAAACCTGACATGTTTTATAAGGCAGTTTACCTGGCTTTCTAACCGGGATAAAACCTATACCCATCTTGTATGCCATAGCAGCTCCAAATATAAAACCTCTCGCTTCTGCTCCCAGTATTGCATTAATATTTTTGCTTTTGTAATGTTCAACCATCGTATCTATAGAATATTTAAATGCTTCTCCGTCTCTAACAAGTGGTGTGATGTCCCTGAATACTATTCCTTTTTTAGGAAAATCTGGGATGTTTCTTATTTTTTGCTTTAAATCCAATTTTTTCTTCCTTTCTTAACTTTTTCACATATTTAAATCTTAAAAACTCTTTTTAATATATAACATTGCCTTTTTTAAATTGGTAGGTAGATATTCTTTTATTAAATTTATTCTTAGCTATTACAAGATTTTGTCAGTTATTATTAGTTTATATCAGTTTTATTTACATTTTCCTTTACTGTCTTTATTATATTTTCTTCATCAAATCCATAAGCCGAAATAAGTTCAGAAGAAGAACCAGAAGAACCAAACTTATCTTTTACTCCCATTCTTATTACTTTTGTAGGGCTTTCCTCAGATAGCACTTCACAAACTGCACTCCCAAGGCCTCCAATTATACTATGATCCTCAACAGTTATTACCAACCCCGTTTTCTTAGCACTTTCAGTTATTAACTTGCTATCAATTGGTTTTATTGAACCCATATTTATCAAATCTACTTCAATACCATCTTGTTCCAGCTTTTTAGCTGCCTGCAGGGCAATATTTGTAGTAAACCCTGCACTTATAAGCGTTACATCATCCCCTTCCATTATTTTTATACCTTTTCCGATCTCAAAACTGTAGTTGTCATTAAATATTACCGGTACAGATCCCCTGCAAAGTCTAACATAGCAAGGCCCTTTGTACTCAGCAACCTTATCAATAGCTTTTTTAGTTTCTGTCCCATCACATGGGGAGAGTACAACCATTCCAGGCATTGCTCTCATAATTGCAGTATCCATTATAGCCTGATGAGTAGCTCCATCCTCACCAATTGAAACTCCTGAATGGGTAGCACAAATTTTCACATTCAAATGTGGATATGCTACTGAAATACTAACCTGATCACAAGCCCTTTTGGAAGCAAATACTGCAAAAGTAGAAACAAATGGTACCTTTCCCATAGTGGCAAGCCCTGCAGCTGCACTCATCATATTTGATTCGGCAACACCAAAATCAAAAAACCTATTTGGAAACTTCTGAGCAAAAATAGAAGTCTTAGTAGATTTGGACAGGTCACAATCCAAGACTACGATATTTTTATTTTTCTCCCCTAATTCAACTAATCTTTCTCCGTAAGCTCCCCTTGTAGCTACTTTTTTATCATCAGCAAATAAAATCTTTTTTACGCTTTCTGGGATCATTACAAAAAGCCCCCTTTTTTATGATTTATATAATTTACAAATTTTTTTTATTTTACTTTTATTTTTGTTACTATTATTTTTACTTTCCTTTCTATATATTTGTCAGTTAATCTTTAAATCTATAAATTTATGTTAAACATTATCTAAACAATTATCTTTAGTTATCTTTATAATTTTAACTTCTTATCATCCTAATTAAAAATTTTCATATTAAAATTAACCCGTAATTATGAAAAGAGTTATGAAAATAATTACAAATTTTATGCTAATTAACTTTAGCTCTGCAAATGTCACCTAAAGCCTTCTCTTTTTCTTCTTCTGAAGGTGTCTTGCCATGCCAGTCGCACTGATCCTCCATAAAAGACACGCCCTTGCCCTTTACTGTATTAGCAATAATACATACAGGATTATTTTTAATACTTATAGCTTTATTAATAGAATTTTCTATTTCATCTAAATTATGTCCATCTATTACTATAACTTCCCAGCCAAATGACTTCCATTTATCAACCATAGGTTCGCTACTCATAATATCTTTTGTATAACCATCTATCTGAAGTCTATTTCTATCTAAAATAGCAATCAAATTTCCAAGTTTGTAATTAGAAGCTGCCATTGCTGCTTCCCATATCTGCCCCTCATCACATTCTCCATCCCCAACTATTGCAAATATTTTGCAGTCGAGTTTGTCCAATTTTGCTCCAATTGCCATCCCAACTGCACAGGAAAGTCCCTGGCCCAGAGAACCTGTAGTCATATCAACACCAGGAGTTTTATTCATATCAGGATGTCCCTGAAGTATACTCTCATACTTCCTTAAAGTTTTAAGATGGGATTTATCAAAATACCCTTTTTCTGCCAGCGCTGCATACCATACCGGGCAGGCATGTCCTTTAGATAAAACTACTCTGTCCCTATCTCTTTTTGCAGGGTTTTTCGGGTCAATATTTAGTATTCCGCTAAAATAAAGGTAAGAGAATATATCTGCAAGCGAGAGCGATCCTCCAGGGTGGCCGGACCCCGCCTCACAGAGCATTTCAACAATATCTATCCTTATTTTTCTTGCCATCTCTTCCAATTCCTTCTTTTTTTCTTTATTCATATAATTTCCTCTCGTGTAATAAAATAACATTTATTTGTTTTTTCATTATTCTTTTTATTCATTTCGATCTCTCAATTTATTATATAAAATTACAAACTCTGAAGGTGATAAAATTTTTACTTCTTTGCAAATTTTCTGAGGGAAGTGCTTTTTATTTCCAGTAATTAAAAATTTAACTCCTCCTGCTAAAGCAACCTCCAAAAAAGGAGAGTCATCTTCATCTGGTAGCAAGCTTGCAATTGGGCCTGCAACTACACTAATCCCTTCTGCCTTAATCTGTTCAATTATCGCCTCCACCTGTTCATTTCCAAACCCAAATTTATCTCTTTTTAATACATCTCTATACTCATCAATAATTCTTATGTCATAAGCAAGTTTAATCTTATCTTCCAGTATAAGACGAAGAACCGTAGCTGAAGTGCTATATTCTTTTAGTAGTCCAGAAACCAAAACATTTGTATCAATTACAATTATCACCTTTGGCGCTCCGAACGAACAGCTTTAATTTCATCTTCAATATCTTCTTCTGTTAATTTATCTATTCCTTTTTCTTTTGACACTTGCTGCATTTCATCCATTGCCATAAGTGCTCTGCTTCGACGTATTACTGTTAAAGAGCGCTCTAAGTTCTCTTCATCGGTTCCATTCAGTATTGCAATTGGTCTACCATTTAAAGTAATTATTATATCCTTACTAATTTTTAGTTGTTTCCAGACATCGGCTGGTTTTAATCTTAGATCTCTAACACTAACAAATTTCATTATTTTCCTCTCTTACTTTTAGTCAACAATAATTGTATTAATTGTTCCACAATAAGTCAACAACTTAAAGAAAAAGATTTTTAATGATTTAGCAAATCAATTACTACCCTTATAATTATTACTGCTAAAAGTAAAGCAAAAATAATTCTTATTACTTTAGGATTTACTTTTCTATTTAAATATGTACCTAATCTTGAACCGCCAATGGCGCCAACCCCTACTACTATTGCAAGTGTAGCATCAAAATCTACTGAAATTACCTTTCCTATCATCCCTGGAATTGAGGTAAAAATAATAGCTCCCAGTGATGTTCCCACTGCAACTTTTATGGGTAAACTACAGAAAAAAAGTAAAGCAGGAACAAATAGAAATCCACCCCCTACTCCCAAAAGACCAGCGGTAAAACCAGCTATGATGCCTACCGGAATTATCTCATAAAATCTAATTTCACTAGAAGTAAGTCTTTTTTTTTCTATTTTACTTCTTAAAAAGAATAAAACAAATGAAACAGCAACTGCAAAAAGATATATTATTTTAATTGCTAAATCTGGAATGTATTTTGTAAGATAAGAGCCAAGGAAAGAAAATACTGCAGCCGGCAACCCAAAATAAGCAGAATATCTAAAATTTATTGTTTTTTGAAAGTAATTAAATATTGTCCCAGAAATACTTGAAAAAACAACCTGGACCATTGATATAGCTGTAGCAGCTTTCAGACCAACATCAGTGAAATACAACAGTAGCGGTATCATTACAATACCGCCACCTATTCCGAGAAAACCTGATACTATTCCACCAATTACTCCCATCAGTATAAACTTTAGATATACCATCTTTATGGGTAAATACCTCTAAGGCTTACAGCTTCGGCAACTCTTCCCACTGCTAATATATTAGAAGCAGTTCTCATATCAACCTTATCTTTTTTATAAATATCATAAACTTCGTAAAAAGCTTTTTCCATAATATCTCTTAACTGCAGGTTAACTCTTCTCTTGCTCCAGAAATAAGCATCTCTTCCCTGAACCCATTCAAAATAAGATACAGTAACACCTCCAGCATTGCATAATATATCAGGAATTATAAAGATACTATTATCTATTAAAATTTTATCAGCTTCTGGAGTCGTAGGTGCATTAGCTGCTTCTGCAACAATTCTTGCCTTAATTTTTGGAGCATTGTTTGCTGTAATCTGGTTTTCAAGTGCAGCTGGAATAAATATATCACAATCCAGCTCAAAAATTTTAGAACCGGGGATATTTTCACTTTCTTTATAATCAACTACACTTCCTGTACTCTCTACATGCTCTAAAACCTTGTAAGGATTTATGCCGTTCTTGTTATAAATACCACCGCAAACATCACTTATAGCAATTATCCTAAATCCTAAATCATAAAGAATTTTAGCAGCATTAGAGCCAACATTGCCAAAACCCTGTATTGCCACTTTTAAATTTGTAGTATTAATACCTGCTACCTTAAGCGCTGATAGAATAGTATAGACACAACCTCTGCCAGTTGCTTCTTCTCTCCCCTGGGAACCACCAATAACTATTGGTTTTCCTGTTACAATACCTGGCACTGAATATCCCTTATTAATGCTAAATGTGTCCATAATCCATGCCATAATCTGAGAATTTGTTCCTACATCTGGAGCTGGTATATCTTTTTCTGGTCCTATATTTGGTATAAGCTCAAAAGTAAATCTTCTTGTAAGATTTTCTAGCTCTCTGTCTGAGAGTTTTCCTGGATCTACCGCTACACCACCTTTTGATCCTCCAAAAGGAATATTTACTACAGCACATTTCCATGTCATAAGCATTGCTAAAGCTTTTATCTCATCAAGGGTTACATCCTGGTGATACCTGATTCCACCTTTGGCAGGACCTCTATTTGTATTATGCTGTACCCTGTACCCGTCAAATATATCAATATCCCCATTGTCCATTTTAACTGTTACTGCTACTTCAATTGTCTTTCTGGGTTTACTCAGGTATTTTTTTACACCTGGTTTTAAATCAAGCAGGCTCATTACCTCATTAAGTCTTTTAAGCGTTACTTCCCACAAATTACCTTCATTATTTGCCATTTTTTGCATCATCCTTTCAAATAAAAAATTTAAATTATCGCACTTTTTCCTGATTCTGAAGTTCTAATTCTAATAGCATCTTCAACAGGAATTACAAATATTTTACCTGAGCCTATTTCTCCAGTTCTGGCAAGCTTTACTATTAGTTTTGTTATACCATCTACTATTTCTTCTTCTACTATTATTTCGAGTTTGGTTTTAGGTAAAAATTTGACTTCCTTGTTAGGTACTTCTCCCTTTATATAACCTCTCTGTTTGCCAAAACCTTTTACCTCAGTTACACTCATACCTTCAACCCCAGCTTCTATCAAAGCTTCTTTTATTGAGTCCAGTTTAAATGGCTGTATAAAACATTCTATTTTTCTTAGCATATGAACCTATCCTTTCCTAAATTTTTAATTATAAAAATCTAAAATTACTGATATACAATTAGTCCATAATATCCAAAGATTAATTAAGTATCAATAGAAATAGGCAAATTTACCCATCTTTTCTCTTTATCTGATATCTGCGCTGCCTCCAGTATCTCCTGTACTTTGTATCCTGCATGCATATCTGCATCAGGCTTTCTGCGCTCAACTATATTTGTTACAAAATTCATAGCATTTCCTGCATGATATCTAATCCAGCCAATAGAAAACTTAGGGCCAGGAAACTGAGTTGCAGGTTCTGGATATCTCTGCACAGTCTCTATTGCAGTAAACCCTCTCCTGCCTCCAATAGGCTCTCCAACATCTCTTGTGTCATATACTTCTAAAAAGTTTGGCTGTATGCTATTAAATCTTATAGCCCCTTTTTCTCCATGGATTTCTATACGATATTCATCATTAGCTCCAGTAGCAACTTTTGATCCTTCAATAGTTCCAATAGATCCATTTTCCATCTCAAACATTATAAGAGCAAGATCCTCTACATCTACTTCTCCAAACTTCCCTGGTTTTCCAGCAATAGGTCTTTTCTTTACAAGTATCTCAAGTCTTGAAAACACCCTTTTAAAATCTCCTAAAAGGAATCTGGTTAAATCAATTACATGAGAAGACAGGTCATATAGAGCACCTCCTCCACAGAATTTTTTCTGAATTTTCCAGTACAAAGGTCTATTGGGATCAGAGTTTCCAGAATGCAGATATACAATTCTTGCACTATATACTCTTCCTAAAAATCCTTCCTCAATTAGTTTTTTTGCTCTCATCATGGCAGGTTGGTAACGATATTCAAATGTTACTTGAGAAATAAGTTCAGGATAAGAGTTTGCTATGTCCAATATCTCTTTTGCTTCAATCAGATTCATAGCCAGAGGCTTTTCACAATTTACATGCTTTCCAGCTTTTAAAGCTTCAATAATTACTTCTTTATGAAGATAATTTGGGGTACAAACTTCTATTATATCTATATCATCTCTTTTTATTAAATCTTTCCAGTTATCTGTTGCAAATTCAAACCCTGCATACTCCACACCTTCCTTTGCATCTTCTATAGGCACTGAAGCTACCCCTACCATTTTCAGTTTAGCAGGAAGCGGACTGTAGTAATAAGGTAAATTTAAGTATGATAGAGTATGAACTTTACCAATAAATCCATACCCTACCATTCCAATACCTAAAGTTCTTTGAATAGACATATCGCAAACCTCCATTAGAATTTAATTTATTATATTAATATTATACATACTAATCTTAATTTTATTAGTACCCATATTCTTTCTCAACTTCAGTTATAGATTCATCTATAATTTCAAGCGCTCTTTCTGCAACTTTCTCTTCCATTATAAGTGGAGGAGATAGCCTCAAGTTATTTTTTGAAGGTATCCATGCCACACCTTTTTTAAATGCTTTCTGATAAACTTTCTGCCCTGCTTCTATAAATGCTTCTTTTGTATTTTGATCCTTTACAAGTTCCATTCCCAGAAGACATCCTTTACCTCTAACCTCTCCAATTATTTTATGAGAATCTTTCATTTCTTTAAGCTTGCTCAGGATAAACTCTCCTAATTTTGCCGATCTTTCAACTATATTTTCTTCTTCTATAACTTCCTGTGCAGCAAGACCAGCAGCACAAGCCATTGGGTTGCCTCCATAACTTGTTGATGCAGATATTTTTTCTAAAACATCGCTATACTCATCCTTAATAGCAAACCCTGTACACGGAAAACCATTTGCTGTTCCTTTACCTAAAACAACAATATCAGGAATAACATTATCATAATCTACAACCCACATCTTTCCAGCTCTTCCAAATCCAGCAAGAACTTCGTCATCTATCATCAGTATTCCAAGCTTGTCGCACATTTTTCTAATCTTAGCAAGATATCCGTCAGGATAAGTAACGGAGCCTTTCCATCCCTGAATTGGTTCTAAAACTACTCCAGCTACATTGTCTGTCCCTTCCATTAGTATTTGCTTCTCTAAAGCATCAACACAAAATAGGTTGCACTCAGGATATGTTTTATCGTAATGGCAATGATAACAATGCCCATTTGGAGCCATATGATGACCTACTGCCCTTGGGCCTGATGTATAATTTGCTACTTCTGTCAGTGAAACAGCACTCATAGTTTTTCCATGAAAATCACCATAAAAAGAGAAGAATTCATACTTACCTGTATGAGCTCTTGCAGCCCTCATTGCAGCTTCAACAGCTTCTGTTCCAGAACAATACATTTGAATACTATTTAAATTTCCAGGTGTAACTGAAGCAAGCTTTTCTAAAAACTTAACTTTTATTTCTGTAGTAAAATCATGACAATTCATTAGCTGTCCAACGTATTTCTGTAAATATTCCACAACTTTTGGATGACAGTGTCCCAGATTTGTAACATATATTCCTGAAGAGCAGTCTATATACTTATTTCCATCTACGTCAGTCAAAGTTACTCCATGCCCGGATTCAAATGCAACTGGAAATAGTTTTACCTGGGAAGAATATCCTTTCATATGTTTTTCTGCTCTACTGTGCAGTGCTATTGATTTTGGTCCCGGGGGAGTTACTTTTATATCCGGCACTTTGCTAAGATCAACCTTAGCCCAATTTTTGTCGTAGCTCATAACATCTCTCCTTGCTTGATAATTTAATAAATATTGTGTAAAATGAACATAAACACTCAATTATAGTCTGAATATGTGTTATTTTGTATTATATCGCTTTTTTTATTTAATGAAAAGTATTTTTTAAAAAATATGTAAAATATTTATAGGAGGGAAATATTGTTAGGAGAAGAAAGAAGAGAATATATATTAAACCTGATTAAAAAAACAGGAAGTATAAAAGCAGTAGATATTGCGAAGACTCTTGATATTTCAGAAACCACTATTAGAAGAGACTTAAACAGACTTTCCAAAAAAAAATTAATCAGAAGAACACATGGCGGGGCAATGAGTATAATTACAGTAGGACAGGAAATGAAATTTGATATCCAGAAGGAGAAATTTATAAAAGAAAAAAAGAAAATCTCACTGGCTGCAGCTATGCTTATTGAAGAAGATGACGTTATATTTATTGAGGCAGGAACAACCGGTCTTCAAATAGCAATTAATATAACTAACAAAAAGAATCTAACTATAATTACCAATAGTTGTGATATTGCTACTATGCTTGGTAAAACTAATTCTGATTATACTATCATATTAAGTGGAGGAATATTAAAAACTGATACTCATTCATTAATTGGACCACTCGCAGATAGCACTATTAAAAAAATAAATGTAGATAAAGCCTTTATAGGCATTACAGGTATAGATTTAGAAAAAGGAATTACTGCAGCAGATCAAATAGAAGCACAAACCAAAAAAAATATAATAACTAGTGCTGAGAAAGTAATTGCTCTATGTGATCATTCAAAACTTGGGCATATCTCTATAAATTTTGTTGTCCAACCTGAAGAAATTGATACATTAATAACTGACAATGAAGCCGATCAAAAATTTATAAAAAAAATAAAAGAATTGGGTATAGAAGTAATAGTAAAATAACAGAATTAGAATTTGTAAATAAAATGTGTGAAACAGCAGCAGTTAAACTTACGAAAAGGAAATTTTAAACATTTAAATTACCTATTATAATATATAAAATGTATAATAAGCTATAAAATATCATAAGAGAAATAGAAAAATTCATATTAATAGAAAGTAGTGATTGCTATGAAAGTTTTAAAAATATCAAAAGACGAAATAAAAGAATACGAAAAGCTTAAGATTATTTCTCAATTAGCTATGGCTAAAGGGAAAATTGAATTGCTTGAAAAGAAATACAGATGTTCGTTCAATGAGTTTGACAAAATAATTAAGAGAAAAAAAAGCGAAGATTTCAATGCCTGGGACGACTATATTGAGTGGAAAGCATATATAAAGACCCTGGAGGAACTGAAACAGAAAATTAAGGAAATTGAAGGTGCTGAAAACATTACAGTTACTTAAAACAAACCAAAGCATTAAAACATATACCATTTTAGATTTAAAACTAGGGAAAACTTTTTACTACATAAAAGTAAAAGCAGTATTAGTAAATAAAAGTACTCTGTATATAAGAGAATATATTTCAGACAATGAGTATATATATTCTTATCACTGGCAAGGTAAAAATGGTAAACTAATTTGTAGATGGGATAACGCACCACATTATACACAATTAAAAACATTCCCTCACCATAAACATGTACCAGAAAAAGTTGAAGAATCACCAGAAACAACCTTAGAAGATATCTTGAAAAAGATAAAAGATCTTCTTTAATCTCTTATTAATATTTGATTCTAGACTAACTTTCCATATAGAAATGAATTGAATTTATTTTCATAAAACCTTACACTTTTTAAATCAGGTTTAACTATCTTAAATCTAGACTTTAGTTTATTATAGCCGTAATTTAATGAGGGAAATATTTTAGCTCCATAGCCTGCTAATATAGCAGCTCCTTTGGTAGCAAAATCTTCATCTTTATTCTCAGGAACCAAAATATCCAGGTTTGTAACATCAGCAATTATTTGTGGCCAGATTTTGCTTCTTGCCCCGCCGCCAGTCATCTTTATACTTTTGGGCTTAATTCCTTTCTTAGCAAGTACTGCTAAAATTTTTTTAAGCTGAAAGCCAACGCCTTCCATTATTGCCTTTACTAAATCTAAGTAACTGTGGCCTATTTCTACATTTAAAAATGAAGCTTTCCTACTAGAGTCAAAATCAGGACCAAAAGCACCAGTAAGATATGGATAAAAAACTATATTATTTTTTATCTTTTCTAGCTTTTCTGTATTATCATCTAATAGCCTAAAAAGTTTTTTTTCATTTTCTAAATCCATAACCATTGTAGCAAACCACCTAAGAGAAGCTCCAGCAGCTGGGATTGAATAAACTAGCCCAAATTTATCTTCTATATTGTTCTTCTTTATTGAAAATCTTTCTATGGCAAAAAATCTTTTAGAATCCAGCAGAGGTTTATTTAGCATTTTAAAAATCACCCATGCAGTACCTGTCGCAAGAAGCATTTCACTCTCATCTAGTATGCCTGCCCCTACTCCAGCACAAAACTGATCATGAGACCCGTTTATAACTTTAACTCTGCCTTTAATATCCATTTTTCTGCATATCTCTTCACTTAAGTATCCGACAAATTCTCCTGGATTTTTAACTTCAGAAAATTTGCTTTCATCAAAATTAAGCAGATTTAAGATATCTTTATCCCATTTGCCATCTTTTACATTGTAAAATAAAGTAATTGAAGAATTGGAAGGATCCTGGTAACAAGTACCTGTTATTTTTTTCTGAACATAGTCATTTACATAGAGAACTTTATGGATTTTATTAAATACTTCACTTTGATTTTCTCTTAACCACCAAAGGGGCATGAAAGAAATATTTGCATCAAGCCTCCAGCCTGTTTTACTATAAAACTCGATATTCTTAGCCTCCAACTTCCTATTCTGGCTTAGTATCTCTACTCCTCTTCTATCAAGCCAGGTTATTGCTCGGTAAAGGGAATTATAATCCCTATCTACAGGAATAACTGTTCCACCCTGGGTTGAAAGAGATATAGCTACCAAATTTTCCTTTACTTCATTGGTAACTAGAAGTTTAGCCAGAACTTCTATAAAGCCTTTAACCCAATCATCTGGATTTTGTTCATGATAATTTTCTTCTGGAGTGTAGCTTTCGTAGGCATTACTTGAACTTACAATCAAATCTCCATTAGATGAATAAAGAGAGCCTTTTATATTTGTAGTACCTATATCTATTCCAATTATATATTTTATATTCAATACTTGCACCTTTAAATTAAATTTTAAGTGAAGCTTTACAATTCTTCTAAATATTACTAATTTTTTGGAATTGTATTATACTAAACTATGCTTCCTTGCAGTTTCCTCAGGATTTATATTATTATTTATAACATCATTTAAAGCACTAACAAGAATTAAAATTCTTTATTAAAAATAAATAATTTATAAATCTAAAATACTTATAAATTTAAAGTATAAATTTTATCAGACATCCTTATATGAATTCCT